>Ga0123355_10000190_pt1 | contig 76506 bp, 57 predicted proteins | sample TergutEmb28metaG_3_FD_89872 | JGI IMG/M metagenome (GOLD analysis project Ga0123355, IMG submission 89872) | Embiratermes neotenicus P1 segment gut microbial communities from Petit-Saut dam, French Guiana - Emb289 P1 | ecosystem: Host-associated > Arthropoda: Insects > Digestive system > Gut ... | reverse complement strand
TACTAACCATTCTTTTTCCGTTAGGTCGCTCGGATAGTTCGTCGCTTTATATTCTATTGTTTTCATTTGTTTAGCTTATCATGTTTTTTGCTGTTTTGTTCTTATGAATACAGGTTCTAAGAATGCGCGTAGCCAAAAATACCAAGTGGTTAGTGACACTAACCACTTGATATTTTTTGGCTTTGCAATCCTGGGCGCATATGTTATATTCGTCTGCCTTTTTTCATGCGTGTTATATGGAGGTGCAAATTGCAAAACCATCCCGACCACCCGCAAGAAATCACCTATTTGCAACAAGTCCTGGCCCATCTGGCCACAGAAATCCCCTTGCTTGACGAACAGCGAGAAGCCCACGACGCTCGCGTAGCCTACGCGCTGGCACACATGAACGTGGACAACCCCGAATCCTACAGCGAATTGACCGTGAGCCTTAGCTTGCTGGACGGTTGGAAAACCCTGCTGCGGCAGATGCGCTACGCCCAAGCGAAGCCTTACTTCGCCCGGGTGGATTTTGCGGATGCTTCGTATTACATCGGCAAGATGACCTTGCTGCGCGGTTTGGATGTGCTCATCACCGACTGGCGCGCGCCGTTGGCTACTTTATATTATGAAGGAAGACTCGGTACCGCATCTTACGACTGCCCCGATGGTCATATCGAAGGCGAACTCACGCTCAAGCGTCAATATCAAATCGAAAACGGTACGTTGTTGGGCTTCACCGACATTGACGTGACCGCCAGCGACACCTTCCTGCAAGCTGCGCTGGGTGCAAGCAAAGACCGCCGTCTGCGCGATATCGTCACGACCATACAAGCCGAGCAAAACCGCATCATCCGCGCCCCCCTGCGCGATCCGCTCATCGTGCAAGGCGCGGCGGGCAGCGGCAAGACGACCATCGCGCTGCACCGTATCGCTTACCTGTTGTACAACCACGCCGACACGCTCAAACCCGCGCAAGTCATGATTCTTGCGCCCAGCCAATATTTCCTCAGTTATATTTCCGATGTGCTGCCCGAATTGGGCGTCGAGCAAGTCACGCAAACCACTTTTGCCGATTACGTAGCCGATGTGTTGGAACTAGACACGAAAAAAACGCTCATCGCGTCGCCGCTGGCGGCACTCACCGAGGCGCTGAATGCAAATCTTTCCGCCACGCCGCGCATGGCCGCCGCCGGGCTCAAGGGCTCCCTCCGCTTCCACGAACTCATTTGCCGCTACTTGCGCCACATCGAAGAAGCCCTGCTGCCCGAAGAAGACTTCGCCGTGCAAGACCTAACGCTCTTCTCCCGCGCCAAAATCGCTGCCCTCTTCACAGAAACCTACATTTTCCTACCCACCAACAAACGCGCACCGGAAATTGAAAAATTCCTGACCCAAACACTCAACCGCCAGCTCCCCCGCATCGAAGCACGCATCATGGCCACTTTCGACAAGCACATGGCCAAAATCCGCGCACTCATGCCCGAGGATACCCCCGCTCGCCGCCGCCGCTTCACCGCCGTCATCGAAAAACGCGACGACATGCTGCGCCAACTGCTGGAAAAAGCCAAACCCACCCGCAAAAAATATATGCGCACCTTCCGCCTCAAGTCCGCGCACACCTACTACACCGCCCTCTTCACCACCTCAGGCCTGTTCGAGCAACTCGCCGACGGTATCTTCACGCCCGACGAAATCCGCATCCTAGCCACCGAATCACGCCTGGCCCTCGCCAAAAAATCCCTCGAGCCCGAAGACCTGCCCCCCCTCCTCTTCATGCAAAAACACCTCTTCGGCATGAAGACCGAAATGAAGCACGTCGTCATCGACGAGGCGCAGGACTACAGTCCATTCCAATTCCTGGCTCTGCGCGAGGCGCTACCCACCGCATCCTTCAGCATCATGGGCGACCTTCACCAAGGCATGCTGGCGCACAAAGGCATCACGAACTGGTCGCAAGTTGCAACCGGTTGGGATGCGCACATCCAAACCCTCACCCAAAGCTACCGCACCACCATCGAAATCATGGATGCCGCCAACCCCGTCATCATGCGCTTGTACGAAGAAGGCCACGACCCCGGCACAACCGTCAAGCCCGCCGTGCCCTTGGCCGTACCCGTCATCCGCCACGGCGCCCCCGTCATCCGCCACAATGAAAAAACGACTCCCGAAGAAGCCGCCAAAACCATCCATGCCGAAATAACCGCCGCACAAGAAGCCGGCTGCCAATCCATCGCCCTAATCGCCAAAAATGAAGCCGATTGCCTAACGTTGCAATCCGCGCTATCTTCAATCGCAAACAAGCTCCCCATCGTCACCGAAACCGCCGCCGATTACGAAGGTGGCATCCTCATCCTACCCGTATACTTGGCAAAAGGGTTGGAATTTGACGCGGTGATCATCACCAACGCGTCAACCTACACAAGCACCCCGCTAGATACAAAATTGCTCTACATTGCAATGACCCGTGCGTTGCACCGGTTAATTATTTTCGATTAAATCCAAACAAAGGCTGAAACGCAGGCCACTTGTCCACATAATCTTCGTTATAACGGTTTTGCTCATTTTGAAAAGCGGCATTCACATGTTGGTTTTGTTCTTCCGGCCAGCGGAATTTAATTTCTGGCATACGATCACTCCTATGCCTATAGTATTTACAAATCGGTGTATGGATATACCGATTTTTTTATGTCATCCACAACCCCAGCGCGGGGTTATCTACATATAATATATCGCCGTCTTCGCGTGCGGCTTGCCGCTGTGCCACGGCTTCTTCCCATTCCATGTAACGATACCTTACCCCCTCATTTGGGCGCAGCGTATGTAATGGAAAACCGCCCTTCAGATGCGCCATGTATCAAATGCGCAGCCGCGGATAGTGTGTTTTGTGTCATATGTATCCCTCCGTTGCAATCTTATCACAATCATACTGTTTCTTGACAATTTGATGACACAAACGCTAATATCCACACAAATACAGCAGTTGAAAGGAAAGCTTATATGCCAACCGAAAAAACCATGGAAAAAATCGTCGCGCTGGCCAAGAGCCGCGGATTTGTGTACCCGGGCAGCGAAATTTACGGCGGTTTTGCCAACACATGGGACTACGGCCCCCTGGGTACCGAATTGAAGAACAACGTCAAGCGTGCTTGGTGGAAGAAGTTTATCCAAGAAAACCCACACAACGTGGGCGTTGATTGCGCTATATTGATGAACCCATCCGTATGGGAAGCCAGCGGCCACGTGGGTGGCTTCAATGACCCCATGATGGACTGCCGCGCTTGCAAGGAGCGCTTTCGCGCAGACAAAATCATCGAGGACTTCTGCGCCGAGAAAAACATCAATGAAAACCCCGACGGTTGGCCCAACGACAAAATGAAAGACTTCATCGCAGAACATAACATCCCCTGCCCCACTTGCGGCAAGCATGACTTCACCGACATCCGCCAATTTAACATGATGTTCAAGACTTTCGCCGGTGTCACCGAGGAAAAACAAACCACCGTGTACCTGCGCCCGGAGACGGCACAGGGTATTTTTGTCAATTTCAAAAACGTGCAGCGCACCAGCCGCCGCCGTATCCCCTTCGGCATCGGCCAAGTCGGCCACGCCTTCCGCAACGAAATCACCCCCGGCAACTTCACCTTCCGCACACGCGAATTCGAGCAAATGGAACTCGAATTCTTTTGCGAGCCCGGCACCGATTTGGAATGGTTTGATTATTGGAAGCAATTCTGCATCGATTGGCTGCACGGCCTGGGCATCCCCCCCGAAGTCTTGCGCATACGCGACCACAGCCCCGAACAGCTTTCCCATTATTCCAAGGCCACCACGGACATTGAGTACCTTTTCCCCTTCGGTTGGGGTGAATTGTGGGGCATTGCCGACCGCACCGACTACGACCTCAAGCAACACATGGAGCACAGCGGCGAGGACATGAACTACATCGACCCCAACGACACCACCAAACGCTACATCCCCTATTGCGTCGAGCCGTCGCTGGGTCTGACCCGCATGACGCTGGTTTTCCTGTGCCAAGCCTACGAAGAGGAAAACTTGGGCACCGAGGAAAAACCCGACGTGCGCACCGTTCTGCGATTCCACCCCGCTCTGGCCCCCGTCAAGGCCGCCATCTTGCCCCTGTCCAAAAAATTAAGCGAAGCCGCCCTGCCCATCTACCACGAACTCACCAAGCACTTCGTATGCGAATTCGATGACACCGGTTCCATCGGCAAGCGCTACCGCCGTCAAGACGAAATCGGCACGCCGTTCTGCATCACTTTCGACTTCGACTCGGAGACAGACGGCGCAGTGACAGTACGTGAGCGCGACAGCATGACGCAGGAGCGCGTGCCGGTGGCGGAGTTAGCTGGATATTTGGCTGCTAAGTTGGCTTATTGATCAAATTAAAAGATTAAAGTCAAAAGATTAAGACCGTGAGCACTGCCCACACCCGCAAGGAGGACAAGCCCTCCTTGACCACCCATGAAAGAACCGCGCACGGCGCGGTTCTTGTGTTAATTTTAAGGAGGCCATCATGAAAGTTGCTGTTATTGGATGCGGTACAATAGCTCACCATGCGCATATCCCGTCATACATTAAAAACAAAACCAGCGAAATTAAGTATTTTTGCGACATCTTGCCCGAGCGGGCACAAGAATGTGTGGAGAAGTACGCTTGCGGCACGGCAATCACCGACTACCGCAATGCATTGAACGATCCTGAAGTCGTGGCTGTTTCCATTTGCACGCCCAACAATGTGCACGCCACCATAACCATGGATGCGCTGCGTGCGGGTAAGCATGTGCTTTGCGAGAAGCCCGCCGCCCGTACTTACGCCGAGGCGTTGGAAATGCAAAAAGTCCAACATGAAACAGGCAAAATCCTTAACATTGGCGTGGTCAACCGCTTCAACAAGGCCGTTAACCTCATCAAGAAAAGCGCCGATGTGGGCGAATTGGGCGATATTTATCGCGTGTATGTAAGTTTCCGCGCGCATCGTTCTATTCCCGGGTTGGGTGGCGCGTTCACCACCAAGGCCATTGCGGGGGGCGGCGCGCTCATCGACTGGGGTGTGCATTTCTTGGACATTGTCATGTACGTATGTGGCGACCCCGCCGTGCACACCGTATCGGGCGAGGTGTTCTCTAAATTGGGCAAGGACATTGACGGTTATGTTTACAAGGACATGTGGGCCGGCCCGCCCGTATCCGGCGGCATATACGACGTGGACGATTCCGTCACTGCGCTCATCCGCACCGCAGGCCCCACCATCACCGTCAACGGCGCTTGGGCCGAAAATATCAACAGTGGCGGTATGTTCATCGACTTCATCGGCGACAAAGCGGGCATCCGCCTGCAATACGGCGCAGACTTCACCGTCTACGGCACCGACAACGGCCAACTCGTCGAATACAAACCTGAATTCGAACCCACCGACATGTTCCAAGAAGAAATCGACGCCTTCGTCCGCTGCATCCAAACCGGCGAAAAACTCCCCTCCCACATCGACACCGTCATCGTCACCGCACAAATGATGCAAGCCATATACGACTCCGCAGAGGCACACTGCGAAATCGCACTGTAAAATTTATTGCAAAACAAAAAACGCCGCGCAACCGTCCATACGGAAGCGCGGCGTTTTTGTGTGGTTACACATCAATACTCATATTCAAATAAGCATTAATCAAAAACGGAATTTCAAATTCGCGGGTGAAGATACGGTAGAAGGGTACGGCGTGGTGTATGGAGCCATATTCCGTGCCGGCGTTGTCAAATTCGGTGAAGTATACGATATCCATGTGCCATATGGTTACGGGTTGTTCTGGTGCAAATCTATGCATGACGTGTAGGAAGGTGATGAGGGCTTCGTCGGGGGCGAAGATAGGGCGTTGGGGGCCATCCCGGCCATGGATATGGCCAAAGATCATGATGACTTCTTCAATGCCCGCATCGGTCACATGGAATTGGATGTAATTGGAATACACCGTAAATCCGCGATAGACTTGGCGGAAAATCATCCATTCCCCGTCTTCGTCATTGTGTACGAAGCGTTCGTCGTATTCATCTAAGACAAAATCGGGAAAATGACGGCGGATGAACGCCGCGGGCGTGTCTGCCATTCCATGGGGATTGGTATACACCACATAACCATTGGCAATGGCCAATTCAGATGCGCCGTGTGTAAAAGATATGCCCCAATCGTATTCGCTGCGCTGCGGCAATTGGGATTCGGGGAAGAACATGCCCAGCAGTGCGTCTTCGTCGTAGTAATAACCCGACATCAGCAGCGCCCGCATGGGGGGGAAGCGGCGGATCATTTCCGTATCAAAGGTGATGTCGTGTTGCGCCAGTACATTGCGGATGACAGCCTCATGTTCGGCGGTGACGGTATAGCGGCGGCGTTCGCCCAGCATAAATGCCGCCAACACCACGTTAAGCAAAATGAAGAATATCAGGATTAAATTTTTCGCTTTTTCCCACTCCATCAGCCCACCTCCGCGTGGAATGTGTATGCCAGCTTGCGGTACCGGGTTACATGCCCGCGCTCGACCGTGACTTCGATGGGGTAAAACAGCGGCGCGTCACTCGGGCCCCAGCCAATTTCGGGGGCTTCCAGCGGGAAGCTTGCATTGCCGTGCGAGACGAGCAAATTAAACGAAAAAATATGCGTGCGCCCGCGCGCTTCGTACCCTGCCAGGTAGAAGTCGTTGGTCACATTGGGGTCGGCATTCACAAACGCCAACGCCGCAGAAAAATCCATGAGAAAATCCGGCACCCCATCCCGTCGGAAAGGCCGGAAACATCGGTAATACAACACATGCCGATTACCGGGCAATAATTGCACCACGGTGTTTACATTGGAAATAGTGATGATATTGTCCATAAAACGCGGGCTGCGGGTGGCAGGATTGTCAAAGAAGTGCGCAATTTGCGCATTCACGGTATCCAAGCGCACCTCGCCCGAACGTGCATAAGGATTGTACGGCACCGATACAAAATTGCGCGATGGTGTCATTTGCACTTCGGGCAGTATGATGGCTTCGGGCAGTGCATAGGTCCACGCATATTCTTCGCCCAAAAAAATAACGCTGCCAGCCGTGACCGCCACTGCGTCAAACCGCTCGACCTCGTCGTCCAACAAGCGCGTATTCCCTCGCGTGCCAAACGCCAGCGCGAAAATTTCTGCACGCATCATCACGGCATATTCGTACAGCACAAATGCCGTGTCTTGCAAGTTGTCCGATGCATATTGCCGCGCAACCACGCCGGTGAAAACGCCCCGCCGCAATACCTGGCCAAAGGCTTCTTCGGCCGCTTGGCATGTTACGCCGTATTGTGTGCGTGTGCGTTGGTTTTCGTCGCGTGCTACCACGCGCATGGGGCGCGTTAATTCCACATATCCGTCCGGCGCAGGCGATTCAAACATCGCGCGGAAAAATACCCCCAAATTACGGTTGGTTAAATGCACAAACCACAATTGACCGGTTTGGTATACCGCCAACGCCGCCAACAACAAGATCAGCGGCGTTTTTAACCGTTTAAACATAACGTACCCGGCGTATTTCGGGCGGGTCGTCGTTGCCTTCGGGTTCTGCGCGTTTGAAGGATAGGATCATGGTCGTGCCCACGTCGGGGGTGCTTTCAGCGCGGATGGTGCCGCCGTATTCCTCCATGATTTCCTTGGCTATCGCCAGCCCCAGCCCCGTGCCACCCATCGCCCGCGACCGCGCTTTGTCCACGCGGTAAAAACGTTCGAAGATGCGTGCCAAACTTTCCGCGGGGATGCCGATGCCTTCATCGCGGACGGTGATGCGGTGGTGTGTATCGTCGGTTTCGATGCGGACGTGTACCGTTTTGTCGTTGGGGCTGTACTTGATGGCGTTGGAAAGCACATTGTGCATCACTTGGTTGATGCGGTTGGCATTGGCCATGATCATGCATGGTGCTTCCGAATCTTCGAAGATGATGGTCTGCGACTTTGCATCGGCCAATACTTGGCATTGCCGCACGGTGAGCCGCAACAAGCCCAATACATCAATTTCCTCTTTTTGCTCCGCTTCTTTTCGGTTTGAGTCCAAACGCGACAATTCCAACAAGTCGGTCACCAATGCGCTCATGCGTTTGGCTTCTTCGTCGATTATTTCCAAGAATGCGCGTGATGTTTCAGGGTCTTCCATCGCGCCGTCAATGAGCGTTTCGGTATACGTGCGGATGCCCGTCAGCGGCGTGCGCAACTCGTGCGATACATTGGCCACAAATTCCTTGCGCATGTTGTCCAATTGGGATTGCTCTTCCAAATGGCGGCGGATTTCTTCGGACATATCATTGAAGTTTTGCGTCAATATGCCAATTTCGTCTTTGCTCTTGACGGGTAGCGTTGGCAGTTCGTCCGCGTTGACGCGGCGCATGTACCTTGCCATTAACACAATCGGCTTTGTTAACGTATCCGCCAAGAAAAACCACGCCAGCGGCACAATCAGCAAGGCAATACCCGCCGTCAGCAGCAAAATAAACATCAACTCTGTTAAATTCTCGTTGATGTACGCCGCGCTCATGCTCACATAAATGATAACGCGCCCTTCAGGATGCTCCACCGGCACCGCCAGGCTCAGCCATTCCACTTCGTTGCCATGCAAGTCCGGCCCGATGCGCCCCGTAGAAGTGCCTTCCAGTCCGCTCATTGCCCATGACACAGCGCGGTCGTTTGCCCACCAGCCATCAAATTCTGCCGGGGCGATGCCTTGGCCCAATTCATTCTTCAACACGACCTGCATTTCAAATAAATTTTGCAAATCGCCCCACCCGTCCGCATAGCGAAAGTCATCGCGCCGGTTGGGCTGCACCACTTCAAAATCCACACGTTCAGCCAATTGCCGCTGGCGATCGAACGCGCGGCGTTCTTCAAGATCACGCACTTGGTGCAACATGTACGTGCCACTTATGGCCATGATAATAAAAATGACGGAGATATAAATCGCCATCAATTTTATTTTGATACTATTTAATCGTTTTAAAATCATTGACCCGTTCCATCACCAAATTCGGTGGTAAAGTGATACCCCACGCCGCGCTTAGTCAGCACATACGTGGGTACCTCCGGCGACGGCTCCAGCTTGGTACGCAGGCGGCGTATTGTGACATCCACCGTGCGCACATCGCCAAAAAATTCAAATCCCCAAACTTCCTTAAGTAACGCCTCGCGTGAAAATACTTGCGTATTCTGCGTCGCCAAAAAGCGTACCACTTCAAACTCACGCCGGGTCAAGTCAATTAATTCCCCATTGCGCCGCGCTTCAAACATATCCAAATCCACCACTAACTCGCCGAACGTCAAACGTCCGCCGGTAGCCGCTTCTTTTTTAATTTCCACGCCGCGGCGCCGCAAGTTGGCCATGACACGGCTCATCAGCTCGCGCACGCCAAAGGGCTTTACAACATAGTCATCCGCGCCCAAGTCAAAGCTCACAACTTTGTCCGTTTCATCCGCTCGCGCCGTCAACATGATAATCGGCACTTGCGAAACCTCCCGCACGCGCTTACATACTTCATACCCATCCATTTTGGGCATCATGATATCCAATAAAATCAAATCAGGCTCTTCTTTTAATGCCAATTCCAATCCCGCCTCACCGTCGTGCGCGGTCAATACTTCGTATCCTTCTTTTTTCAAATTAAATGCCAAAATATCCACAATCCGTGGTTCATCATCAACAACCAAAATCCGTGTGTTCATGCCAAAACCTCCTGTGTATGTTTATCTATAGTTGAATAAATCGAAAATGGACTTGCTGTTGCGAGGATATTGATGCAAGACAAGGAAGTGCCGACGCAGCGTGCTGGCGGCACGCAAGAAGGTGCTGACGCGGGATTGCGTCAATAGACCGCAACGGCAAGTTCGTTTTCGGTTTATTCAACTATATGCGCATCATATCAAACATGCCTTATATGTACAACATTTCTACTCTTTCTCTTCGTTGTTTTCTCGCAATAAAAAAGCAACTGGTGGCAAGTTGCCACCAGTTGCTCCTGTAATTCAAAGTTCGTTTAATTATCTGCCGAAGAAATCATCCATCATTTCTTGCAGACCGCCTTGCATTCTACCAATGGCTTCGGAAATGGTTTCGCCATATTCCAATACGCCCATAACGATATCCAAGCCGCGTTCGATACCTACGGCCATACCGGGGTCAAACAGTCTGCGGGTGTCGGCAATATTTACCGCCAATTGTGCGCATTCTTCTGTATGCGTTGCGCCACGCGGCCAACCCATTGCGCCTTCGGTTACCAACCAAATGTCTTCGCCTGGCCATGATTTCAGTTCTTCCAATACACGCAATACAAACTCAGGATCTTCAACGCCGTGGGGAATTACCCAGCCGCCATTAAAGCCAACAAGTCCGGCATAACCGGTGCCGTTGGGGCCCTGCGGGAACGGTACAACGCGGAATTCAAATTGATCGGAGTAGTCCGGGCCAAATGCACTGTCAGGATGCCAGAATTCGATGGCATAGAACAATGCTTCGCCAGCTACCAATGAATCCAAAGAGTTAAGGTTCCAATCCCAGAATAAATCGGGATTGCCTACGCCCGGCCATACATGGTTGTTTTGATACAGCGCAACCATAAATTCCAATGCGGCCATGGTATTGGGATGGGTGTACGCAACATTAAAGTTTGCATCCGCCAACATACCGTTGTTGGAAGCAATGATCATTTGCGAAATGGAGCTGCCCCAACCAGCAAGGCCAAAGTAACCGTGCGATTGTGCCGTTTCGGCCATTTCCATCATTGCGGCCCAAGTCCAATTGCCGGCTTGGTACATTTCTACCGGGCTGGGGATACCTAAGCGGTTGCCCAAGTCGTAGTTGAATGCCAACCAGAATGATTGCACATTGGGCGCCAAGTCTCTCATGGCCCAAATGCCGCCATCGTACTCAAAGCTGGAACGGATGTAAGTCATGCCGTCAATGCCCAGCGCACGCATGTCATTAACATGGTTGCCCAAGAAAGCTGCGGGCATCATGGATGGAGACAAGTGTACAACTTCACCGATAGGTGCGTTAACTAACTGGCCTGCGATGAAGCTTTCTGCATGTGCTTCATAGTCCATGGACGAGATGATGTCAAACTCTACGTTAAACTCTCTCATAACACGGAGCATGTTTTCATAGCGCATACGATCCAGTTCGTAGTTTGTAGATTCATCGGGATCGGGTGCGCCGCCATGTACTTCATGGTGACCCAACGCGCCGGCCATACCGGACAAATACCACGAAATTACGCGGATTACGCGCGGGGGTTCGTCATGGTTAACAACCGGGGGGGGTTCGGGGGTTACGGTGTCACCAGGTGCGGTGGTTGCCACCGGGGGTTGCGTTACTGCCGGGGTGTAATCATCGTCGTCATTGTTGCCGCATGCCGCAATGGCAAAAAACAACGCCGCAATAATTGCCAACAACGCTACAAACCTTCCGGCTTTACTTGTAAATGCTCGCATTTACATTTCCTCCTTTTTTTTATGCTTCTTTATTATATCAACCTACAATCCCGCTACGTTCCAAGCCTTCAACAAAGAATCGCTGCAGGAATAGGTAGATAATCAATATGGGGGCAATAGTCAATACGACTGCGCCAAAGGTAATCATTTGTACCATCATGGGGTTGGTTATTTGTTGTGTAGCCGAATACATGAAACCGGCACTCGACATCATGTTGGCCATCAAGCGGTTCCCAACAAACAAGTTGCCCGCGTAATATACATCATTGTATTGCCAAACAAAAGAGAACAAAAATACGGTTATGACAGCCGGCACCGCATTGGGCAGCATGATGCGCAAATACGTACCCAAGGGGCTCGCTCCATCCACAAACGCAGCCTCTTCAATTTCTTTCGGTATCCCGCGGAAAAATTGGCGGAATATAAAGATGTATAAACCCGAACGCACGCCCACGCCCGTAGCCGTTAGCAAAATAATCGGCCACGGAATTGTATCGTTAATTAAATTCCAATCCGGGTTGCCCAAGAAGAAGCGGAAACCTTGCACCATCGGTATCATATATGCATGTATGGGGATAACGATGCTAACAATAACCAAAGCGAACAAGAATTCACTGCCCCGAAACTTGAAACGAGCGAATCCGTATCCCACAAACGAACATACAACTACATGCAACACCGCCAACCCCAAGGAATAAATCAAGGTGCGTATCAACGTAGCAACATAATCCATATACCCAAACGCATGGGAAATATTGTACAGCGACGGCGCGGCAGGTATCAGGAATACCACCGGATTGCCGATGTCCTCCACCGACATAAATGCCGTAGAAATCAATCCCAAAACAGGCGCGATGATAATGTAGCAAACCCCTGCCAAAATAATGGCAATGAATAAGCCCATGACAAAATTTTTCGTTTTCCCCGTCCATTTTTGTACATTGTTCTTGTACCTGGGGGAATTCATCCAATCTTTAATGTTCAATATTTTTCCCATTACCCTTCCCCCTTCTAGTCGTAATAGAATACATGGCGCGATACGATGTAACAAATGGAGAACAATGCCACACACACCAGCAACGCAGATGACAAGGACATCGCCGCCGACGCGCCGAAGTTTTGCAACTCAAAGAACGTGATACGCGCGGTTTCTACCGTTTCGCTGTTGGCATACATGTCAATGACGGTAAATACGATGTTGGTAACAATCAACGGCGATACCATTGGCAATGTAATCTTCCAGAAGGTTTCATACCCTGTGGCTCCTTCAATTTGCGCTACCTCATACATACTGGGCGGTATGGACTGCAGCGCCGCCAAGAAAATCAATATTTGTACGCCCGCCGAGCGAATAACCTCATGCAGGTTGGCAATCGTATCCACCAAGAAACCGATAACTTGCGGCGGCACTTGGAACTCATTTAACAACGATATGATGATTGCCGCGTTAAAGCCCGTGGCCTCACGCAGGGCTTCCGGCGGAACATGGCTCATACCGCCCATCAACATACCCATCGTAATTTCAATGGCATTGGCAATCGCCGCCGAGCCCATGATGACCGGCAAGAAGAATATCGCCCGCACCAATCCACGCCCAATAAAATGGCGGTTAAGCAAAATCGCCATAAACAACGAGAAGAAAATAATCAACGGCACGCTGATAACGATTTGCAAAATCGATTCAAACATTTCTTGCATAAACGTCGAATGCACGCGGAAGATATGGTTAAAATTATCTAACCCCAACCATCGGAACTGCACCCCTACGCCGGCTTCGATGAATACATAGTTAAAGCTCCATCGCATGGCCTGTATCAAGTTCCACAAGAAAAACACCGTAATACCAATCAGCCAGGGTGATAAAAACAACAAGCCTGAAAGCATCTCCCGCCTGCGTAGTGAAAAGCCCTTGCGTTTGCGTTTTTGCATGTTACGCCTCCCTCACTACGAACCAATTCGCCGGTACAAGCACGCCGTTGTGTTCGAAGGTGTCTTCCGTTTGATTTACATATATGCGCGTGCCGTTGGAGAAGACCGTAACGCTCACTTGCCGCGCCATGCCGTGTATGCTATCCGCACGGCTATGCAATATTTCGAAATCAACGATGCGCTCGCCCCGCAGGTAACGGTACACATCGTTAAATTGGTTGTAATGCGAAATCACCTGATCCATCCACTGCACATAATGCGTGGAATAAAAACGTTCATGAGGCGAGAATTGCATATGCCGTGTGGGTTGTGCAGTCAATACATAACGCGGGCTTGCGCCGGTGCGCATGCTATTGAGCAACACTTGTGTCGAATTAAAATCCTCGCGCATGTTGGACGGCGCACCTGCAAATTCAATGAATCCGTGCAGCACCATCGAAAAGAACGGCACGTCGTAATCAATAATAAAGAAGCGGTCCGTTTCGATCGGCGCGTCCACAACATGCGACGCAAACCCAAGCGCATAATCATTGCCGCCAAAGACAACCAGATTAGGGAATGATTCATACAACCTAGCGATTTGTTGCGCCGCTATGCCTTGTGCGTGTTCGCGGTTTACGGGGTTGCGGCGGTGCATGCTTTCGGTGACGATGCCACCCAAGTCAGCCAACGCCAAGCTGTCAATACCCACACGCCGCTCAAACGCCGGGATAAAATCGTCAACATGGTGCGGCACCCTACCCGGATGCACTAAGATAAACCAATCGTTGCGATGAATGGTCGTAAGTGTGAACATCATATCCCGAGATAAGCGCGACATGAAGCCAATGAAACCCTGTGTCGTGCGCGCCGATTCCAACGTGCGGTTAAATCGGCGTGAATAGTAATTAGTTAATTGGAAATTAACCACCGGATGCAAACCGCCGCCGTTTTGTTGCAAACGGTCGTTCATTTCTTGCAATTCGTTTCGGTTGGCCACTTCGGTGATTAGATTGACACGGTTGGCTACATCGTGGTTGATGCCGCGGTTAAACCATCCATGCAATTGCAATTGTACCGTTTTGACGCCACCCGTATTCAAAATATCTACAATGCGGTGCATATCGTCCATGTCCGTCATGGTGCGCAGCGTATCATACGGCGTACCCAAAAGTTGTGCACGCGCATCAATTCCACCCAAGATGTCTAAATAGAAGGAGCGGTCGCCCGGCCCCGGCAGGGGGGTCAATGCGCCTTCTTCTACCAAAAATTGCTGATATGCTTGCGCCATATCCCCCACCGTCGGATTTTCCTGCGGCAAGAAATGATACACAATGGTGATATCACCGTCATAAGCTTCCTCTTGGACGAGGGTCATCAAACCCGTGCCCGGCGTTCCTGCTGCCAGTGCACTCATGTCCAACACGACCGATTCGCGCAGGATAAAACTAAACCAAGCGTTATTTTGCGCCGTGGTACCGCCCATGCCAACGGTTTCTGCCGCCACTTCTGCGTTTACTGTCGCCAGCCCCTGCCCGTTTACCACATGGGCAACCATGCCGAAGCCGTTGTTATTAATTCCAATCACCGGCAAACGCGCCGGCTGCTCAATTTGCGAGAAGAAAAAATTGTTAATGAAATCATCGCCATACACACGCGAAGCAAAAGCAGGCTCGCGGTACATACCATTATTAAAATTAATCACGCCGCCCGCGCCCGATGGCACTACCATAAAACCTTCCGATTCCCTACACCCCGCGCCAAAGAAGCGCAAGATGTCCAGTGCAAAGAATGATGCATCAAACTCACCCACGACTTGTATTTCGCTGATGGGCACGTTCACAATCATGCGGTCGCGATCCAAGAAAATTTCAAAAATGGCGGTAAAATATTCAAACTCGATTTCGGGTACATAACCCGACAAGGCGTTGTAATACTGCGTCATTTCCAATGTCCATTGGAAATACAGGTCAAAGTAATTCAACATGCGGCGCGATTGACCCGCATTGTCAAACAATCCCTGCGCCAAGCGCATGAATCCTGGCCTGTACACGATGCCTGATTCATCATCGTCTTCACGTTCTTGCGATTCGCGCCATGCGTTGCGGAAGAAAAATGCCGCAGCAGGATCATCTTCCGCCATGACATCGCGTATTTCTTCAAATTTTTCAATGGGTAAATAGCGCGGTATAAAATGCAAACCGATGTCCATGTCACCCACCATATATTCAAAGCGAATGCCGGGCATCCCATTGTACGAAATCGAATGAATCGAGAATTGTTCATCGCCGAACCGCGCAGAATCCGTATACATCCAACGATGCTGCCGCCGCCGCAACCGGTCAAAAAAGCTGAATCCGAAATTGGAACGCATAATTCCCCGATGGTGCGGGTTGGCAATCGTCTCCGGACCTTGCGGGCTTGAATGCCATATAGCACCGTTACGCTTGTCGTAAATTGCAAATGTCGTATCTTCCAAGCTTACATACAGCGCGATATAGGGCGTTTCGGCGGCACGTACCATGTCGGATACTTGCCCGCCACCCACTGCCGTTAGAGGCACAAATTCCTGCCCCTCGTCGGATATCATTCGCCGCGTCAAATGCGATGGATCATATATCGTCGCAGAATTGATATATATCAAATAACCAATCACAATCGCCGCAACCGCGCTCACAAAAATAATGCGATTGCGCCAAATCCGCTTTGTCGATTTATTCATCCCGAACACCCCCTAGAATCTAAAGACCAATTCCGTATACAAGTTACTTATAAAGCTACCCAACTGTGTCCACAAGGTAAACAGCAGCGCGCCCAAGAAAACGATGATTAAAATCGCAACAAACGTCATCAAAATCATCAACAAGGCTTTGACCGCACCATAATTGTGTACCGTCAACAACCCAATAAAACAAAGCAATATAAAATAGAAGAAACCCGCGCTTATCATTAATGTGTGCAAGCCCATTTCATCTGCGGTAAGGAAATTACTGATAATCGTCGCGGTGAAAACCGTCAAAACCAATGGCGTCATGGCATAACAAATGGCCATCAAGATATCTTTAAACCGACCCTCGCCGCCGGTTATCGACGTCACCGACCAGTTGGCCACACAAAAAAGCAATAACGTTGCCGCCATGTACAAAGCCGTAAAGAGGCTGTTGATCATGTAAGGATGCCTATCATCGGCCAATATCGCGGTGTATTGATTTGAAAACCCATACGCCAAGCACAACAACAAGAAATTAAACAGCGCGAGCTTGATCGTGCCTTTTTCTTCAAACTTCATCGCGTAAAAACCGGCAAACGGACGCACCAAAATATACATAGGCAACGAATACAGTTTAAAGAACCGCTTCACCGCGCTCATGCTTCTGCCACCCTTCTTTTAACGACCTTGACAATCTTGTACACGATAAACAAACCCATAAGCGCGGTCGCTACATTGAACACCACAGGCAAGATGTCTTGCATAATTTCCATGCGGTGCCGACGAAAAGCGATGGAATAATGCACCATGTCCATGCCGCGCCTCAAATAATACCTAGCAGCGGCATTGTCGCCGGCGGCCAACATACTGCGCCCGATACCCGCCCACGCCAGTTCAAAATTGGCATCCAAAGCCACCAATTGCCGCCAAATATATACCGCGCCCAATTCATCGCCGTTATAACGGCGGGCAATCGCTTCATTAATAAGTGCACCATATTCCGTTGGCGTAAATTGCAAAATGCGGCCTTGGTGTCCATCCAAAACGATAATGTCGTCGCCCAGCATTTCCAGTGCTACGGGGCGGCGTGTCATGCCCTCAATCGTTCCCCACCCCGACCCGGTCATGCCCGAAAATACATACAGCAGATTGCCTTCGGAATCATAGGTGTACACACGCCCGCGGGTACGATCCAATGCCGAAAACATGCCGTTGGGTCTGGCAATGACATCTATCAATTGCGTCGGGCCCGACATTTCGCCCATGGTGCGGTGGCGTTGATCGCCACTGATGGTTACGTTTTCATTCAAGTTAAAAATTACGTCTTCGCCGCGTGGGTTGAGCCGCATGACTTGGTTGGCAGTGCCCCACGCATCAAAATTGGTTGTAAACACAAAGTTGTATTGGTCAATGGCCATGCCTTGGAATTCTGTGGGAATAAAACGCGGACGGCGCGCAATTTGATGCTCCGTCATAAAAAACCGCCAAAAAATTTCAATGGGATTACGCCCCACTTCAATGGTGCCGAAGTAACCCATGAATTCGCCGGATGCATCAAAGTTCATGATGCCTTCAAACACGTGGCGCACGATGACGTAAATGCGCCCGCCACGGTCCACTGCAATCGTTACCGGCGCGAAGCGGAAATCATCTTCCAATCCCTCCGGGTTGGGCGTTTCCAGCTCCCGCAGAAAATTACCGTACCAATCCAATATGGGTACGCGCAAATTTTCTGTATCCGCAACAAATATTTCCAAGTTTTGGGTCACGAACACACCTTGCGGCGCGTTAAATGTTTGCCGTGCGCCGTCTTGATAAAACCCGTCAATAACGCGGATCAAGTTCAATTGTTGATCAAAAATAACAATGCGGTTATTGCCCGTGTCCACCACCAATATATTACCGTTGGGGCACACATGCACATCGGATGGGTTTACGAAGTTACCCAATTCCGGGTCAATGTCCGTACCATTGAACGAGCGCATGGGTACATACGCCACGGGCGTGGGTACGATCCAACCCCAGTAATTATAGGTATACCCTTGGAACGGCAGCCCCTCGGCCGAAACGGACAAGGCGGAACCCACGAACATGACACAAGCCAAAAATAGTACACCGATTTTTTTACGCATTCCGCAACCCCCTATTCCTTCATGCCCGATGTGGCCATCGTTTCTACGATGCGGCTTTGCGATATTACAAAGAAGGTCACCGGTACCATCATGGTGATGAACATAACAGCCGCGCCTTCACCCGCGCGGGCTATACCGCCCAGCGCAACTTGGTTCATGGCGAATGTCAGCGGCTTTAATTCTTCACTTTGCAAGAACACGCCGCCTGTGGTTGCCCACAATGCTTGGAATTGCAAAATAATCAAGGTAAGCCATGCCGGTTTTACGTTGGGCATGACAATGTTCCACCAAATGCTAAATTCGCTACAGCCGTCAATCCGCGCGGATTCGATCAACGAATCGGGTACTTGTTCCATGAATTGCTTCATTAGATACAGCCCCAACGACGCAGAAAACGCGGGCAATATTAACGCCCAATACGTGTCCACCATGCGCAATTGCGTAATGATCAAGAAGTTGGGGATACCCGTAACCACCGGCGAAAACATCAACGACAAAATAACGATGCTCATCAATATTCTGCTGCCGGGGAATTTATTTTTTGCCAACGGATATGCTGCCGCAGAAGCAAAAATCAAATGCCCCACCGTGCCAAAACCCGTGATGATGAACGAGTTGAGTAAATAACGCGCAAACGGAACCCACGTTTGTTGCAACGACATAAACAAATCTGAAAAATTCGAAAAAGTGGGGTTGCGCACAAAGAAACGCGGCGGGAAATAGAATAATTCGTCCAGCGGTTTTAACGCATTCGAAATGGTCAACACCATGGGCATGCCCATAAACACCGCGAAGATACCGATGAATAAGAATAATGCAACCGTGCCTGCGACTGAACGACTTAATTTCTTGCCGCGTTTGGCCAATTTAATTTTTCGGCCGCGCTCATCGTATACAGCAAATTGAGACCTGTGCGTCTTTTTGGAAATGATTCGGGGCGTCATTATGATCCCACCCTTCTTAGCAAATGCTGTACGGCTTTGTTGGTGCCAATCATCATTGCAAACAAGACGACCGCAATGGCGGATGCATATCCCATTTCAAATCGAATCCACCCGAAGTCGTTCATGTGCGTGACAATTGTTTCACCGGCGTAGGCTACTGATGGGAAGCCCGCCAGCGTCATGGATATATCCCCCACCGCGAACGATGCCGTAATTTGCATAACTGCGCCAAACATCAACTGCGGACGCATCGACGGCAATGTAATATGCCACAATTCTTGCCAGCGGTTGCTGATGCCGTCCATGGCACCGGCTTCATACATGGCTTTATCTACCGTTTGCAAGCCTGCGATAAACGCCAAGAACGCAACACCCAAGCTCAACCAAACTTGCACCACCAGCAACAACGGCAAGATATAACGCGTGTCGCGGAAGAAGTTGATCGGGTATTCGCTAAGCCCCAGATTCAATAACCAGCCGTTAACCAACCCATGCCTATCACCCGAGAAAAACCACATCCACACGAAAAATACGTTGCCGGATATACTGGGCGCGTAAAAAACAACCGTCATCAACGCGCGAATCTTGGGGGGCATTTCATTAATTATCCAAGCGAACGTGAAACACAATACATAACTGATAGGCCCGGCAACCACGGCAATAATCAACGTGTTTTGCAAAGCGATCATGAATGTTTCATTTTCCAAGAACAAGCGAATGTAATTGTTCCAACCTACCCATTGCGGAGCTTGTAACATATTAAAGTGCGTAAAGCTAAGCCCCATCGCCATGACCACCGGCAATACGGTGAATGTAAAAAACAACATGAAATAAGGTGCCAACAAAAGATAGCTCTGCCAATTTTTCTTCATTAACGAGCCGGTCGTATTGCGACGGTGATTGGCAGGCCGCGGTAAAAATATTTTTTGGAAAATATTCCGTTCTTTATTCATGGCCGCCCCCTAGTCTTCTATTCCGAATTCACTTCGTTTTGCACGCAATTCATTATTGATTTGTCTTACGTGATCCACCAATGCCTCACGCGGGCCGATGTCGCGCACTTCTACGGACGTGAAGAACGCGTTCCGCACTTGGCGCGGAGTAAAGTAACCGCCCGGCACTTCGGGAATGCCGCGAATCCATTCGAATTGCGCGCTGATTTGACGGTAGTCTTGTATCGGCCACGGCATCATACCGAACGCCTCAAGATTGGCGGTTGGATGACGTGCTGCTGCACCCATGAGGGTTTCCATTTCACGACCGAACTGGGTTTGAATTTCGGCAGAGGTCCACCATTTCATGAATTCCCATGCGGCGTCGGGGTCGCGGGCTTGTTCCATCATGACTACGGCAGTACCGCCGGACGGAACGGTGCGGTTTATACTGCCGTCTTCCATGATCGTACCCGGTACCGGACGGAAGCCCCAACGCCCGCGGATTTCCGGGGCGAAAATTTGCAACATGTTATACATCGTGTAATCGGCAATCGCGATGGGCATATCGCCGAATCGGAAGCGATTGGCGAAGTCGAACACGCGCGGCAAGTTGTAATCCGTATAAAAACGTGTGAAATCACGGAACGCAGCCAATGCGATATCGGAATCTAATGCCGACAACGATCCATCCTCATTATAGAAATCCCCGCCCATTTGGTACAGGAAGATGCCGTAAGAGAAATGTGGGAAGTCGCCCACAGGCAGCCCGAATTCCATATGGTTCATGGCCAATGTGGCTATGGCAGCGCGCACGTCATCCCAAGTATCGGGCGGCTCCATGCCGATATCGTGCAGAATATCGCGGCGGTAGAAAAGCATGGGGAAGGTCAAAGTCTCCGGCAGGGCGAACACACGCCCATCGAAGGTATACGGCACCATTGCCGCCTCGGGGAAGCGTTGGATCACTTCATCGAAGCCAGGGAAGTCGGACAAATCACGCACCGCGCCGCGCATCCCATAGTCCATGGGCAGCGAGTTGAAAATCGACAAGGTAACATCCGGGCCGATACCGGCTACCGTTGCGGGCAACAGCATGGCGATGTCAATAAGCCGCAATGTTACGTTTATGCCCGACTCTGGCGTGAATAATTCGTCCGCCATTTGCTTGATGATGCTGGCTTGGTCGCGACCGGTGCCGATCCATACGATAACTTCGCGTGCTTCTTCATCGGGCGGCAACATGCTACCAATGGCGTTGAAGTCGATGATAAACGAGAAAATGAGCGTCATAATTTCGTGCCAGAGTTGTCGCCACCAGCGGCGGCCATTGTCGGGGGTGGGTGCGTCATGCGGCAGGATGTAGATTGCATCGACGGCCAATTCCTGCGAGCGCACGAACATGAGCCACGTACCCAGCGCACCTGTATTTTCGCGGAATTCTCGCAGACGGCGGGGGATATTTTCGATATCGTCTACGAGGCGCTCTATCAAGTGTGCCAATGTACGGATAACGGCGTCGCGTTCGCCTCTGCCGTCGGTCATTTGGTCAAGCTCATCGAAGATGCGCTCTAAGCGGGCTTGTTCATATGCCAACGCGCCGCGCAAATGCGGCAAACGTCGGCCAATTTCATAATCACGGAAGATGTCGGGGCTGCTGCCGGTAATCATGACGATTTGGCGATACAGCTCGTTCAAGTTGGTGATAATATCCTCAATTTCGCGCACGTGGGGGGCGTAATCGCCCAGTACGGCTTCCATTCGGATGGTATGCGTACCGGCAGGCAGCCAAAAGAGGAACGGATCATTGCCACCCAACGTTTGTACGCGCCAACCATTGTTAAAATCAAACGGCACCGCGTTCATTTCATAAAACGGCACTTCACCATTGATGGTGATGCGGCGATAAGACAACGCACCGCGGTTGAAATTTTGTCTTACATTCATGGCGATGTTGTACAAGCCATCCACGGGCACTTCAAATTCCCATTCGATCCACGATCCGGGTTCGCTCCATGACGCACCGCCGATGTGGTTGATGCGGATATGCCGCGCGCTATACGGATACACACCGGGGCCCGACATGTCGGATTGCGGTGTAAGCATGGGAGATGAACGGCGCACCGCGTCCTGCCCTTCGATGCGGATGGTTTCGACTTGTGCCGTGCCTGGACGCGGCAATCCGGCGAAACCCTGACTGACTATATAATAAGGAAGGACTTCATCTGCTTGATGGATGCGAATCTGGCGAATCATCATCGGCTCGCGCTGGCTGAAGAAGCTGATGGTGTTTAATCCAGCATGTAGATAGAAGGAAAGCGGTTCGTTGTACGTACCCATTGCATCGCGCACGATGGTTTCGATCCATTCGGGGGCTTCGGCTTGGGGTGGGCGCAGGTCGTTGCCTTGATTGTCGCGCTGGATATAGGGGCGTGCGTTGGCCCAAATCCGGCGGAAATGCACGGGGTCGGCTTCAAAAAAAGGCAATTCGCCGTTGATGGCAATTGCCCGTTGTATATCCGAATTGCGCCCCGGTACGGGGAAATAAGTAACCGACATATTATAAAGGCCACTCTGCGCGACATAAATCTCCCACACAATGTAGCCTTCCTCTTCTGTTCGCACCGACGTGCCGGGCATGCCCTCAAAATCTTGATAATGGCGTGTTTCCATGCCGCCGAAAAGGGTGTAGCTCGCCGCTTCGATTATATACTCTGCCTGTGGACGGACGGCGTGGGCATGGTCGCGCATGAAGTCTGTGAAATGGTGGCGTGTACCAAACTCGGCCAGTTCGCGATCGCGTTGCTGCCACATTTCATCATCACGCGTGCTTGCCTGCGCGGTTTGCGGGAATCCTACAGCACCCAGTGCTATAATGATGACCAGTAAAACCGCAGTCCAGCGTTTTATAAAATTTTTACGATAAAAATTCACAGTTTATTGCCCCCCAATCTTTGGCATTTATAAATTCCTACAAAACATTGGCGAAAATGATAGAGCGGATTGTATCATGTGACAGGGGGGGGAGTCAACACATTTCACAAAGAAGAAGGCCTTGGTTGACAGTTAGTTGTCACATGTGCTATATCTCCCATAATTATACACGAGGGAGTGGTTGTGCATGTCGGTATTAATGACAATTTTGTCAATGCTGCCCATCATCAGCCTGCTATTGTGCTTACTTGTATTCAAGTTTACAGTAGCGCGATCGGGGGCAATATCGCTGGGGCTGACATTGGTTCTGGCGATCGGATTCTTTGGACTACCGATTCTTGATGGACTACCCATTGCGGTGGGCAAAGCACTTTGGTTGGCGTTATTCGTATCATTAATTGTTTGGTTGGCTATATTCTTGTATCACCTGGTGGACGATTTTAAAGCGTTCGAGGTTATTAACAAGAACATAGCCCTTTTTGTTGAGGACAAATTTGTGGCATTCCTGCTGCTGGCTTGGATGTTTACGGGCTTGCTGCAGGGCATGGCGGGCTTCGGCGTGCCGGCGGTAATTGTAACGCCCATTCTTATTGCGCTGGGCTTTAATGGCATTAAGTCATTGGCGGCTGCGTTGCTTGGACACTCCTGGGCGGTTACGTTCGGATCGTTGGGCGCTGCATTCTTTGTTATCCAAGGACTTAGCCCGGCGTATTTATATGATTCGCAACAATTGGCGAATGCGATGTTCATCTTCAATACGATTGCCCATTTGCTTACCGGCTTGGGCGTTTGCTTCATATACGATGGCTTCAAGGGCATCCGCAAAGGCTTGTCTTATGTCATCCCCGTCTCCATTGTGATGACCATTGTGCAATACTTTGTCATTTTCTTCATGAGCGCATTCCCCGTGGCGGGCTTGCTGCCTGCGCTCGTTGGCTTGTTGACACTGTTCGGCATTTACAAACTGCGCGCAAAAAAGTCGGAAGAAAAGAAATCGTTCTATCGCGGCGAGAAATTGAATTTGTTGCAAGCGATTTTACCGTATCTTGTTATCATCGTTTTGGCGTTGGGTTTCCAATTTGTGCCCGGTCGTGTGAATGATGCGGCATCATTCGGCCCTAACCTGCCCGGTTTCACGGTGAACGATACGGGCCTTTTTGGTACCGATGCACCGGAGTTCTTCCAATACGTACAAGGCGATCGTGTGTATGCATATGGACAGCCGCTATATTATGACGGCGTGGCTGTTCATTACTACGGTGAACGCGTGTATACCGTGCTGATGGTACAACCCGTAACCAATTACAACCCCATCCGCGTATTCCGCCATCCGGCAGTATTGTTGTTGTCTGCGGCCGTAACGGCATTGTTGGTGTATGCGAAAGCGGGCATCCTCAAGGGCGACGTAGTAAAAGGCGCGTTCAAAAAGACCGTGAAGAAGGGCATCCCTGCGACGCTGGCTTTGTTGGCGCTGGGTAACATGTCGTTGATCATGATGGATTCGGGCATGACGTTGCAACTGGCGCGCGCCACGGCAGACCTAGCAGGCGGTGTATACCCGCTGTTCGCACCATTTATTGGTGTGCTGGGCAGCTTCTTGACCGGCAACAACACCAACGCTAATGTACTGTTCGGCGCATTCCAAAATACGATCGCTACCGAATTGAATGTCAGCAATTACGTAATGGCTGCCGCACAATCCATGATGGCGGGTGTAGCCGTATCCGTAGGCCCCACATTAATCCTTATGGGTGCGCTGGCCTCCAACCAAAAAGGCGTAGAATCCACCATCCTGAAAAAGCTGCTTCCCATCGTATTAATCATTGCGCTGGTGATGGGTGTCGTGAACTTGTTTGTAATACCGCATGACAACTTTGCGCGGTTTGTGGATTTCTTAACCTTTAACCGCTAGTAATTTACGCCATAAATAATGAAGCCCGCAGGTGTATGCGCCTGCGGGCTTTTTTGATGACCATCGAATAAAATCGCGAACTATAACACATGTGTGCATCCAATACAAGTGCATGTCAACATCCATACCCCTGTATTATGTACCCGTTGAGTGGCCCACACCCGACCCCAAACATCAAGCGTCCCTGTTCCGCGCCAAACGGTAGCCCCGTCCCTGCCGGATACATACGCCACTGATGCACAAGCGGCGACGGATTGGTACCCATAAAACAAAACCGGGAGCAACCGCGCCCCAAGATGATTAAAGTGAAGCACATGCCGTATCATAACCCCGGCCGGGTGGTGTGTGCCAGCTTGCAACTCGTCGTCGAAGGGATACGCTCCTATGCAAGGCCCCCGCTTGGTACGTAGCTTTAACTGTACAGCGTGCTGTGGCTGGGGAAGGAAAACAATCAACTTCATAACCAAGTAATATCGTCAAAATAAAAGTCAATTTGCATTTTTCGTCAGATTCTATTGCACTTTACAAGTTTAAATCTGTGCAACTCTCTTTATAAGAGATTCGCATGATAATGCGTGTTTCATTGTGTTTGTGCTTCGCTAATCATAAAAGTCCGCAATGGTATTAATCAATACCATTGCGGACTTTTATGATTCAATCAATATAATTGTATCAATTTGTTTATTGTGAGATAATTTCCAAAGTGTAAATCGAAACCCACGTATCAAAACAGCTAGCCATAATGTGACACGAACATAAAAGAACCTCTCCGATTTCATTGTCAATGTTTATGACTCGTAATGGCACTCTATTTTTTACAAAATACTGATAAATTCGCGCCCCTTGATTAATTGGGTTGTTTACGCCAGCCTTGCAATATGTTGTAACGTTTACTAAATCGTTAATATTAATTTGCAATACTACAAGATCGCGGTATATAAAACATTCTTTATCATAGTTACAATCGCAATTAATACAGTAATAGTCGTCTACGATGTTATTACTTTTCGGTGGGCTGGAAAAATTATATTCAATCGGCGGATTTGCGTCTATATTGTGGGTTATAAATAATATACCCGCAAGTACGAATAAAGCCACGAGGAACATAAAACTTTCTTTTTTTGTAACTCCAAAATATTCTTTTATCTTTTCATAAAGTTTTTTTATCGCGTCTCCAAGTATCATATTTATAATAATGCTTAGCAAAAAAAAGAAAATACAGACAAATCCAAACATAAAACCATGTTCGGTTATAAATGCTTGTATGTTTAATATAATATCATTGATCATCACGGAAGCCTCCTTTAATGCAAATTTCCATCAGTAAAGCTTGTCCATTCGTGATTATGTTTTTCTATTAAAAAGTTATAAGATTTCCTCCTTTCAATATTATGTATAATTTGTCTACATAAACATATTAATAAATTTCATATATTTACACAATTAGCATTTATTACCATTTTTACTTTGAGCATATTATGGACTGAGTAATTATACATGTCAAGGTAAAAACAGGCTTGTAACATTAATGTAATGTAATTATTTAACACATGGAACGCTTCCTATATAATTCCGTTATAGTTGGTATACATACCACATGTACAAGGGAGATGCCTTATGAAAAAATTATTTGCATTGATGTTTGTTGCATTATTTTTTGTATTGATGGGGTGCGGACGACTGGGCGATGGAGAGGTTGTTTTATACCCGCCTTTGGATATGACGCAGATGGAATTGGATATTGACCCGGTGGCGGGGCCGTTGATGATGCCGCTGGGGTGGCAGGAGGCTTTGAGTGAGCCTAGGAATGGATTTACGTTGGTGCCGCAGGCTTTGGGGGATGCGGGCGTTTGTGTGGAGAGTGCGTTTTTGCTCACCATACCGCCATCGATTATGGGGTCGCCTACGCTTACCAATCCGTTGCGTGTTACGATTGATGGGTTGCCTGCGCCTTTGTTGGAGCCGCAGGGGAACGCTACGGTGTTGGTTACGCCCGAAGTGCCGTTGTCGTTTAATGCGGTGTATACGTTCCGCTTGGCATTTGAGGATGCGGACGATATTACTTGGACTTTTCAGACGGTGCCGAATTTTGCGTTGATGGGTGTTTTACCTGCGCATGAGTCGGTGAATGTGCCTGTGGACACGGGTATTGAGTTACATTTTTCTTTGGCGGGGCATGGCGACGTGCGCCCGTTTTTTTTTATTGAGCCTGCGGTGGAGGGGCGGTTTGTGCAACGGGGCGCTGTGACGGTGTTTATGCCTACGGAGCCTTTGGAAGCGGGGCGCATTTATACGGTTACGTTAGCGGCGGGGCTGGGATTGGACGGCACGGCGGCGCGGATTGATGCGGATGTGGTTTTTGCGTTTGAAACGGCTGCGGATGCGGATGTGTTTGGGGCGGATACGAGTTTTCACTTTAATGTTGTGTATACGGAGCTGCCTAGCTTTGAGCCGCCTGCGGTGCGGTTTCGTTTGAATTATCCACATCGCGGTACGCGGCCGCGGGTTGATATTGAAGTGTTCCGTTTTGGTGACACGGAGGACGCAGCGCGTGAAGTGACGCGGTTGTTTGATACGCCGCGTTGGGCTTGGCATGCATGGCGCAATCATCATATTGACACTGCGGGCTTGACGCGGGTGGCGCGGATGAATTTCTCTACACCACAAAATGTGGATGAATGGGGCTGGCAAGAGACGCTTGTTTTGCCCGACGCGTTGCCGCCGGGTTTCTACTTGATTAATGCCTCTATTGGGGGCGACGTTAGCGACCAGATGTTGATACAAATTACAGATTTGGTGGTGCAGATATTTGCTGATGACAACCAGACCTTGGTTTGGGTGAATGACATGATTAGCGGGGGTGCGGTACAAAACGCTACGCTACTAGATGCTGCACGTACCGGGCAAACCAACGCCGACGGCATCGCGGTATTGGCGGGCGGGTTTACCGACCCGACGGATCGATTGGTCATTGAAACACCCGACGGCAAGCGCTTGGTAATTTTCTATGCGCGGCATGTGCAGCCGCAGCATTTTTTCCGCGGATTTTGGGGATGGGGCTTTGCGCAGCCCAGTGCGGCGTATTGGTCGGCATTGCAACTTGACCGCACGCTTTTTCAACGCAACGACACGGTTAACTTTTGGGGATTTGTGCAGAACCGCAATGTACGGGAAGATATTTCTTATGTAACGGCAGTGCTGACGGAGGGCTGGCATTGGGGACGTGCGGGCGGCATGTGGGGCGAGAGTGATACCTTGCACCGCCAAACGGTGCCCGTACAACGCGGCAGTTATGACGGCAGCATCCGCTTGCCACACCTTGATCCGGGTAGTTATGTGTTGACGATTTATCACGGCGACATTGTTTTGAATACGGTCAACTTTGACGTGCAGGACTTTGTAAAGCCACCGTATGACATACAGATTTCCGCCGACCGCCGCGCTATGTTTATGTGGGAGACAGTGGAATTTACAGTGCGTTCGGCGTTTTTTGAAGGCACGCCTGTGCCTGACTTGGCGCTGTCGTACAACGCGCGGGGCTGGCCTATGACGGTGCCACACCGCGTAGGACACGCCACTACCGACCACGACGGTGAAGCAACCATGACCCTCGGCTCCTTCACCGCACCCGCGAACGCACAAGGCCGGGGCAATCTCAATTTCCACCTGGATGCAACCCTGCCCGAAATCGGCCCTACGTGGCGCAGCCACAACGTGCAAGTGTTTATCAACGACATCGACGTACAGGTGCGCGCCACCCGCGACGGCACCGATGCTAATTTGCAAATTTCTGCGCATACCATCACGTTGGATCGCTTGAATGATGGCACGGCAGCGCATGGCAGTGATTTCTTGTGCGCACCGTTGGTGGGGCAGGAATTGAATGTAGAAATCGTGCGCGTGTATTGGGTAGCGACCCGCATTGGCGAGCGCTATTGCTGGATCAATCGCATGGTGGTACCGCGCTATCGCAATGACCGCCGCGAGGAAGTCATCGAACGCTTTACGCTACACACCGATGCACAAGGCGAAGCTGCGCGTGACTTTACCGTACCCGACCGCGAAGGCGAGAGTTACTTTGCCCGTGTAAGCACCACGGACGGCAACCGACGCACCATTCAGCACAATCGATTTATTGGCCGCGACTGGCAAAACTTTTGGTGGCGTACAGAAAGTGGCGAACCCTTCTTGTACAGCAGCCGCGAATGGGATGAAGGTTACGACATCGGCGATGAAGTGCATTTGACCATCATGGCAGGCACAGAGCGGCTCGAACGCGGCAATTTCCTGTTCGTGGTCGCATCGGGCGGCATTGTGGAATACCACGTGGGTATGAACCTGCTGGCATTCACGTTCAGTGAAGAACATCTGCCCAACGCTACCGTGTATGCCGTATTTTTTGACGGACATGTGTACCGTAGCGGTTGGCATATGCAAGAAACGCTGCGCTTCAACCACCAAAGTCGGCAGTTGAATTTTGAAATTACCGCTTGTCAAGACAGCTATCGCCCCGGCGACACCGCGACCGTAACTGTGCGCGTCACCGACCCCAGCGGCCGCGCGGTACAAACGCATGTAAACCTAGCCGCCGTGGATGAGGCGCTGTTCGCGCTGGTTGATTATGACCCGCGCACATTGACACAACTATACCGCGATATCCCCTCCGGCGTGCGGCACCGATTGGCTACGCATGGCACTTTTCAATCCGACGGGCATGAATACGTTTTACATGGCGGCGGCGCACGGGATACAGCGCGTTACGGCATGGTAACCGAACAAATGGATATGGCACTTGCGGCAGCGCCCGAAGCCGCTGCGGACAGTGGCGGTGCGGCCAACGCTCACATCCGCGAAATCTTTGAAGACACGGCTTTGTTCTTCTCTGCGCGTACCAATGCACAGGGCGTGGCCACGGTCACTTTCCGCGTGCCGGACAATATTACGTCGTGGCGGCTGACCGCGTCGGGCATCACCGATGATTTATACGCGGGCAACGCCACGTCCAACCTCATCGTCACCCATCCGCTGTTTGTGCATTACACGCTCAACGAAATTTTCTTGACGGGCGACGTACCCGTGCTTAGCGTGAACGCTTTTGGCACCGCATTGCAAGCAGGTACGCGCGTCACCTATACTGTATGGGCCGACGGCGCATACACCAACGGCGCAACCGCCACGCAAAACGCCCCCATCCAAGCCGAGGGTTACGCCTTTGGCCGCGTGGATATCCCATTGTGGGAAATGACGCAGGAAGGCAGTTTTTCCATTCTCATTTCCGCCACTTGCGAAAACGGCTTGACCGACATCGTGCGGCACCGTTTTGATGTGATAGATTCGCATCGGTTGCTTGATATTTCTGTGTTTTATGAAGTGACGGAGGGCACGCAATTTGCTCCCGGTGGGCCGGGATTGACGAATATCACTTTCACGGATTTGGGGCGCGGTCGCTTCTTGAATTCGCTCCTATCTGTTCGGCACCCACACGGCGCGCGGTTGGAATTGCTCGTCATGCGGCGCGAGGCGAATCGTATGTTGCAAGAATTTTTCCCCGAGGTGCTGACATTCGCAAAACCCGACAATTTCAACCCGCTTGATTACCAGCGCCCCGACGGCAGCCTATCCATGTTGCCCTACGCATCCGGCGATTTGGCGCTGACGGTACGCTTGATGCCCTTCGTGATGGACGACGTGAACCAACCCGCGCTGCGCAATTTCCTATACGCCGCATTAGAAGACACTGCGCAACACACCCCACGCGCCCTATATGGCCTTGCGCTGCTGGGCGAGCCGGTGTTACTGCACTTGCACGCCTTCGCACAGGCGCAAAATTTATCCTTCGAAGACGCGGTATACTTGGCCTTGGCCTACGCCGCGTTGGGTGACACCAGCACCGCGCGGGAATTGTATGCCGCGCATGTAGCGCCGCACATCATCCCCATCGCTCCCTTCTACCGCGTTGACGGCGATTTCCGCCATGTAATCTTGCAGCGCACTTCTTACGCCGCGCTGCTGGCAGCCAAGTTAAACATGCCCGAACGCACGGGGCTGCACACCTACACTGCCCGCGCCCATACTGACGACCTCGTCGTGCAAGTCAACCAACTCGCTTTCATCGCCCACGAAATTACCCGCCTCAATGACCAAGCCGCTTCCGTCACCTACACCCTCTTTGGCGAAGAAATCACCCGCGATTTGTCGGGTTGGAACCGCTTCACCCTGCGCATCCCCACACAAAACCTACACGAATTTGAAATCATTGCCATCACAGGCGAAGTGGGCGCAATTTCCACCCATCGCGTGCCGATGGAAGAAATCGAAACCTCCGATACGGGCGTTACCATCAACCGCCAATTCTTCCGCGCGGGCGAAACTACGCCACGCACCACCTTCGACCAAGGCGACTTGATTCGTGTACAAATCACCATCGATTACTCCCGCACCGCACTCACGGGTTCCTACATTATTACCGACTTCTTGCCCGCCGGACTCGTGCATGCTCCCCGCTCCGCACGCTTCGGCAACCACGCCACCACGCCGGGTGTTTTCCGCTGGGCCACCGCCGAAGGCCAACGCGTGCAATTCTTCGATTGGAACAGCGGGCACCGCCGCGACCCCAACCCGACACGCGTTTACTACTATTATGCGCGTGTTGTGAATGCGGGTACTTTCCGCGCCGAGGGCGTAGTTGTGCAGAATATGGACGCACCGGGGTATATGACGGTTGGCGAGGGTGCGACGATTACGATACGCTAGTTGCTAGGGTCAAAGGCAAGCCCCTGGGCGCTGCCAAATAAGGCTTTAGCCGGTACCAGACCCGCGAGGGAACGCGTCCCCTCGACCCCGCTTTGGGCGTCGCCCCCTCTTAATTATGGCTAGTACCAATATTAAAAAATCGCGCCGTCGGAGGCGCGATTTTTTTATTGGATTTGCACTGGCCATGCGTCAAGCCACGCGAAGCATAGCGCGGGTCGAGGGGGACGCCTCCCCCTCGCGGGTTTGGGCAGCGCCCAAGGTTTTGATCTTGATTTTTACTCCTTTGCCACTTCCACAAACAACCACCGCGCGAACATCCTATTCAAGACATCCCCCAATTCGGCCTTGGCGATGTCTTCGGCTACGATGAGTTCGCTGCGGCCTACTTCTTCGCCTTCGTGGGTGTAGATGACGATGCCTGCCGGTGTTCCGGCTTGTACGGGTGCGGTTAGGCCTTCTTCGGATATTTGCACTTCACCGTCTACTACAATGTGTTTGCCTTTGGGTGCCAGCACGTTGGTTTGTTCCTTGATGACCACGGGCACGGATTCTAGCTTGCCTTTGGAGATGGCGACCTCACCCATGGGTGTGCCGGATTCTTCCTTGGCGATGAGGGCGTAGTTGGCGTAGCCGTAGTCCAGGAGTTTGACGGCATTGTCAAAGCGTATGGTTGGGTCGGGCGCAGCCAGAATGACGGCTATGAGATGCATGCCCTCTTTTTTGGCGGTGGCAGAAATGCAATACTTTGCCAAACCGGTGGAACCTGTTTTCATGCCGGTGATACCCTGATAGCGGGTCAACAAGCGGTTGGTATTGGTCAGGCCGAATTCTTCATCGCCGCGCTTGGTGCTGTGGGTGACGGAGTCTAAACGTGTGGTGGCATATTCGATTACGTCGGGGTATTTGAGGATGAGCTCACGCGTCATGAGGGCGATGTCGTATGCGGTGGTTAAGTGGCCGTCGGCATCCAAACCGCAAGCGTTTTTGAAAGTGGTGTTGGTCATACCCAGCTCGGCGGCTTTTTTGTTCATTTGCGTCACGAAGGCATCCTCGCTACCTGCGATGAATTCCGCCATGGCCACAGCCGCGTCATTGGCCGATGCGATGACAATAGCTTTGGTCAAATCGCGCACATTTTGCTTTTGATCGGCTTCGAGAAAAATCTGCGAGCCGCCCATAGACGCCGCATATGCGCTGATGGTCACGGTGTCATCCCACTTGATGCGCTCTTGATCCAGCGCTTCATAGATGAGCAGCATGGTCATAATCTTGGTGACGCTAGCAGGGGCGAGTTTCTCATGCGCGTTGTCTTCTTGCAGAATGCGCCCCGTTTCTGCTTCCATCAGAAGCGATGCCCTTGCATCCACGCGCGGGCTTTCGGCCTTCGCTTGCAAAGCAACCCCCGGCGCTGCCACCGATATTGCAATGGACAAGGCCAGCAAGGTCAACAGCAAAACCATAAACAACAATGCCGCTCGTGTAAATCTTGTACATAATCCATCATATCCGCGTTCCATAAAAAAAGTCCTCCCTAGTGCATGATTGATGCGCTTAGGGTGGACTGTTTTTTGATTAATTATGCGTGGGTGTTATTTTTTGTCGGAAGGTTTGCGGCGTTGCAAGAAGATGGGGATTTCGAAGGGGGAATCGGTGTCTTTTTGATTCGTTTCGCGGATGGGCTTTAAGCCTTCGCGGGGGATTTCTTTGGTGACGCCGTCATCTTCGACAGTTTCAGCTTCGGCTTTGGGGGGTTCTTCATCGCCGATGATGGGAGCTAACGGCTTGGCTATTGGGCGGATGCGTGACGCCGTAGATGATTCATTTAACCCAGTGGCAACGACCGTTACGTTTACGGTGTCGTTCAACGCTTCATTTATATTGGCGCCTACGATGACTTCAGCATCCGGGTCAATATTGATGCCGATGTACTCTGCCGCTGCGTTTACATCCTTCAAAGTCAGACCCAAGCCGCCTGCAAAGCTGATGAGCAGTGCTTTAGCGCCGTGGATGCTTGTTTCCAACAGGGGTGAGTTGATGGCGGCATCGGCGGCGTCCATGATTTTATTCTTGCCGCTGCCTGTGCCCACGCCCATATGTGCAATGTGCCCTTGGCCTTGCATGATGGTTTCTACATCTGCAAAGTCCAAGTTAATGAGGCCATCATCCAAAATTAATCCGCTGATGCCCTTTACGCCTTGGTGCAGCACTTCGTCCGCTACACGAAAAGCATCAATAAAGGAAGTGTCGTCTGCAATGATATCTAGCAAACGTTGGTTAGGGATAACCACCAACGTGTCCACGCATTTGCGCAATTCTTCAATGCCTGCCATGGCCTTGCGCATACGCGGCGCGCCTTCAAAGGCAAAGGGCTTGGTCACAACGCCCACGGTCAAGATACCCATATCCCGCGCGATAGACGCGATAACAGGCGCCGCACCCGTGCCCGTACCCCCGCCCATACCGGCGGTGATGAACAACAGGTTGGTGCCTTCAATGGCTTGTCCAATAACGTCGCGGGTTTCTTCCGCGGCGCGGCGGCCGACTTCGGGCTTGCTGCCCGCACCCAAACCGCGCGTTAATTTCTCGCCCAATTGGATACGCACAGAGGCCTTGGAACGCGCCAACGCCATGCTATCCGTATTGGCAGATATAAATTCGATATTGCTGATTTTTTCTTCAACCATACGATCTACGGCGTTGTTGCCGCCGCCGCCTACGCCAATTACTTTAATTTTTGCTTTCAAATCGTGCATGACATCTATATCAATCATTTCTTCCCCCAAAGGCGTATTACGGCATATAACCGTTAAGTTACAATTTATTAACATAATTTCGGCTACATTGCAAGCATTTTAATGAAAACCGCGGGATTTCTTCAGGTGATAATTGACAGGATGTACTCCGAATCTATCACGCGCAAGTCAAATATGCCACGGTACGACGGCGTTGCGGGTAATTCCGACAAAACTGCTGCAATTATGCGCATTTTTTCGTATGCGTTGTGCGCGTCATCACCCACTTCAAAAATTAAATTAGGGAAGATAATGCGTGTGTTAAAAATATCCGACACATCGATGTGTGTGACCGCCTCGGCTAATCCTTGGCGTTGCAACGCGGATGCATACTGCGCGATGATATTAAACGCCGCGCGGTTGGGTACATCCAATATTTCGCCCAGTTGGAATGAGTTGAAGGACAGCCCTGTCACCACCGGCAATGGTTCGGCGAAGGACGAACGCACTTCCAGCACCCGCCCATTTTCGTCAATAAATAAAAAGCTGCCCGGTGAATGCTCGATGTAAGCCACCAAGCGGCGCTCGCGCACAGTTACGGTAATACGCCCGGGCAATTCCCGCGTGAAGGCTACGCTGTCGATGTATAAATTCTCCATGATGCGGGCACGTGCGGCGGCGGTGTTAAAGAGCAAAATATTGTCACCGATGACTAGATCCAGCCGATCTTCAATTTCCGTTTGCGAAACATTGATGTTACCCACGATGATAATTTCGTCCGCACCAAAGAACGGGGAAATTAAAAACAACACCGCCCCTAGTATGACCGCGCACACGCCAATTGTAATTTTAAACTTCATTTTTTCACTTTAACCAACCATGCGGCGAAGCGGTCGGCGTGCAGGGTAACGACCCATTCTTTGTACACAAGATAGAACTTGCCGTTGTACTTGAAAGATTCCTTCCAATATTTGACTTTACCGTTGACGCTGCGCTGCTCGGTCAAATTGCTGTGTGATTTAATTTCGCGGAAGATGGGAGTGCGGATACCGAAAGTTTTTTGTGCGTAGTCTTCGGTGGTCATTCGGCGTGCTTCCGCACTGGATATTTTGTCTTCATTGGACAATTCCATAAATTGATTTTTGATCCATTTACGCACGGAGCCTTCGTCCATGACGATGGGCGGCGTATCCGCGGGTTGCGGGGCGGCCTCTACGACTTTGGGCTTGGAAGTGGGTTTGACGGTGCGCGGCTTGGGTTGTGCTTGCGTACCAAGAGATGGTTTTGCCGGTTTCTTTTCGGGTACAGCGTTTTTATTTTGTTGCGGCCGGTTTACGGTGTACACAAACTGCGACCCCACAGGAATGTCAAAAATAGAAGCATACCGTGTGGCATCGGGCGTGACAAATTGCAATCCTTCAACGTCTTCTAAGGTTTCGCCCTTGGTGTCCACATTATCTCGACGGGCGATTTTGTGGCTGTTTTCCACGGAATACAAAGTCAGCGGGCTACCCGTTAACATAAAACGCATGAAATTGGAAAAATGCGGGTAGTTGAACCGTTTGGAGGTAAATCCGGGGATGTAATGCTTGAGGTATGTCATGAAAACGGAAATTTCCAAATCGGGCAGCGGTGCCGTTTCCTCGGCGTGCAATACTTCCAATAATTGGCGCACGACCATGAGCGTGCCCGATGCATCGGCCAAATCGCGCCAGATGGGTACATTGGCGGCCACCATGACTTCGGAATATTTTGTTTTGGGGAATTTTTCGGGGATGGGATGGGGCTTGGGGGCGGGTTGTGGTGTTTGCTTGACCGTTGATTTGCTTGTTTTCGACTCCGCTGTGGCGGTTTCGGGTGTTTCCACTTCATCATTTTCAGCCTTATTGTCTTGTTTTACTTCGCTTTTCTTCTTTCCGATGCTCGTTACTAGTGATTTGTCCGTTTTTTCTAATCCTACATACACGTCGCAGGCATTGCGGAAAATCATGTTAACGATACGATCAAAGCCGATGCCGATCACGCGCTTGCCGTGTTCGTGCAGTTTTTTGGCCAAAAATGCGAAAATACCGTCGCCCGATGCGATAACATAATGGGTGATTTCGGGCCGCTTGGCAATGAGTTCGACCGCGTCGATGATGAGCGCCACGTCGGCGGCATTTTTGATTTTATCATGCGGGTTGGTGTTAAAAATTTGTACCGGCTCGATGCCGACTTGCAAGACCGACCCGCGCAAGTTTCGGTGTAGCGGTAGTACCCAGTCGGCATAAGCGCGTTGGATAGACACACCTTCGACGCCTTCTGTTGCTAGGACGCGGCGATAAATTTCATCCAATTGCAAAATAGTATTGGCTTTGCCCGTGAAGGGGCCGATGAGGTTTTCTATATCATAGAAAATTGCGGTGTTGGGGATCATAATTGCTCCTTTTACTTAGAAATGAATAATAGATTTCGGCGCATTATATCACGAAATTGCTGGATTGCAAGAATTTTGCGTAGCTTTCATACGATAGAAAATTACGAGATTATTTAACACATTTTCTTGTAGATAAGCGCGGCCTATGTCGGATAATGCGTAGGTTCCGCGGCCTATTTTCTCATACCAGCCGTACACGTTATTGCGCAGGATGGAAGATGCGTCGGCTTCGCAGCCATGGATTTTGACCAAAGCGGGGGCATTAAGCGGCGCATGCACTTCCAAAAGTGTGGCAATACGCACGTTGCGCTCGCGGTAGGCGGTGTTTACCTTTTGCTGCGTGCCGCCTTGTGTGTCCACGGTGCGGCCGGCCATTTCTTTTTTGATACGACGCGTCTTGACGTTGTTTTTTACATCTTTGCCGGTGGGGAAATGCACCACTTCACAAATACGCGCGGGGCTGTCGAGTGCCACGGTTATCAAGCCAATGTTCAGCTTTTTTAGCACACGCACGAATTGCGTGTAATGTTTATCCCGCGCTTTTCGCGGACGCGGAATGGCAACAAAAACGTAATCTGTAGCGCTTTGACGCTCCATGGCTTGGAAGAGGAGCTTCAGATTGGCTGTGAGTTTCATTTCAATCACCCAAAGCGCGTCGTCTCGCACAGCGGCAATGTCGCAGCCTTTGACTTCGCCGCGCACGGTAAAACCCTGCTCAGTCAGCATTTTATGTATGGGGGCGTATAAATCGGTTTCTTTGTATGTAGGTTTCATTTGTGCAATATATCATACAAATGACAAATATAAAAATCCAGTCGGCAAGTGACACTCACCGACTGGATTCGTTAATAAACCACCGATTAACCTGCTGCCGTCAGATGTGCCGCGATTTTTCGTCGAGCAAAGAGGTGCGCAAAGTGCATATCAGGCGCATATGTGCCTTGCGCGCCGACGCAGTCCCGATGGAAAAAGCGTGGTGCAGCTGGTGGCATGAGGTTAATTGGTGGTTAGTTGAATTTATTCCGTTTTCACGCGTGTAATTTCGCCCCAAGTGTGTTTTTTGCGCTTGTAGCCAAACAACGACATAAAGCGGATGTAAACCAACAGCCAGCGGAATACGACCAATTCCAAGACACACAGCAACATCGCCTTCATTAAATCCTTCGTTGATAGCTTAAAGTCCTGCATATAAATATGCTGCGTAAATATCGTCAAACTCAAGACACTGCCATAAATCGCATACAGCGCAAAGAATACGACCATAAAGTTAAAGTTCAACAGGCCAAAATAAAACGCCGTGATGATAACCGCCGTACCCAATAGCTCGATATAAGGCGACAATAATTCATAAAACAGATAATAAGCATAAGAAATAAAACCAATCGGCCCGAAACGATAATTTAAAAATACACGCCGATGCGTAATCAAGCTTTGGAACAATCCCAAGTGCCAACGCCGCCGCTGCGTAGAAATATCTTTGACGGTTGTGGGCGCCTGCGTAAAGCAAACCGCCGTGGGTATATAACGCATGCGATACGGAATGTTATTGCTTTGGCAATAAATATGCATGCGCATGACAATTTCCATATCTTCGCCCAGGCTGCCCGCTTCGTATCCGCCCGCATTAATGACAATCGATTTTTTAAACAAACCAAACGCGCCGGATACAATTAAATTCCCGTTAAACATATCCATCAAAATGCGGCTGCCGAGGAAAGAACGGTCGTATTCCACCGCTTGCATGCTCACCAGCCAATTCTTGGGCAAGTTAAACGAAGTTGCCATGCCGTTTGTAAACTCGACGCACTGCGATAATAGAACCACGCCACCAACGGACACCGTTTTGTCGTCGCCCAATACCGGCTCGATGAGTTTTTTCAAAGAGTCACGTTGCAAGTGCGAGTCCGCGTCCATACATATAAAATAAGGGAATCGGCAGGCGTTAATGCCCATGTTTAACGCATCGGCCTTGCCGCCGTTTTCTTTGCGGATCAACGTTAGTTTGACGTGCCCCAATTGTGCTTCATATATTTCGATCACCGGCTGGCATTTGATTTGTATGCGCACCGGCCGGTCATAACGGATCATGTTATATTCGTTGATGATGTGCATGGCGGTGTCGTCTTTTGACCCGTCGTCCACCACCACGATTTCATACATGTGATAATCCAATTCCAACAATGACTCGATGCTTTTTAAAATCGTCACGGATTCATTGTACGCAGGCAATATGATGGATATCGGCACATAAACATAATGCATTTCGTTGCTGAGCTTACGCATTTTGTCGCGGTAGCGCAAAATAAATGCGCCTACTGTCGTGGACAAAAACGAATATGTCGCATATACCACCAAATAGATAACGAACAGTATACTCGCGTAATAAACAAAGGACTGCGCTATCTCACGTAACATAGGGTTGGGTCCTTTCTTCTTGCGGTTCCAAATCGCTGACATGCAGGTTGCGCAATTGCATTACATAACGGACGATATCCATGGCATATTGATCATCATGCACATCCAACCAATGATAATTACCAATCGAAACACTCAGGTCAACCAAGTTAACCGCCGCATGGTAGCGGATATACCAATTCCTGCTTTTTATTGCCCGGTGTAATGCTTCTGCCGTTTTGGTACCGGGGTAAGCACTTAATGCGTCTGTAGCAACGATGGACAAATTTATGTTTTTTTCATTAAACATCAATGCAATTAATGTATCGTGTGCCGGATCATGCCTGTACTGCTTGTAATATCGAATGATTGACATGCGTAACTCGGTATCGGTTCTATCATTGGTCAACAGTGGCATGAATACGTTTTTAAAAGAACCGGATACCCTTTTAATGTAAATAATCACGATATCCATCATGGCGGTGCTCCACTGCCCGTATTTGGCCCACAATGTTAATGCCAATTCCTCACGGTCGCCTTTGTATGCCATCAGTTCATCAGCCAAGAATCGACCGTACATGTAGTATTCCCTGTCGTTGATTAAATCTAACGCTTTAATTACCGCATATTGATTGCCAATGCGGCACAAGGCTTTTATAACATTGGTACGGCAATAAATATTGGAATTATTAATATATCCAATGAGCTGATTCATCAAATTCGAATATGTATTGCCCGCTACCTCCGGGAACAATGAAATAAAATAAGCAAAGTACGCCCGCTCTTCCATTTTGGCCCGCTTGTAACTAAAAGCCAGCCAATGAAATAACTCGTGCCCACGCAATGCGCCCATGTAGCTGTCGAACACCGCTCTTACTTCTTCGTGTTCTTTAAAATATGTAAGCGCCCTTGCAAAATCCAACAAATTGGATGCGTTTTTTAATTTGCGGTGCAAATGTGCAATGTGCTTGGCATTTAACACCAGCGTATCGATTTCGTTTGGGGGGGTGGGCACCGCCAATAAAATAAATCCCCGCCATTTTGCATCTATTCTTGCTTGGTTCAATTCCTTTATGCGCACGCGATACATTTCAACAAAATTGAACGCCATCATAAACATGCCGCCAAACATGTACATAAGGATGGCTAAATAAACCCGTGTGTCATTAAACATGCGTTTATCGCCTCCAGGTCTGTTGTATAATAAAATAGGATTCCTTCAACCGTTCATGAAATTCAACGCTGCGCCGCCATGGGTTTAATGGGATGGCAGAAAAAGAGATGGGCGTATTTTGCGTTCCAACAATACCTACATAAATTTGATTAACGGAAACACCCTCTACCCCAAATCGCACAAAATAATCATCGTGCACCAACATCGTCGAAGGATCAAAAAAGTTTAATAGCAGCCACGGCAATCGAATGACAACGCTGTCTTCGCCAAATGCAAAGTCGGCCAGCGAATTGAAGTTTAAAGAATTGGGGTCGTTATTGCCGTGGGTCAACCGCCCGACTTCTACCAATACCGGCCGCCGCAAGGTCAGCGTCTCTGCCGTTAGCTCGTCCACCAAAATCGTATTTTCTGTGGGCAGGGTAATGGGCACAAATTCCGAATTCCACCGCCCGGGGATAAACGCAAAGGGGTTTTCTCCCGTTACTTCTTCATGGAAGCGCATGAACGACGCATTGGAACGCATGGTCGTTAGCAATCGCGTGTTGTGAAAACCGTCTACCATTAATACAAAGTTGGCAGGGCGTTCAAAGGTTAGATGTTCATGCTCCATCGTACCTGAATGCGGCGCAACATCAATGGGTATATACAAACGGCTTTGCGGCGTTACCCGCGACCCCGCCAGCCGCAAATACAATCCCTGGAAGGTATACTGCGCATAAATGCGAATGCCGTCATATTCATGGACAAAATGCCCTTCATTCCAATCAGCTGCACCGGGTCTTATATTTACCGGCCGGCCTTCGCGGCCCGGTTCGAATGCAACCAACCCCACATTGGCGTTGGCAGATTGCAAGTTATGCCAATATTGTATCCGCCATGGATACGCCGCGAACGCGGTATTCCACGTGCGCCGCTCCCACGCGTCTTGCCACTGCGATATGACCGCACCTGACCAGCCGCGTTCCTCAATTTGCGTTGCCACCATGGCCAAGCTTTGGCCTTGTTCGCGCTCTGTTAAAGCAGGCTCACCATACCGTGTCGGTATGCGCCCCGATGAAAAACTAACGCCCAGCGCAACCACCGGCATCGTATGATAACGCCTCATTAAATCCAAATATCCATGGAAAAAACATCCGGTATCCAAATCATATAAAATCGGCGCCAGCGTTTCCAATTGCACTTCCGACAAATAGGATAAAAAATTGTCGCTCAGGATTGCCACTTCATACGACGCGAAGACACCGGCGCGTGTATATTCTGTGGGTATAATGTTTTCAAGGCTTAGCTGTGCATATTTCCGCAGCTGCGTTGCGTATACCAAATCATATTCCAAAAAGTCCGTAAGCCGCGAAGAGAAAAAGCTAATCGGCCGCTGCACGCCAAAACGATTGGTTTCATATGCGATGGTCGCATCCATGACCTGTGCCAACATGACTTCAAAGCGATTGGCATCTTCTGCGGTGTAAAAAAATTGTCCTTCAAAGGAATCGGGCATGTTTACATTGTGATTGATGTAGGCAATGCTGTCCGGGTTCCAATCCGTTCCTACAATAAATCCAATGACCCACGGCGAAATATTGCGGCGGAAAATCTGTATCCCCGTGCGGTTAAATAAATCAATGCGGTTGCCATGGATGATGTCCACGACTTTGCGCAGGTACATAGTCAAATCTTCATAATAACGGCCATATACGCCGTGCAATAAAAATAACTCATGCTCGCTATGCGTATTAAAAGCGAAGAACGCATTATAAAACGCGCTGTTCATGATGCCGGTGATGTGCAAGGTATTGGCACCCATTTCGGCAATTTGCGTCATCCAACGGTAATAATCGTCAAAGCTAGCACCCAAGTCCCAAGTACTCATGCCCGGAACGAAAGGTGCCAATTCTACCCCGCGTATAACAATCGGCGTATCGCACCCATTGCGAAAAAATCCGGCTTCCGTTGTATAAAACACGGGCTCCGCATTGGCAGATCGATTACGGAAAAAAACACCCATGTAAAAATAAGCATAAAATCCGATAACCGAAAGCAGCATCAATATAAATACAATTAATATAAATCGCTTCATGACTTACCTCCTCCTACGGCACAATCCAGAGCGCATGTCTGGATGGATGGCTGTATTGGCGGAGGGATTCGATATGTTCGTCCATCCAACGGCCGCGGCGGTTCATGAAATCGCGCTTCCATTCGACGGCTTCTTCAAAACTAGATGGATTTACATCATTCATGTTCATCCCCATTGCTCTTTGCTCGGCATCCGGCATACGAATTTGCTCGTTGCGCAAACCGATAAACATATCATCGCGTAACGAGAAACTCTGCGGCCAAGCTTCAAAGTTGCGGTCAATGGCACTACCCAACCAATCAATGACTTCATCCATGTATTGATTAAGTCGATCTTCCGCCAAGACACCGCGTCGCAATTGATGCCACCGTCTGATTACTGCTTCCGTAAAATCCGGGCACATCATCAATCGGTCAAACCAACCACGACCCGTTAAGTAGAATTCGTCATAAGGCAAAGGAATAAAAAAGTTGTCCAACACATTATTAAAATCCCAAATGGGCCCGGCAACCAATCGGCCGCGAACGTCCTTGTGAAAATAAGTAGAGTTGCCAAAAACGTCATTGTTGCCGATAAATTCATTGATGATGAAATAATTTACAAAGGAATCAAAGTCAATGTAATGCTGATAACGCCCCGGATACCAAAACATATAACGCGAATAAATAAGCCGCTCAAAGCTATTGATGCTGCCGGTTACGTAATTGCGCACTCGTTCGCTTTGCATCTGCACCGACGGATATAAAATTTCCATAACATGACGTGATTCTAACCGCAATGTATACTCTGTAAAAATATTAATTCTGCGCTCCGGCACTTGTGTTGAGTCAATACGCACAAAAAAACTGGTAGCATCCATGCCGTAGCGGTAACGATTTAATGCAATACGACTCGGCTCCACCCGCAACGTTTCCATCAACATATACAACCCTTCGAATTCGCCGTTCAATATTAATTCAAAAAAACGAACTTCCGGCACAAACTGCCCTGCCATTACGTAAGCGCCAATGTTCATCCACATATAATTTCGTAATAATGTTTTATCAAGAAACGGTCCGTGCAGCGCCCATTCATGGCTGGGTGCCATACCCAACATGGGTAAGCGATTGTTGAGTCCATTATCATCAATCAATTGAATCCGGTAATTGGGTTTGTCAAACATCCGCGATGAATTGCCGCGAATACGTAAATAAGCCATGGAAGTATGTATGGGTTCATCACAAGCATGTGTCCAATCGCCTCGGTTATCCATTACCGTAACCTGCGCTCTAATTTGCGTTTCACCATCGGGCGCAGTTTGGAATTCAAACCGATCATAACCAAGCGCACGCATGACAAAGGGCATTGGCCGTCCGGGTATGGTTTGGCCAAAGGTATCAATGGATATAATTGGCAAATGCGTACATAAGAAAACATCATCATTGCAACGCAAACAGATGCCCAAATCGGCTTCGCCGGGGCGCATTCGGTGTTGATGATGCCGGTTGTAATCACCGGCTATGTCCACAACCAATATAACAATCGCCGTCAGGCAAACAATACTAAACAAACCCAAGTATCGTAAGACACTTGATCTCATGATATCACCCGCTGATTTCGTCGTTTTGCGTTACTACATTCACGTATTCAACGCCATTTTTTTCGTATAATAGTTGTGTGATATTCTTCTCGCTTTTATACGTTAGGTTATAGGTAGCTCTATCCAATTCATAAATAAACTCAACGGTTTCGGGGGTGGTATTTTTTACGCGCAGTTGCGACTTCATATTAAAATGCTTAAACACCAAGCCTTCGATATCGCTTTCCAAGCTACGCACGGCGCGTATGATGATGAGCATGCGGTTCTCGTTACGTACCTTGCCCAGTAACAGCAACACGACAAAGACCACGCCGCTGCCGATAATCGCCGTCCAAAAATCCGCGACCCCCGCACACAACCCCACAATAACCGACCAAAAGATATAAGCCGTATCACGCGAGTCTTTGATGGCGGTACGGAAACGCACAATGGAAAGCGCACCGGCCATACCCAACGACAACGCAATATTATTACCGATAACGGTCATAACAGTACAAGTAAGTATGGTAATGGTCACCAAGGACACATTAAACTTGCCGCTGTAAGATGTACTCGTGTGCGTATACCAGTATGAAACGTAAATAACACTACTTAATAACGCTGCCACGGCAATCCGAACGAGGATGTCTTCAATCGTTAAATTGCCGCCTTGTGCCATTGCATCTCTTAAAACATCTACCATGATTTTCTCCTTTGTTTATGACAACCCATAATATTTTGAAATACTTCTGCTAAGACAATATTTACTTAATGACCGTTCGCTTTCGTTACAATCGCGTATCAAATCTTTTATATAGCTTAATAAAAATCCGTTGTATTTTACTTCCATGACCACCAAGAAGGGGTCGAGAATAGGAAATTCTGCCAAGTTGGGGTCGAATATATCAAAGTTCGATTCCGTTCCTTTTATGTGGTGGTCGAAGGTAATGCGTATTTCGTTTTCTTTGCCCACAAACACTTTACGCGTGTAGGAAACCACGGCCTTGGGGCGGTAACATTGCATGTGCATGATGCCGAAGCACTCGCTTGCAAAGTTGGAATCACACGACAGTAACATGGTGTAATCGCCGTTTATGAGCCGCATTGACTTGTCCCGATCCAGTGTTAGGGACCTTTTTTTTTGCCATATGCCTTGTTTTTGTTTCATTTCCAACTTGGCGGACGTGGATGCGGAACCATAATTGCGCAGTCTGATTTTGCGCCGCACTTCGGCTCCTTCAATTTTGCCTTCAAAATCGATATCGTCCAAACTGTCGAAATACAATGAACGGATAAAATAACCGTCACCGCTGCTATGCTCGTCCTCTTGCAAAACATTGGCAAAATGCCGCGACAAACTATAGTACTTATCCAAGCTGATAAGATACTTCTTTTCTTGCCTAAGTACTTCCAGCACGAAGCCACCTCATTTTAAACCGAAAATCGGCCAGCATTCGACTATTTTTCCCATTGCATTCGGTTTTATTCCCGCACGCAAACAGAACACAGTGAAAGCTGTGTGCATACTTCTACATGTAAAACCAGTTGCTTTCCTTGCAAATATGTAAGTCTAGCGACTTGCGTAGCAAATCGTGCGTTAAAATAACAAGATTTTCCTCTGTTGTCAACATTAAACGCCAATTTTCTTGTTTTTGTTAGCGGGCGGGTGGGATGCTGTAAATCGTGGGGGTATAGAAATTGCCGGTAATTTCTGCGGATGTGGCTAGATTAATGCTGGGCGAGTGGTCGAAGTGCCACCACATGGAGGCCAGCGGTGTCATGCCTGCTGCGGCGAATATTTTTTGCATGTATGCGATGCCATCGGTGATGGCCGGGCCTGTCATGGTGACAGTTTCGTTGATGATTTGGTTAGCCAAGATGCCCCACGGTGCGTCTAGGATGGCGGATGCAGGGCTCATTTCGTGTACGCGTGTGACGGATGTGATAACGGTTGGATTGGTGAAGCGTAAGAAGGAATAATTGCCGGATTGCAAGATTTCTACATTGTTGATGCGTGCTAATGATGCCGCGATTGTGCCGCCGCGTTGGTGGTTGGACGTGCCCGACGGCATAAACCAAATGAGCGACCACGGCGAATCCGCAAAAGCGCTGTTGGCGGTTGCGTTATTTTGCATGAGCTCGGTTAGGGCATTGACCACGGTGGTTTGTGCGGATTGCGGGCGGAAGGCTTCATAGATGACCAGCGTATGACCGATTTCATGTGCGGCTTGCTGCGCGTTGTGTAATGCCCGCGCCAAGGGGAACATTGCCGGCACAATGTATTCGCTGCGGTTTAACCGGTCATTAACCGCGCGGGCAGAATACAAGGGCTGCCCCGTAATACCCATCAAATCGAAACCGCTGGAGCGAAATTGTGATGCGTTGGCGTTGGTGATGTTATACACAATGGATGGCAGCACGTCGGGCAAGTTAATGAAGCAACGCCGCCAATCGACCCAGCCGATGGTGCTGTCGGGCAATTGCACGCGCCACCAGTCGCCACTGTCGCTCAAGATGGTGAAAGCCGTGCCCGCGGGCAAATCAGCGATTTCTTCACTGTCGTGGCTTGCGGACGCGTGCAGCGCAGAAGCCGCCGCCACCCAGCCTGTGGCGCCAATGATGGGTAATTCCAACAAGCCGCCTTCTTCGTGGTAGAACAATGCGTCTTCTGCCGACGCGGGCAATTGCAGCGGCGTGCGCACTTGGAAATTGTCTTCTACACGGGTGATAATATCGGGCACATCATAGCCATTGTCATCTCCCGCGGCGGCGCGTTCTCTGATGTGCGATAGATCCAGATGGCCTACAACCATTAAAAAAATCGCAATGACTACCAACAGCCCCACCATAAAGGCGGCAATTTTAATGCCATCCAATCCGAATCCGCGGCGGCCGGTAGCTATGCGATTTGTTTTACGTGGGTTCATGTCTTGCTCCCCTAGACGATGATAATCGGTGGCGATTATATCGTTTTGGGGAGGGGGGTGCAAGCGGATGTCCGATTTCCGGCGCGTTTCAGTTGGTAACTGGGTGTGACAAACGAGTGGAAGGATAAGACCCTGGGCGCTGCCAAATAAGGCTTTAGCCGGCACCCCCTTTCAATCATGGCTAGGATAAAAATCCAACTGGTGGCAAATTGCCACCAGTTGAAAATTTGCACTTGCCACGTGTCGAGTCTCATCAACTGGTCGCAACTTGCGACCGGTTGAAAATTTTCTTTCGCGCGGGAACGTGGCATAATGAAAACTACATGTTTTTGGGAGGGTTTTATGCCGCGCAAATTACTTCAGATTTTGGATGCGTTATACCCGTGGGATGGTACTTGTTTTTTGGAATATGAAACGCCTTGGCAACTGTTATTTGCTACGATTTTGTCCGCGCAGTGTACGGATGAACGGGTGAACCAAGTGACGCGGACGCTGTTCGCACGATTGCCTGCGTTGGAGGATTACATACATTGCGATTATGAAGCATTGGCCGCGTTGGTGCGCCCGACGGGCTTCTTCCGAGTCAAGGCACGCAACTTGCAACAGACGGCGCATATATTAGTGCACGAATACGGCGGCGTACTGCCGTCGGACATTGATGCGCTGACCGCATTGCCCGGCGTGGGGCGCAAGACCGCCAACGTTGTACGCGGGCATATCTTCCATTTGCCCAGCGTCACGGTGGACACGCACGTGGGGCGCGTGGCGCGACGTTTGGGTTTGACCCTGCAAACCGACGCCGTTAAAATCGAATTTGATTTGATGAAAAAATTGCCGAGGAAATATTGGATACGCATCAATCAGCAACTCATCTCGCACGGGCGTGCGGTTTGTAAGTCGCAACGGCCACGTTGCGGTGAATGCGCGTTGATTTCGCTTTGCCCATATGGGAAAACTGCGCTTGGCAACACCACGAAAAATTCCCCCAAGAAGGAGTCGCGTCCATGACCAACACCAACACCATAGTTTCCGAAATCTGCGCTGAACGGGGCATTACGTGCGATTCGTATTCACACGGGTACATTTTGCGCTTGACCAAAGGCGACCAAGTCCGCCGCTTGTACGGCAATTATTGGGATTTAAATTCCGCAACGGCCGATCGCTTGGCTTGTGACAAATGCGGTTGCTACACGCTGCTGAATGCATCGGGCATCCCTGCCATCCCGCACACGCTGGTGTACAACGCCATCACACGAGGCGATTGGGCGGGCGAAGAAGGTACCCTACAAACCGCCCTCACCTACTTTGAAAAACACCACCGCCGCATTGTGGTCAAACCCAACCACGGCACACAAGGCCGCGACGTATACTTATGCGAAACGCCGCTGGCATTGGAAAAAGCATTAATGACTATTTTCGCCCACGCGCCCGACGCTGCATTGTCGCCTTATGTCGAAATCGGCATGGAATACCGCGTTTTCTACTTGGCGGGGCGGGCGTACTTTATGTACGGCAAAGCACGCGGTGATTCGTGGAAGCACAACCTGGCCGACGGCGCAACCGCGTTTGAATTAACGGCTGAATCCGCCGACGCGCTTTTGCAAGCCGAATTAGCCACATTGGCAACACGTGCCGCGCAGTGCATCGGCATCAACTTCGCCAGCATCGACATCGCGCATTTGACCGATGGCTCGCTGACCATCGTAGAAATCAACTCCGGCGTCATGGCTGTCCGCCTGCTGGCGCAACTGCCCCACCTACGCCCCACGATAAAAAATATGTATGCCGAAGCCCTGGATTTGTTATTCGCACCCGATTGATGCGCAGGGAAGACGGGAAAATGGAGGTGCAGATTTGAAAGAGAAATTGCAAAACACACTACCGATGTTTTTGTTGGTGGTGCTGTTTTTATTCGTGGCTTGTGGAAATAATGCGGGCGATAACGATATGGATGGATATGGCGACGACGGCAACGACAACGCCATGCAAACCGACGCGCCCACGCCGTATCAAGCTGCACCGTATACCCCCGCGCCACAAAATACCACGCCACCCACTCCTACGCCCACCACACCTGCACTGCTACGCGCAGCACCCTTCGCCACACCTTCTTCGGGCATCTATCCGCCCATGCACGGCGCAGCGATTCATGTCGTCGAGGGGCAGGATGTATCGTTCGCCATTTTGTATGACCACAGTTTGTGGGCGTGGGGGGTAAATGATTTTGGCCAATTGGGTTATGGCCCCGGCGCGTGGTGGAGCCCCTACCCCGTGCGCGTGATGGAAAATGTTGTTTATGTAGCTGTACCCGGCGGTTGGGGATCGCCGCGGCGGGTTTATGCCCTTTCAACCGATGGTGGGTTGTATGCTTGGGGCAACCTCACGACATCTGATGTTGCGGTGGATGTACAAACGGGCGCGGGCATCCACTTCACTCCCGAGCGCATTATGGACAATATCACGCATATATCCGCAGGGGTAATGCATACGCTGGCAATTACTACTGCGGGGGATTTGTACGAATGGGGCAGGGGTCGTTTCAACGGCCTGCCTGTTTTTGTAATGCCAAACGTTGTGTCTGCTGCCGCGGGGAATGGGCAGTCATTGGCTGTGACGGCGGACGGCGCGGTGTATGTATGGGGTGATACGGGGTTTACGACCTTCACTTGCCCCATCACGCAGCGCAACGGCCTTGTTGATGCCCCCTTGCGCGTGCCCGGCATTGAAAATGCGACGGCCGTTGTCACGGGCGATACGTATGGCGCACAAACGCTGGTGCGCACTGCCGATGGGCGCGTATGGATGTGGGGTGGGCAAACACACCACGGTATACCCAACACAGACACTCCCACCCTTATGCCCATCGACGGCTTTGTCATTGATATCAATGCACGTCATTGGCGTTCCTACGCACTTACAGACGACGGCAACTTGTGGGAATGGGCAACCATTGAAGGGCATCGTGGATTTTGGTTGGCGGCGGTACCCATGGATTTTATGCCCGCATTCATTGAACGATACGGCCACCCCGAAACAGTGGAGGACAATGCTGCAGTCACTGCATTCAGAAATGAATTTTTGCAAGCACGCGCCGACGCAGCCCTGATTCCTTCCATCACCGCCACCGGCGTTACTTCCATTGCACAGGCGGTGGGTTCGCTGTTCATTGCAGAAAACGGCGACGTGTGGCACCGCTCGGGCGAATGGGTTGTTATCGAAGAACCCAACTATGATTGGCACACCGACGATTGGATACCCCACTACACCAACATCACACGCTCCGACCCTGACCGCCCCACGCCGCAACCCAACCCATGGTTCCGCCCGTGGGTGCGTCATGATTCGCAACCCGGCCCCTTCACTCCGCGCCCGCCCATCACCAACTTGGAAGTACCCAACCCGATACTGTTACCCGTCACCGCTGTTGCGGTGGGTTCGGACACCTCGTTTGCAATTACAGAAGATCACCGCTTGTGGACGTGGGGTAGTATGTTGATTTTTCCGCAAGACAATGCCTTTGCGCAACGCCGCAACCCCGACCCGCGCCCCATCATGTACAACGTCCAAGCCGTCGAAATCGGTGACAACATCCAGTTGGCACTCACACTTGACGGAACATTGGTGCAAATACGTCGCACCGCCCACCCCATCCTAACTGACGTCACCGCCATCGCTGCCGGTTTTGACCACGCGCTGGCACTCACCGCCGACGGCACCCTCTATACATGGGGAGAAAACCAATACGGCCAACTCGGCGACGGCACTTTTGAAGCCAATGACACCCCTATCCCCATTATGGAAAACATCACCGCCATCGCCGCCGGGGGCAACCAATCCTTGGCCATACGCGAATGCGGCGGCCTATACATTTGGGGTGCACACGGCATCCAAGCCGTTCGGGATGAATGGGAGAATTGGGGATACACGCTAACGCGCCTGCCCCGCGCTACGCCCTACCGCTTCATGGAAAACATCCAATCTGCCGCTGCAGGCACATGGCATACATTGGCCATCACCACACAAGGCGACCTGTACGCATGGGGCGACAATTGGCACGGAGCCACCGGCGCAGAAACCTTCATCTTCCACGACACACCTCTGCGCATCATGCAAAACGTCCGCCATGTAACCGCAGCAGGCCCGCGTTGGGGCAACGGCGGCCACACCCTAGCCATCACCCACGACGGCGAGTTGTGGGCGTGGGGCTCCGGTTTTCTGTTGGGTGACGGCTCGTGGCCGGTATTCCGCCTACCCCCCACCCGCATCATGGAAAACATCGCCGCCGTAGCCACCGATCGCCACATCATGGTAGCAACGCTAGAAGGCCACCTGTACGCATGGGCAGAATCTAATTATTGGGGCGTACTGGCAGGACTAGGCCCCGTATCGCCGGAGGCGCAGATTCCATTCAGTAGTTTTGTACCCGTGCGGATTACGGGAACGTTCGAAAGATGAAAGTCAAAAGATTAAAACCTTGGGTGCTGCCAAATAAGGCTTTAGCCGGCACCAAACCCGCGAGGGGAAGCGTTCCCCTCGACCCGCGCTGTGGCGTCGCCGATACCGCCGAAGAATAGTACCGATTCTATATAAAAATCGCGCCTCCGACGGCGCGATTTTTGGTTTTAAATTTGTATTTACACAATTGAGAGGGGGCAACGCCCAAAACTGGGGTCGAGGGGGTCGTGCGCCCCTCGCGGGTCTGGGCAGCGCCCAGGGTTTTCGTCTTTTGACCTTAGTCTTTTGATTTTTGCCGCGGCCGCGACCGCAATCTTAAGCCTCCAACTTCGCTAACTTCCGCGCTACAAGTTCTTTTATAGCCACCGCAGCGCCGTCCATCGGCACGTCTTCTTTGTACGACTTATCCCGCAGCGACAGCTCTACTACGCCGCGACCGCAGGTTTTTGGACTTACGGTGGCGCGGATGGGCACGCCCAGCAGGTCGGCGTCACTGAACATTACGCCGGCGCTTACTACGCGGTCATCGAATAGCACTTCTACGCCTTGCGCGGTTAGGTCGGCGTATAGGGCCGATGCAGCCTCGCTTACTTCTGGCGCATCGCTGCGGATGGCGCATATGTGCACCTGCCACGGTGCAATGGATATGGGCCAAATGGGGCCGTAATCATCATGCTTTGCTTCGCAAACAGAGGCGGCTAAGCGGCTGATGCCTACGCCGTAGCATCCCATGATGGGATGGTGCAGTTCACCTTGCGCGTCGGCGTATTGCATGTTCATGGAGGCGGTGTACTTGGTGCCGAGCTGGAATATGTTACCTACTTCAATGCCGTTGGAGATCTTGATGGCAGCGACTTTGCATTGGGGGCAGATAGCGCCTTGGTAAGTCTTGGCGAAGTCGTGATAAGTTGCGTTGGGGATGTCGCGGGTGGGATTGAATCCGGTGTAGTGGTAGCCCGACTTGTTGGCGCCGGTGACAAGCCCGCACAAACCCTGCAGAGAGCGGTCATATACCAGCGTAGCATCGGCGGTAAAGTTGACCGGCCCAGCGTAACCGTAAGCCACATTGGCAGCTTGGGTAGTGTCGGGATGTACGTCTTCACCAATAAAGTTGCGCAGCTTGGTTTCATTCACTTCCAGATCACCGCGGATGAAGACGATAACCTGCTTGCCGGTGGCATTTTTGCGGTAGATGACGGCTTTACAAGTGTTTTGGGGCTGAATGGAGAAGAACGTGCACAGTTGGTCGATGGTGGTGGTATTGGGCGTTTCGATGAGGATGAGCGGTTCGTCTTGGGCGGCGGGTGCTTCTACAATACATTCCGCCACTTCCATGTTGGAGCGGAAATCGCACGCGTCGCACAAGATGATGGTATCTTCGCCCACGTCAGTTAGTAGCATAAATTCGTGTGCTACATTGCCGCCCATCATGCCCGAATCAGACTTGATGGAAATCACGTCGATGCCCGCGCGCTTGAAGATACGCTCGTAGGCGTCGAGGCATTTTTCATAATACGCCTCCAAGTCTTCTTGGTTCAAATGGAAGGAATACGCATCCTTCATCATGAATTCGCGCAGGCGTATTAATCCGCCGCGGGCGCGTTGCTCGTCGCGGAACTTGGTTTGGAATTGGTAAATCATGAACGGGTAAAACGCATAAGACGGTGCGGCGTCACGCGCTAAATGCACGGCGGCTTCTTCGTGGGTCATGCCCAGCACCATGTCGCCATCGCCTCTGTCTTTGAAGCGCAGCAACTCGCTGCCGATGCTATCAAAACGCCCGGATTCCTGCCAAAGCGATGCGGGCATGGCCACGGGCAGCTGCACTTCTTGCCCGTCCAGCTTGTCCATTTCATCCCGCACGATGGCTTCGATTTTTTGCATGATGCGCTTGGCCGGGGTATACAGTGAAAAAATGCCGTTGCCCACATTTTTCATATAACCGCCGCGCGTCATAAAGATATGGCTGGCGATTTGACAATCCGCGGGCGATTCTTTAAACCGCGCACCCAATAATTTGCTCAATTTCATATTCATAACCTCCAAAAATATTTAATAATAATCAATCCGTGCGATTTCGCCCGATTATACATACACTATGACGCATTGACAATTAAATTTTCTACCTTGATACTACCGCTATCTATGAATATGAAAGTCGGCGATTGATTCCGTGGATAAAAAATTGTTGTTCATCTTCAACCCCAAATCTGGTACGCAAAAATTACCCGACCGGTTATTCGACGTGTGCAATGCATTCACGGCGGCGGGTTTTTTGGTTACGGTCTATCCCACCCAAGCCGCAAATCAACTGGTGGCAATTTGCCACCAGTTGGCATCCGACTTCGATTACTTAGTCGTCTCCGGCGGAGACGGCACCGTCAGTGATGCCATCAACGCACTCATGCCCATGCAAAAACGCCCCATCTTTGGCTTCATCCCCTCAGGTACCGTCAACGACTTCGCCCAATCCTTAAACATCCCCACCTTCATTCCCGCCGCCGTAGACATCATCCTACAGGGCAAAAAAAATCGCCTTGACGTAGGCCGCTTCAATGACCGCCACTTTGTCTATGTTGCCGCTTTTGGCCTTTTTACCGACGTGTCTTACTCCACCTCCCAAACCGCCAAAAATTGGTTGGGTAAGCTCGCTTATTTCTTAGAAGGCGCACGCCGCATTTGGGACATGCCCACTTTCGCCTGCGATTTCCAAATCGACGACGATTACATACAGGGCGATTTCGTCTTGGGCGTAGTAGCCAACACCCATTCCATCGCCGGCATGAAAATGCCAAAAAACATTGACGCGCACATGGACGATGGGCTATTTGAAGTCATCCTAGTACAAAGACCCGAGGGCATCATACAAAGCCAAGAAGTGCTAGCATCGCTGCTAACACAAGAAGAAAAATCGCCGCTAGTAACGATCCGAAAAGCGAAGCGTGTAGCATTTCATGCTTACGAAGCCGTGCCGTGGACGCTAGATGGCGATTACGGCGGAGATTTTTATCGCGCAGAGATTGAGAATTTGCATCAGGCGGTAGAGATTATTACGGGGTAAGCGGCCAAGGTCGCAGCTAAGGTCAAAAAATTGAAGGTCAAAAGATTGCAAACCCTGGGCGCTGCCAAATAAGGCTTTAGCCGGCACCAGACCCGCGAGGGGCGCACAGCCCCCTCGACCCCAGTTTTGGGCGTCGCCAAATAAGGCTTTAGCCGGCACCCCCTCTCAATCATAAGAGTACAGATTTAAAACCAAAAATCGCGCCCCCAGCGGCGCGATTTTTATATGGAATGGGTACTAGCCATATGTCAAGCCACGCGAAGCATAGCGCAGGTCAAGGGGAACGCTTCCCCTTGCGGGTCTGGTGCCGGCTAAAGCCTTATTTGGCAGCGCCCAGGGTCTTAATCTTTTGACCTTAGCTATGACTTTAACTGCGACCTTCGCCGCTACTACCTGCCGCTTCATCACAGTACACCCCAATACTTCCCTGCCGCAGCCTCTAGTACGACAAGCTCGCCTCCTGCCGTGCCGGCCTCAATGGCTTCGCGCGCCGCGGCTTGCGCTTCGGCCAATATCGATGCGTCGCGGTATAAGTTGGCAATCTTGAAAGCAGCCAGCCCATGCTGCCGGGTGCCGAAGAAGTCGCCGCCGCCGCGTTGTTCTAGGTCGCGCTCGGCTAGGACGAAGCCGTCGGTGGTTTCGACCATGGCTTGCAAGCGGTCGCGGGTTTGCTTGGCTTTGGCGTCGGATACTAGGATGCAATAAGATTGTAGCGTGCTGCGGCCTACACGGCCGCGTAGTTGGTGTAGTTGGGATAGGCCGAAGCGTTCGGCGTTTTCGATAATCATTAGAGCGGCGTTGGCTACGTGCACGCCTACTTCGATTACGGTGGTGGAGACCAGGATTTGGATTCGGTTGGCTTTGAAGTCGGCCATGATTTGTTGTTTTTGGTCGGGCTTCATGCGGCCATGGAGGTGCGCGATTTTTATTTCAGGCAGAGCATGGACGAGCGATTGAGTAAAATCGGTGACGTTTTTAAGTTCGTTCTTCGTTAAATCTGTTTTTTGCGAATCGTCTTCACGCGCGTTGATGGCAGGGCAAATAACGTATGCTTGCCGTCCTGATTGTGTTTCTTTGCGGATGAAGGCGTGTAGGCGTTCGCGGTAGGTGCTGTTTACGGCGTAGGTTTTGATGGGTACGCGTCCGGGAGGTAGCTCGTCAATGATGGAGATATCCAAATCGCCGTACAGGATGAGTGCCAGCGTGCGGGGGATGGGCGTAGCGGTCATGACCAGCGTGTGCGGGGGAAGCGTTTCTTCTGTGCCGCGTTCCGTCAGCATAAAACGCTGATTGACGCCAAAACGATGTTGCTCGTCGGTGATGACTAAGCCAAGGTTGTGGAATCTGCTGCTTTTTTGCACCAGCGCATGGGTGCCAATGACCATTTGCGCTGTACCGTCGGCCATTTTGGTACGGGCAAGCTTACGCTCGGCGACAGACAGTGCCCCCGTCAGCAACACCGTGTCAATCCCCAGTGGCGCAAACACCCGCGAGAAACCTTCATAATGCTGGTGCGCCAGCACCTCCGTAGGCGCCATGATGGCGGCCTGCGTACCATTTTGGATGGCGATGTACGCGGCAGCCATGGCCACGGCCGTTTTACCCGAGCCCACATCGCCCTGCACGAGCCGGTTCAACACATAACCGCCCATCATATCGCCCGTAATATCCCCCAGTACCCGCGCCTGTGCCACTGTAAACGCGAACGGCAACCGGTCGAAAAACGGCATCATATCCACCGCTACAAACCGCCGCCCCACACTGCTCCGCACCCTCCCCTTCATCGTCAACAGCGCAACTTGCATCAAAAAAAGTTCTTCAAACACCAGCCGCCGCCGCGCTTGCAAGAACCCCTCATCTGATTCAGGAAAATGAATGTTGCGAATGGCCACGACGCGCGTGCAAAGTCCGTATTGCACACGCAAATCATCGGGCAGCGTCTCCTCCACGCAAAGCCCATCGTCCAATCGCGCCAACGCCTGATAAACCAACGCACGAAACGTCTTCTGCGAGAAACCTTTGGGCGGTGTATACAACGGCACAATGCGCCCCGCACCCAAATTAATTTCCGCCACGACCTCATAATCGGGCGCAGTCATTTGCAACACACCGTTGGGCGCCCGCTTCACCGCTCCGGTGAATACATATTCCATCCCGCGCTTGAAATATTTGTCCAAATACGGCTGGTTAAACCATACCATTTCCAACATGCCGGTCGCGTCTTTCAGCTTAGCTTTTGTGAGTGTCATTGCCTTTGTTCCGCGGCGCGGTTTGGTCACTGTTTCCAGCCCATGCAAATAACCGCGTATCGTTTGCACCATGTCCTCCATAAGCGAATCCACAGTACGAAACTCACTACGATCATCATAATCACGCGGCAGATAATCGAGCAAATCCGTTACGCTATAAATGCCCGCCTGTGCCAACGCCGCCGTGCGCGCCGGACCAATTCCTTTTAAAATTTTAATATTCATGAATGTAGTATATTACATTCAGATTACATTGCAAGCAAAGATTCTTCTGAAAACATAAATAATCTTGCATTTTTACCATTATATTGCATAAAAACACATCGTTTTTCATGCATAATATGCAATGACTTATTACACGCATTGATTTGTTTATTATTTTCTGATATAAGCATGATACACTCAGCCCGTTGTGCGTGTACAATACATATTTCGAAGGGGGATATTTATTGTATATTTACATAAAACGGGAATAAAAAAGTGTAAAGGAGAGAAGTATGAAAATCAATTTCAGAAAGAAACTCGCGTTTCTTGTAGCTCTGGTGATGGTGCTGGGTAGTTTCAGCATTTTTTTTCAGCCATTGCAAGTACGCGCAAGTGATCCGGTTGATGCGGTATTAGCCGTACCCGCAGCAAGCCCAATCGCAGCAGCACTACCAGTACCTGCTTCAGGCCCGGTTGGAGAGGTAATACTTGGCTTCAGCACAGGTTCAAACACCGCTTTATTCGCAGGTGTTGGCTTTACAGAATTACCAACACTAACACCAACCACCACCAGCGTAGCAATCACCGTACAAGCAGATGGGTTTGTTAATGTTATGAGTTTGGTCTATGACATGTCTGGTTTACCGACCGCGACCATAGCTGCTATTAACATCCTAGTCATTGAAGGTGTTGGAACGCACACACCCAATCCTTTAAACGGATCAACATTCATCGGCTTTGATGTGTACGATGAAAACGAATTTACCCTTCAAATTTATGCTGAATACGGCGGCGTTTCTTCGGCTTCACTTATCGTGAATGTTGTACCTGTACCGAATGTAACCCCCGGTAACAACGTTGTAGTTACCCCACCCCCCGCTCCCCCCGCTGAAACAACCGCTGTACGCGATACGACCGTAACCGTACCAGTTGAAGTGGAAGACAACCACGCAACCGTGGAATTAACCGCAGAAGAAATCGAAGCACTCATCGAAAATGCGCAAGATTCGGGCGTTGTTGTACTCGACTTTACCGGCGAGGCATATGTTGATGTAGTTTATGTAACCATCCCCTATGCATTGGTCGTAGCGGTTGGCGAAGCTGAACTGCATCTGCAAGTTAGATTAAACCAAGGCACGGTAGACTTCTGCCCCATCGCATTACAAGGCGTTGCTTACCAAGCCAATGGCGTAGACCTTACCCTGTCCATCGTACAACTGAGCCCCAACGCATTTGCAATTAATTTGTACGCAGGCGTTATTGCGATTATCAATGTCGATGGTACGGTAACGATTACGCTTCCGTTCGAAGGCATTACGATTCCGGCAGTATGGATGTTAATCGGTGAAGGCGAAGCAATTCCTTTGGCAACGATTAACAACGGAGACGGTACCGTGTCCTTCGTGACCAATCAATTGGGTACTGTTTTCTTCATTATTGAAGATGGTTTGGTTCAACTTCCTCCTTCTGCTCCGGCGCATCCCTTTGTAGACGTATCTGCAGAAATTGACCATGCAGTGCAATTTGTTTACGAAAACGGCTTGTTCCGTGGCACAACATTGACCGAATTCAGCCCCGAGCGCAATATGACGCGCGGCATGATGGTTACTGTACTTTGGCGCTTGGCCGGCGAACCCGATGTTAGCGCATATGCGAACCCCTTCGCGGATGTAGCTGCTGGCAGATACTTCTCTGACGCTGTGGTATGGGCGGCAATGAATGGCATCGTTTTGGGTAAAAACTACGACGAATTCGCACCCCGCGATTATGTAACCGTTCGCCAAGCGATGAACATTTTGAACCGTTATGCAGAACAATTTGATCTGGAGCCCATGGGCGAAAGCGACAACCGCGACGCAGCAACACGTGCGGAAATCGCATTGATGCTTTACGATTTCTTGAACTAAGATTTAATGCAATAAGACAAAACACCCCGCCGTGCAAGTTGGCGGGGTGTTTTTTGATTACTTATTCTTGTGCTTGTTGTTATTTGCTTGCGTGGCCTTGTTGTTCATTTCGTCGGCAAACTCGGTTCTGGTGTTGTTTTTGTTTGTCGTGTTGGTATCGGCCTGATGCTTTTTATTCTTCGTATCCATTCCCATGACCTCCCTTCGCGGTAAGTATGATGCGATGATTTTAGTATGGGATGTAAACGGGAAATTTATACATATCTGTCAAAATTTTTTATTGTGCTGCATTTTGCGCTTCTAGGTGGCGGAGGAAGGGGTACGGGTTGATCCAGAAGCGGCCACGGGTGAAGTCTACATCAGGCGAGATGCCGATGTGCAGGTGCACGGCGAAGTTATTGTTGCCGCGGCCGCCGCCGGTGTTGCCCATGTAACCCAGCGCATGGCCGGCGCTTACGAGTTGCCCGGCTTGTAGGTTGGGTGCCAAGCGGTCGAGGTGGGCGTATAGATAATACGTGCCGTTGATGGTGGTGATGCCTACAAAGTAACCGAGTTGGTTGTTCCAGCCTGCTTCTTCTACCCGGCCATGGGTCATGCTTACTACGGGTACGCGCCCACGTAAGTTCTCGCGGCAGAGGATGGAGACGCCCAGGTGCTTGCGGTTACCTTGCTGGTTGTGGTCGATGCCCCATGTGTTGCCAAACATGATGCCGGGGTCGCCGTCGTACCAGCCGGAGGGGATAGGGAAAGCTTCGATTTCTGCGAAGAGGTTATTAAACATGGTGACGTAGGGAGTGATGCTGCGCGTGTTGTATCGCCGCCGCAGTCGGTCAAAGTCGCGCAGGTACAGCGACTCGATTTGCGATAAGTCGAAGGTGAGTGTGCGGTCGGGGAAGAAGCCGTTTTCGGCGTTGAAGATAACCAGCAGCTCCGCGAAGGGTACCCCGTGCGCCGCTGCATAATCTTGCAACAACCCGATGGCGCGGTGCGGCATTTGGAAGGCCGCCACCAAGTCCGAATCCACGCGGATACGCGCGCCCGGACGCAGCCACGACCACAACCCCACAAATAACAATAATAACCCCGCCAACACGCACAAGCGGAAAAAATATCGATTGAACATACGCGATAGACCCGACAGCCGCAAGCGCGAAAACCTGCGCGGCAAGCGCCGCAACCCGCGCGATATGCGTGTGTTGGGTATGTGCACATGGGGTATACGCATTTTTCGCGCGGCAGGGGTAAAGGGGAGGACAGGCTTGCTTGCCGCCGCTCCGTTTACACGCCGCCGCATTGCGCCTGCTCGTCCTAATCCGTTTCGTGCTTTTATTAATTGGCTGCGTATAGACATAACAACCCCCACCCCGTTTTATCCAATTGGAATTATTCTATGTGGCGGGGTTGGGGGTTATGAGGGTTGATGTTAAACCAGCCGTTCGATTTTGATGGTTAGACGTTCGGATAATTTTGAAGCGTCGTTGATGTAGGCTTGTCGTATTTGTGCGGCGTTGTGTGCGCCTGCTTCTATTAGAAGGGGTTCTACGTGTGTGTGGTTGGCCACGGCGTTTGCCAGCCACAAACGGTACGGTTCCGCGTGGGGGCTGGGGATGATTTGGATGAAGTAAATCGCTTGGCGGATGTCCATGACTTCGGTGTAGTAATATTTGCCGTTTTTGGCGGGCATTTTCAACTGGTTGCAATTTGCAACCAGTTGGTTTTCTTTCGCCGTGAAATTATTTTTGGCTGCTTTCCAATATTTTCGTGCACTTTCGTAGTCGCCGTTAATCAATATACCGCAAATATCCACGGCTGAAAACCACCATTTTCTTTCGATTTCATCGTAGATGCAGCGCAGATTTTTGCCGGCGAAGGGGTTGATTTCCATTGCATCGGCCTCCTTGTTTCGTAATTTTTGCATTATACGATACAAAGGCATTGACGACAAAACATATGTTCGCTACAATGTGCGCGATCGTTATTTTCGAAGGATGTTCGCCCATGGCACACGTGATTATCAAAAACCCCCTCTCATGGGAAGATAAAATCCAACAGATGAACCAAGACGCGTTGTATGACGTGGCGGACGACGACACCGCTTGCATCCCGGATTTTTCCGCAATAAAAAATGAAATCAAATCGAAGCCACCGCCACCCAAGGTGCCGAAGATATTCATGTCCAACGATTGTATTTTTAATTGTGCGTATTGCGGCTGCCGCGCCAGCAACGACATGCGGAATTGTTATACCAACGACCCCAAGGAACTGGCGGCGATTTCTGTAGCCGAAGCGCAGCGCAACGGGCACGGCGTGTTCATATCGTCCGCCATCTTCAAAAATGCCGACTACACGACCGAATTGATTATCGAAACCATCAAAAACATCCGCAATGTGCTGGATTACAAGGGCTACGTGCACGCCAAAATCATGCCCGGCACCGACCCGGAGCTCATCCGCACGGCAGGCCACTACGCCAACCGCTTGAGCGTCAACATAGAAGTGGCAAAAAGCGAAGGTTATGCGCAAATCGCACGCAACAAAACGCGGGAAAACATCCTGACGCCCATGGGGCACATCAGCCGCTTGATAAAAACGGCCAATGGCGAGCGTAGCCGTTACGCGCCGCGCTTTGCGTCGTCGCAAACCACCCAACTCATGGCCGGGTCTACCAACGAAACCGATTACGAAGTCCTGCGCCTGTCAAAGGCTATGTACAACAAATATCACTTAAAACGCGTCTACTACACCTCATTCCAATACAAACACCCCGCGCGGGGGTATGATCACCTCGCTCCCGTAGCTACGCCGCAATGGCGCATGAAACGCCTGTATCAAGCTGACCGGCTCATGCAACTCTACGACTTCACCCCCGAAGAAATCCTCCCCGACAACGCCCCCCACTTAGAGCACGACCTAGACCCCAAGGCCGCGTGGGCATTGCGCAATATCCACCTGTACCCCATCGAGGTCAACGCCGCCGACTATGAAATGCTGCTGCGCATCCCCGGCATCGGCACCACCTACGCCACACGCATCCTCAAGGCGCGCAAATACTGCAAAATATCGCACGATGTTTTGCGAGCGCTGGGCGTTTCGCTCAAGCGCAGCAAGCACTTCCTCACATGCAATGGCAAGTATCAGGGCGAAAAATGTGAAAATCTTGACGTGTACAGAGGACTATTGGCACATTCGCTGGACAAACCCAGGGATGCGATGGGGATGAATGGGGTTGAGGATTGTTAAATTTCCTTCGTAGCATCCACCACCCGCACATTCGACCAATGCGGCGGAAATAACCGCCGGTATTTTTCCGTCGCGAAACGGCTGTCTATCAGCACCACTACACCCGCGTCGGTATCGGTACGAATGACGCGGCCGGCGGCTTGCTGTACTTTATTCATCCCGGGGAAAATGTAAGCGTATTCATACCCCTGCCCGTTTTTTTCATTAAAATAATCGCGGATCAAATCCTGCCGCTTGTTAATCATGGGGATACCCACGCTCACAATTATCGAGCCGATGAGTCTATCCCCCTTCAAGTCGATACCTTCGGAGAAAATCCCACCCAGCACGGCAAAACCCACCAGTGTTTCAAGGTTGGCAGCATCAAACTGCGTTAAATACTCGGCTCGTTCCTCTTCCGTCATATCACTGCGTTGCAACAACGTCCGCACCTGCGGAAACGCTTCACAAAACACCGCATGCACTTTCTCCATGTACGCATACGATGGGAAAAACACCAAATAATTACCCGCTCGCTTGCCGCAAACGGCGTGGATGGTTTCTGCGATGGGCGCATAACTGCGCTCGCGGTCGGCGTACTTGGTGGAAATGCCGCGGTGAATGATCACTTCCTGCCGATTCGGGTCAAATGGCGAAGGCAAAGAAATCACAGGATCATCCGCCGCACCACCCAATATTTCACGATAATACGCCAACGGCGTCAACGTCGCAGAAAAAATAACCGACGCCACGCCACGCCCCAACCCCTGCGCAATCACAGCTGACGGATCCAAACAAAACAACGTAACGCTCACATCGCTGCCGCGCGTTTCGATGAGGGTCGTGTAGTGTTCATCGTACAACTCCGCCACCAACAAATACATATTCGTTTCAAAATACAAATCCAGCATTTCGCCATATAGCGCATGGCCGTTGTTGGCCTTGAGCCAATCGCCGATGGCTTGGATAAGCATGGAAACAAAAGCCTTCAGCACGATGTCCTGTTCCGCGACCGCGCCGCCGTTTTCGTTTTCACCCCGCACATCCGTCAGGTACGCGTTGATTAAACGCAGCTCCTTGCGGACGTTTTTTGCCAACGCGTCCTTTCCCTTCAACTGCCTGCGGATTTTACTTAATGCACTTTTCCGCAGCGTTACCGAGTACATATCGCGCACGCGGTCCACCAAATTGTGCGCTTCGTCAATCAAAAATATATAATCGCGCGGCTCATGCGTATCAAAAAAACGACGCAAATATGCCGTCGGGTCAAAAACATGGTTGTAATCGCCCACCACCAAATCGCACCACGATGATACTGCCAGCGCATATTCGTGCGGGCAAACGCTGTGCTTCTGCGCGTATTCCGTGATTTCCACGGGGGTAATTAAGTCCGCTATTTGCAAAATATCCCACAGCGCTTCGTTTAATCGGTCGTAATGCCCCCGCGCACGCGTGCAAAAATCAGGGTTGCAAATACACATCTCGTTCGGACAAATCCGATGCTTCGCACGGAGGGTCACGGATTTGAAGCGTAACCCCTGCGTAGCCATCAGCTTGACCGCGTCCTCCGCCACGGCGCGTGTCACCGTTTTAGCAGTCAAATAAAAAATTTTTTCGGCCTTGCCCTCCCCCATCGCCTTGATGGACGGGAACAACGCCGACACCGTCTTGCCGATGCCCGTGGGCGCCGCCGCATACAATTTTTTTTGTGAAGCGATGGCGCGGTACACCGCCGCCGCAAATTCCCGCTGCCCCCTGCGAAACGCCGCGAACGGAAAGATCGCCGCTTCAATAGACGCATCCCGCTCCACTTTCCAATCCCGTTCGAACCGCAGCCACATGCCGTATTTTTGTAATAAATCGGAAAAGAACGCTTCCAATTCAGCGGCAGAAAATTCCCAGCGGTGCCGCTCCAACGCGCCACTGTCCAATTGATAATATGTAAGTTGCACAAACATGCATGGTGGCGGGTTGTCCATCGATTTTAAATACATATAGGCATAACATTTGCCCTGCCCCAAGTGCAGCGCGTGCTGCTTGTACAAATAATCGAGCAGCAGCGTCGTAGACTTGATTTCGTCCACCGTAACCGACCCATCGGGCGCTGTGATAATGCCATCGGCGCGGCCTTGCACCAGCGCAGCAACGCCCCCAATCACCGCCTCCAACGCCAGCGAAACCTCTTTCTTGTACCCTTCGCCCGCTTCCTTTTGGATTTTGCGGTGCGCCGCCGCCCCCCGGTGCATTGAGGTATCATCATTAAATCGGCTGTCGATATCGCCGCAGCGCAACACCAAATCCACAATTTTGTGCACCGATATTTTTATAATATTTCCATCCGCCATAAGGTCATTCCTTGCGAAAGTATTTGTGCCGCCTTATAATCCGCAACGATTATACACGATTTATCGTGACTAACGGGGGATAAACATGCGCACACGGTTGGCAAATTATATGAAACAAAAATTTAAAACGATGGGGCGCATATGCCTCATCGTCCTGTATGCCATATTATTGGCCTATATGTATTATTGGATGACTTTCACTTATATGTACGACATGATCGTCGAGGGTTTAATCTTGGAAGCGTATATGTACAACTTATTCGCCATCGTATTCGTATTGCTGATCGAAAAATTCACTTGCAAGCTCATTTATTTACGCAGATACATGCGCCGCAGCCGCTTCCTGCGGTTTTTACGCGCCTGTCTTTTGCCCAAATACGGCATCATTTCCTTCAAAACCGGGCTTTATCTGTACTACGTATTCATGATGTTCTATTCGTTAATTTTGCAACACAGCCCCGACATCGAGGTATCAACCACCTTCCAATATTACGTTGTCGCCATGGACTATGGCATTTTTATGCTGTTGTCGGTTGATTTACTGTTCAAACAAATCAAATTCGACAACGCCAAAATCTGCGAAATCATTGAAATGGAAAAAGACAAAGCACAACCTTGATGATATTGTTAGTTCGCTTAAAAATGAATATCTTTTTGCATTGCAACCATTTTTTACGATATTTGGTGAAATCACTTCTCTTCTTTTTTGTTATAGTTATTGCAATTTTCTATATATTTACTTAACCCATACAAGTCACCATATACTGATAAATACCTTATCCCCTGTTCATAACAATTCGATTCCATGCAATCAATTGGAACTTCATCATCATTTTTTCTGTTTGGACATAATCTGCTTTCTGAAATTTTTGAACTCAATTCACTTAAAATTGCTTCCTTGTAATGTTTATCGACAATTAATTTATTATATAACTTTGTATCAATTTTACCTTCCGAACCACTTATTAAAAACATTCCTTTTTGCTTTATTAATCTTGTATTTGCTGATATAGAATAATCGGGTATAAAAAGCGATTCTTCGTTTAACCCGAAAATTAAGTTTGCATAAGTTGATATTCTGATAGGATTATCTTCACTTGCTTCGCCAAATAATTTATTAATAATTTTTTCACCATCGCAAACAGTTTTATCCTTTGTTTTTAATAATATTTTGTTCATTAAATTGTAAAACGTTGTATTTAAATTTGAATATAGATTTTTTAAATACGCTAGCACAAAACCTGCTGTCCATCCTTCATCATTGTCATCAACAAAATCTTCTACACCTATTTTTAAATTATTAAATATATCAACGAGCTGATTTTTTATGTTGTTCATATACGGACTAATTAAATCTCCCTTATTAAAACAACTCGGCTCCAATGCTTCAATTTTATTAATTAATACTTCCAATGCAGTTATATATGGATTCTTTCCAATATATTTATATAATTCATAATGTTTATTCTTTAAAATTTTAATTGTTCCTGAAAGTGCAACATCGCAATATATGTGATTGATATATCGTGCATATAGCTTTTTGTATCTAGCACAAACATTTATTATTTCAAAAAATGTATCTTGCTCCTCTTTTGTCAATTTAACAAAATGAGAAAGAAAAAGTATACGCATTTGTTCGAATAAATTATTATAATCTGCTTTTTGTATCGGAAATATAAATAATACTCCATCCTTTTCATTTTCGTTTTTTCTTTCTTTAATTGTGTTTCCATCACAAAATTCTGCATTGTTTTCGGCGTTTGGATCACTACATGCCATATAAAGGGCGACTAACGGACAAAATGTTAAATCCGTATATCTTGTTGGTATCCCATAATGTTGCTGTTTACTTATATTATGTGGCGTACTTAATGATATCCGATCAGATAGAAAATTCATGCCTTCGTTTTCTTCATCAAATATATCCACGCAATATCTTAATGAATCATAATATCTATCCTTTTCTTTTTCTCTTTCAAATTGTTTAGTTAATTTATTTTGCCTAAAAACAGAAGGAACAATGCTTCCATAATCTTGTGATTGACCCCGAAATGCCAGGAGATATTTTTTTGCATTTACAGCTTTATTTTTTATATTATCAATTTCATTATAAAATTCTTTTACGCTTTTTATTTTAATAGCTCCGGGTACCGTTTCTTTTCCTATCATCAAGACACAATCGTTTTTAGAACCAGTAAATGCGAATACTTTTTTAACATCATCAAGGTATGTCAAATCTTTGCATAGATTATTTATTTTTCTTAATATCTCATAAAAGTCGCCTTCTGCTACATTCATTGGAATTTCTTTGTATTTAATCCCAATGTCTTTAAATTCGTACGCATATATCCTAGAACCATGATGTCGCAATCCTTTGCCTAAACCAAATGACGCCATTAAATCGCATGTGGGTGAAGTCAAAGGAGTCGCAATGCCCAATAATTTGCATTTGTCGTTAAATTTTTCATGGAATTCTTTCATGCTATCTGAATCCAAAATTGACTTCAAGCCATCAGAAGGATAATGATGATTATTTATTTCTTGACTAAAGTATTCATACACATCAAACATTTCATCTGCAATTCCATGTTCAATGTATTTATTCAATACCATAATCGGATTTATTTTATTATCGTTAGCGTCGTAAATCTCATTATATTCATCCTTCCAATGCGCACGCAAAGGAGTGCATAGAAGTTCTTCATGTCCGCATTTTATTATTCTTGTTTTAAAATGATTTCTCTTACATTCATTAAGATCATCTAAATAAGCAACAATAAATTTTTCTAAAGAAATCTGCCGTCTTTGAGTAGTATTTAAACATTTGTCAAATGGTAGAACCGCCCACAAAGGAAGCTTAACATCCATTTTACCAATGCTCGCTGAGTCATCTTTTTTATATGCCTTCCCTTTTTTTACATAAAAATTATTTGCTGACAATGCCAACATTGCAAGAGCGGAGCCTACATGCTCGTACGTATAAATATTTATTTCTTCTTTAAAATGGCAACGTAAATATTCATTTAATGCTTTTGCGGAAGAAATTTGTCCTCCTGTACCTGCTAACAATATATTTATCCTTTTTATTCTTGAATTTTTTTTATCATCAACAAATTCGCATATGGCTTCGTATATCGACCCTTTCAACTTTTCATAATCGTCTTTATAAAAATCATTTTCCGTTATTGCATAATCAAATTCATTAAATGAATAATCTTCCTTATTTAAAAACGTATAATTTCGTTCATCATTTTGAGAAGCAAAAAAAACCATGAAAGCAGCTTTCTGCTGTTCCGGCGTTTTCATAAGACATTTAATGGACTCTTTTAAATCGCTTGCAATTGAAGACACTGGGGCATCTTTATATGTATTAACATTTCGCATTTTTGAGATTTTTATATTTTCTGTTGTAAATTGAAATTTAAATTTCCCTGTCATAAGTGCACGTCCTTAATAAAAATAATCATTTGTATTTTTACGATATGTATTGAACGCAACAACTGATAACGCACTTTGTCAAACAAAACTAAACGCACAATAAAACCGCACGCCTCTTCAGATGGAACCCAGCCTCCTATTATTTCTTCTTTAAGAGACTATTTATTAATTTGAATGAACTCATGTGGGCATCAAAATCAACAGTGCGTTCAACATTTATATTTACATTTAATCCACTGTTGAATGGCGAACCCTTGTATGGTAAATCATAACCCTCTTCAAGTTTATGAATGTCCATTTCACTTTCTTGTCCTAGTTTTCTTTCCGCCATAAAAACCACCATCTTTCCCCTTAATGTAACACATATTGTACCCTCTCCATGGCATCTGTCAAGAGCTTATCAAGCAATTTCCCTTTATATCATCAAAATATTTGTTCCATTTAATCATAAAAATATACGTTTGCAAATATAATTTCCATTTAATTCTATTTTCACTGCATCTTATGCTGGATTTACAGATGCGTTCGCGTTCCCATGTATATGAGTTGGCTGCAACGTTTAATACTCCACATCCAAATTCTTCACAATCGCCATAGGTGCGCGCACGTGCCGTACACCAAACACGATTACGAAAAGCGTCACGATATACGGAATCATTTGCAACAAATGTCCGGGGATGCCGAAGCGCTGTAACGATATAGAAAGCGCGTCAAAGAAGCCGAACAGGAAGCTCCCGGCCAAAATACCAAACGGATTGTACCGACCCAAAATACATATAGACAGCGCGATAAAACCGCGCCCCGCCGTGGCATTGCGCGTGAAAATGTTTAATTGATCGATGGAGAAGTAACTGCCGGCCAACCCCGCCAACACGCCGCATAGGGCCATGGCGGTGTATTTGACGCGGCGCACTTGGATGCCTACAGACACGGCGGCGGCAGGGTTTTCGCCCGTCATACGCAGGTGCAGGCCCCATTTGGTGCGGAAAATGAGGAACCACACAGCAACGCAAAGGATAATCGCGACGAAAAACAATGGCGACATTCGCCCCAAAATGGGCAGGTCTAGCGTCCGCACTTGCGGCAGCCATGCGCTGCGTCCTCGATTGCCCCACACGATATACAGCAGCAGCGTGGTCAAACCCAACGCCATGATATTGAGTGCCACACCGCCAATGACTTGGTCAATTTTAAATTGGATGACCATCACGGCCAAAATCATGGACATGATTAACCCGCCCATCATGGACGCGGTAATGCCCAACAACACCGATCCCGTCGAATACGCAACGATGGCAGCCACGAATGCTCCCATCAGCATCATACCTTCCAGCCCCATGGCCACTATGCCCGACTTAATGGACAGGATGCCGCCCAGCGACACAATCACCAACGGCACGCTCATCCGCACGGCCGTTTGGAAGATGATTCCCCATTGATTAAAGTCCATGCGGCACCTTCTTTCCGATTTTGCCGAATAATCCGTACAAATATTGCGAAATACGCGGCGCGGCCACCAGCATAATGACAATGGCTTGGATGACCATCACATAATCAATCGGAATCCGCGCGAAGATTTGCATATGCACCGACCCCGCACTAAGCGCACCAAAGAACAAGCCCGAAAAAATCACGCCTATGAAGCTAAGCCCCGACAAGAAAGCCACCGCAATCCCATCAAACCCCCACCCCGGCGAGAAGCGGTCTACAAATTGGTTCATCGACCCCAAAATTTCGATGGCGCCCGCTAGCCCGGCAATCGCGCCCGACAGGAAGAGTGCTTGTATCATTCGCCGCCCGCTATTGATGCCCGCCGTATTGGCCGCGTCCAAGCTGCGCCCCGTAACGCGCATTTCGTATCCCGCGCGGGTATATTTGAACAAAAACCACACACCCACCGGCACGATAACCGCCAGCAACACCCCAATTGTAATCCGTTGGAAATACGGCGCGGGGATGGGCAGCCAATCTCGCAGCAGCGGTAGGTTGGCCGTGGGTTGGATGCGCTCGGTGTAACCCATGTTCGCGCCGTCGGCAATCAAGGGGAAATTCACGAGATACGAAGTGAAATTATTGATGATGTGGTTCAGCATAATCGCCGTGATGACCGCGTGCGCGCCAAAGCGTACTTTCAAGAACGCAATCAACGCGCCCACCGCGCCGCCCACCAAACATGCCGCCAGTATCGCCAACGGCACATGAATGGGTGCGGGCACGCTTATGTAATGCCCCACAATTGCCGCCGCCATCGCGCCCGCCATCAGCTGCCCCTCCGCGCCGATGTTAACAATGCCCGATTTTATCGCGATGACAAAGGACAATCCCGTCAAAATAACCGGCGTGGCTTGGAATAATGTGTTTTGTATCGCACTCGCGTTACCGAATAAACCGGCTCCACGCAGCATCATCAGGTAAGCATACAACGGATTGTGCCCCGTAATCCAAAAAAGTAATGCGCCAATCAACAACGCAATGATCAACGAGGTGAACAAATATAAAAATTTCACCAATCCTTTTGTCATACCGCTCCCCCCGTCATCATCAAGCCCAACTCAACGTCCGTATGCGCCGCGGCGGGCGCGGTATTTACAATTTTGCCTTGATACAGCACCGCAATTGTGTCCGACAAGCTCATCACCTCATGCAAATCGGCAGAAATCAACAACACCGAGTTGCCCGCATCGCGGTATTCGCGGATTTTGTCGTGGATGTATTCGATGGCGCCCACGTCCACGCCGCGTGTAGGGTGCGCACATACCAATACCTTGGGCGATTGACGCAGCACGCGCGCCACCACCAATTTCTGCTGGTTGCCGCCGGATAATTCACTCACCAGCGTTTGCGCGTTGGGGGCTTTCACGCCATACATGTCAATGCCTTCTTGCGCATATTCCATGATTTTCTTACTGTCGTACAGCCCGCGCGACTTGAAGCGGTTTTGATTGTGGTACCCTAACATCGTATTCTCGCCAATGGACATGCTTTCAATAAGACCCGACGCCTGCCGATCTTCTGGTATATGCCCCATGCCGGCAGAAAGAAACCCGAACGCACCGCCCGTCAGCGGCTCGCCGTCTAATGTAATTTCCATTTGCGTAGCTTCCGTCAACCCCGTCAGCACATTGATCAATTCCGTTTGCCCGTTGCCTTCCACGCCTGCAATGCCCAAAATTTCGCCCGCGCGTATTTCCAAAGAAATATTTTCCAATATCACGCGCTTCTTCTCTTTCAACCACAAATCGCGCACGTTAAAACGCACGTCGCCCATTTTTTGTGCGTCGTGCCGTTCGCCGATGCGTATGTGGCGGCCTACCATCATGGTGGCCAGTTCTAATGGCGTGGTGGTTTTGGGGTCGGCTTTGCCGGTCACTTTGCCGTCGCGCATGACGGTGATGTCGTCGGCGATATGTATCGCCTCGTACAGCTTGTGCGTGATGATGATGATGCTCTTGCCCTCGTCCTTTAACTTACGCAAGATGCCGAACAGCCCCTCCACTTCCAACGGGGTCAGCACCGCCGTAGGCTCGTCCAATATCATGATGTCCGCGCCGCGGTACAATACTTTCAAGATTTCTACGCGTTGTTTTTCGCCCACGGACAGCGTTTCTACTTTGACCGTATCGTCCAACGCCAAATTCGATTGTGTTATTAATTGCCGCACATTTTCCTGCGCGGTTTTGTAATCAATGATGCCGCGCCGCCCCGGTTCTACCCCCGCGATGATATTGTCCAACACGCTCAATGCATCTGCCAGCATAAAATGCTGATGCACCATGCCAATGCCCATTGCGGTGGCATGCAGTGGGTTGCGTATCGCCGCCGCCCGCTCGTTGATCCAAACCTGCCCCGCATCGGCCTTGACCATGCCGTACAAGACCTTCATGAGTGTGGATTTGCCTGCGCCGTTTTCGCCCAAAATGGCGTGGATCGTTCCCCGCTCCAACACAAAATCCGCACTGTCTAGGGCTTTCACCTTAGGATATTGCTTCTCGATACCCTGCATCCGCACAACCACATATAATTCTTCGATGCGCTTGTACCATCCCCACGATGTGAAGGTTCCTTCGTCTATCATGCGGCCAATGTCGTCCGTACTTGCCCACATGGCGTCGCAAGTTTCTTCCGGTTGCAACACCACGGTAGCGATATCTACGTTTTGCTTAAATAGCCAAACATCCACCAAGCCGTTGCACCCCGGCTCACCGCAGGGCGCTTGCCGCTGCACCCTCCGCCCGTTTTCGCGTTCAAGGTCAATGCCCAATTCCTCTTTTACTTCTTTCAATGCCGTGGTCAAGCTATCATCGCCCGCCACCGCGTTGCCGCCCGTGCATTCCCACAAATTAGGGTTCGATTTGTTGGGCGAGCGCTTTGATATGAGAAATTCGCCTTCATCGTTCATGATCAAAACATGAACTTCAAGGTGATAATCGCCCTTGTCCATCGTCGTACCGCGTTCATGCACACGCCCGGTACCTTGCCCGTTTTCATCCAATACATCCCAGAGCTCAACCAAGTTAATTACTCCATTCGTGGACGATTTAATATGTAATTCTTTATTCCAAAATAAACGATTCCAACTTCTTGCCAAACATTTCTTCCTGCCCCACATAACGGAAGCCCATCTTCTTAATTACATTAATAGACCCCATGTTTTCGGGATATGAAATGGCAATCAGTGGACGCGCCATATGGTGTTGCAACACCGCCTTGGCGGCTTCCGACGCGTACCCCTTGCCCCACGCGCTTTCGTCATAGGCATACAAGATTTCCTTGCGGCCGCAGGGCAGCCCGCGTACACCACAATGCCCAATCAATGCACCATTCGCTTGCTCAACTACCGCATACACACCCAACCCATGCCCGAAGGTGCTGTTCCACATCATCATCATCCGCGCGATGTCGCTCTTGAGTATGGCTTGCCCCGTACCCAAATAGCGATATACACTCGGTTTTGTCATGATATCGGCGTAGGCTGGTTCATCCTGCGCATCAAATGGCCTAAGCAAAAGTCTTTCGGTCGTGATCATGCCATTCACCTCTTATGTATCATTTTACAAACCCAAACGGGCTTCACATCCCACAATCTGTTGAAGCGAAGCCCGTTCAGTTTGCTACTTTTTACCGTGCCGGAATGTTAAATTCGCCGTTTACCACCCGCATACGTGCGGCTTGCACCAACGCCTGCACATCGGCAGGAACGGTACGGTTGCTGTTGGCGAAAGATATACCCACATAATCATCTCCCAACGCTCCAAAGAACGTCACTGGCTGCCAAGTATCATTAACAATCGAACGCGCTTCCGCCAAAATCATGGGCGTTAGGTTTTCGCCCACGCTGGCCATGACGGTGTCGGGCTGGGTGGCTGTTATATGGAACGCACCGCCAATGGCAGGGATTCCCGCTTCGGTTGCCGCATTAATCACACCCATGCCACTGCCACCTGCAAAAGACATCACCACATCAAAGCCTTCTGCCACCAACATATGCGTAATTTCTGCGCCCAACGGTGCATCCATAAAGCTGCCTACCGAGCGGAATTGCGCGTTTATGTTGGGGTTGGCCAACGTCGCACCCGTAATAAAACCATGCGCTGCGTCCAACATCGTGGGGCCTTCATTACCAATAACTATGGCTACCTGCCCAGATTCACTCATCAACCCGGCCAAGTAGCCACCCAAAAATGTCATTTCTGCAAAATTCTTAAAAATCGAACGCACATTGTCATGCTCGTACACGTTGGCATCCACAATCGTAAAGCGTTGATTGGGGAATTCCAATGCAATAATTTCACGCAACGGGGTTGCCGCGCCTACGGCCGAAGCAATAATCAAGTCATAATTTCCGGTTTCGGCAAAGGTGCGCATCAGTGTTTCAAATTCAGCCGCCGATCCGGGTGTTGCGTGGTTAATTTCAATGCCATACAAATCCGCGGCTTGTTGCAAACCGGCCCATGCCATGTCGTTAAAGCTGTCATCGCCCAGCCCGCCCGTACCGGTAATCAACGCGATACGCACTGTGCCGCCGTTGTCGTTGTCACCGCCGCAAGCAGCCAACAGACCCGCCGCTACGCATAGCAACACGATAAGTACACCGATTTTTTTCAACACAATTCCTCCCGAGGAATATTTTGTGCTGCATTTTTCAATGCAACCATGCAAATAATATCCTGCCATTGATACCCTTGTCCATCATTTGTAACAAGTTTGTAAAATATGTAGAACCTTTGCCCAAAGTCCGCGTTATAATAGTCAGAATACATAAAACGCTCCATAGGAGCGAGAAGGAGCATGAACCGTGAAAAAGTTTTACGCATTTGCAATATGCACATTGATTTTGTGTGCCACATTGTTATTACTAAGCAGCTGCGCCCAAGAGGAAAACGAACCGAACCCTCCGCGTTATAACGAGGAGAATTCCACCCACACACACCAACCCCCGCTCGAAGAAATACCCGAAATGCCCCAACGTCCCGCCCCCCATGACCGCCAAGACCTTTCACACGAAGAAATCATCTTCATCCTAGACAGCGACCTCTCCCCGCGTGACCAATTACTGGCATTGGGTTGGGACGATTCATGGATGTACGGCATGGACGATCACTTCATGCGCAATATTTTAACCCAAATGCGCTTCACTCCGTTTCTTGAATTAATTACAAACGGGTTGCCCATTGGCGAATCGGGCAACAGCATCGCCGCGCAATATTATGCAGGCATGTACTTCAACGATTTTGGTGTCCTCACCGTGCTTGCTTTGCCCGGTGCATTCATCGACGCACCTTCTCTTGCCGCCATTGAAGAAATGCACGCGCTTGGCATTCTCGTACACGAAGCCCATTTTACCGAGCACGAAATGGATGATGTGATTAATCAATTAAGCAACATGCACGAACGCGTATGGCAAGCAGGCTCCAGCTCATGGGGGCGCACCGCCACCCAAATCACTATGTGGATAGATCCCTACACGCCCGAACAAATCGTCATCCTATCGCAATTTCTAACCGACCACGGCTTCAACTTGGCCATGTTTGCCTTCGAACCTCAAATCACCGACGATATGCGCGCCCGCCGCATCGACCTCATCAACGAGGCCGCCAACGCCCCGCGCGATCTTATCGCACACATCGGCGAAGTAACCGTGGCACGCACAGGTATCGCTTTTTCCATGCACAACCGCACCGATTATATGTTCAACTACGGCTCCTCATTTGACTTGGCGCGCTACGAAAACGGCCAATGGATTGGCGTGGACTTCCTACAAGGACGCGGCGGCGGCGAATGGTCCATGGAGCTCCTTACATTACAAAGCGGCGGCATCGACAATCACATGCGCCGCTCCTTCGAATGGCGCTTCGGCGAATTGGAACCGGGCCACTACCTCTTCATCATCGACGGCTGGCTGGGTGATTGGCAACCCGACCAACCCCGTATCTTCGCCTTGGTAGAATTCGAAATCACCAACACCACCCCACACGACCTCCCCATCCCCGAACCCATCGAAGCCATCAACCCCATCGTCCTTATCGACGCATCCAACCCCACCCCCACGTCCATCACCCTCACCATTAAGAATCAATCTCCCTACGATATCGACCACATCGCACACATCAATAGCTTCGTCCGCGAAGAAGACATCCACAGCCCCAACCACTGGGATTGGTGGGAAATCGCCCTCCCAAGACTCCCAATCGAAGGCGAATGGGAAGACATATCACACTTTTTCGATCACGGCCAAGCCCCCCTCCCCGCCGGTCAACAACTCACCTTCACCATCAATTGGGAAGTCCTTTTTGGCTCCTTAGACCCCGGCGCTTACCGCATCGTCATCAGCACCGGCGGCCGTGCACACCCTCCACACCCATGGGGCTGGCTATGGGGCGAAGCACTAATCATCCCCTTCACCATCGAATAACCCCTCCTACGTATCGTCTTCCAACATTTCACCCCCATCTATGTATCCACCACTCATAACTCATCCCAACTACGTACCCTCCATCCTCGACCTAATAATCCCACTTACGGCACCCCTCATCCACAACCCAATCCCCCCCCACGCATCCATCCTATGTACCCCCAACAACCTAATCACAACATAACCTCTTCGCTCAAGCATCTCTTTGCAATTTTATCTGCATAAAAATAGGCCATTCACCCGCCGCGTCCGGCACAGTGAATGGCCTTTAAGTATACCCGCGCAGTCTGTCGTTTTCTGCGCTCCTGATATATCATATGCACACCACTATCAATGCGTGCAACCCCACATAAGCTTTTCAAGCAACTTGCAATCAGTCAATTGGTGTTTTGTTGCCACAGGTTCATTCTTATATCGCATAATAAAAAAGCCCGTGAATTTTTTTCTTCACGGGTTTTTCACGCCTCGACCAGGATTCGAACCAGGAACCTACCGGTTAACAGCCGGTTGCTCTGCCGTTGAGCTATCAAGGCCTATATGGATTATATAACAACACCGCGCCATCAAGCAAGCGCGGCGCACGGTACACCTTAACCACTGAATACAGAGAAGGGAAAGAAGCGAGATACGCAGTATCGCGTACTCCGTATCAAAGGTCATCGTGGTCATCTATTGACGAGCGATGAACCGATTACTGGTCAAGCCCTCGGTCTATTAGTACGGGTCAGCTGAACACG
>Ga0123355_10000189_pt1 | contig 76539 bp, 85 predicted proteins | sample TergutEmb28metaG_3_FD_89872 | JGI IMG/M metagenome (GOLD analysis project Ga0123355, IMG submission 89872) | Embiratermes neotenicus P1 segment gut microbial communities from Petit-Saut dam, French Guiana - Emb289 P1 | ecosystem: Host-associated > Arthropoda: Insects > Digestive system > Gut ... | reverse complement strand
TTGATGGATTGGGCCAGTTTCGCTCCCAGAGCGGAGCTGGAACTCAACACTGACAGGGCGGAAGCCGTGCTCATTGTTGTTGTCTGCCCAGACTTTGACACCTGTTACAGATACTGTGCGGGGGTCGGGATCGGGTGTTTCTCTCGGTACGAACCAGAATAAATTCCGGCAATCTGCACCGATAAACCGCACTGTTTCCATATCGACGACGGGATCACCCTCTTCGTTGAAAATCACTTCAACGATGCCTAGACGTACTTGTTGACGATTGTCGACAAAGCGCTCTACGCGATTACGAGATGTGCTGAAAAACGTATTCATAACGACAAATTCGTTATGGTCGATTCGACGTACGGGAATTCTGTTGGCATATTCGTTGTCGGGGCTTCCGTTGACGAATTCTGCCCACTGTTCATGACTTATATAGTCGTGAATTCTGACATCTTGGTACCAGTCTGCGATAACTTCAGCTCTCGCTTGTTCGTGGGTAGCCTGATGGCCGCCGAGGATAAAGATTGTGAGAGTTGCGGTACGCTCGCGACCCGCTAGCAATTCAGCTTGCTGGTCTACGAACTCGTTCGAGAATCCGCCTGGACGGGCCAGGGGGCTATCGAGTACTGCTCTGAAGTGCGGATTTGCATCCCGCATACTTGCGACACCAGCGTAGTTAAACACTAGTGGACGGTAGTAATTGGGATTACCTGCTTGTGGGCTCGCGGGTACCACCGCTGAAGGATGGTTTGCTGCTGCGCCCACGGCATCTCCCGATACGGGACTTTCTAGGATTTCCTCGTCTTGGAGGACGAGTTCGCCCGATTCGCCGAGGTTTTCGTCGAAGTCGAATAAGTTTCCGTCTTCTTCGAAACCTAACGAGTCGTCGATTTCATCGATGGGGTCGTTTGTAGGTTCTTCGGCTGGTGGTTCTATTGTTTGTGGCTCTTCTGTGAGGAGATCTGAAATGGTGGGAGCGTCAGCTGAGTTGTGTGCATCTGCGCTAATTGAGTTACTGAAGAACACGAAAGCCGCTACTGCAAGCGCTATTAACGCTATTATTATGCAGATAACTCGCCATTTGCCGCCGAATTTTACCGCGCCTATTAGGAATAGAATTGCTAGGATTATTCCTGCGATTATCATCCAAACAGGTGTTTCTCTCGGTGACTGTTCTTCGGTTGTTGCCTCGGTATTCTCCTCGGTGGAATCTTGCGAGAGGTCGGATGACCTTTCATCTGTGATTTCCTCCGAGTCTACTGTGATGACTGCATCATAATAGGGCATGTCATCAGGGGTGTGGTTGGATATTCCATTCGTGACACTAGCTATTACGAAGATAGCCAGCGCAAGCAGAATGGCGATACCAGCCACTGCAGGGTAATTCTTGCTGCCATCGCTTCTCTTGGCGATAGGCAGAATAGCCAACAATATGAAAGACCCGGCAAATACGCCTAAGCCGATCAGGAGCGGCCACCATAATATTGCATCGAGCAATGTGGTCATAGTTGTTTCCTCCTTTTTGGATTTTGGATTTAATCTGTATATTAAAAGGTTTTTAGTCTCTTGAAATGGACTAATTTCCTGGTAAAAAATTGGAAAGTGCAGAGTGGAGTAAATAATATGAAAACAGCTACATGTGGTCACATGGCTGGTAATATGGTGAAAAAGCCTAAGATTGGCTTGTGCTATTGGTAAAACTGATCTGTTAATGCTACGATCGTACCGCGGGTATTAGACCTGGCGCGATCTGGCTGAATTATAGCACAAACAGTGTTAAAAGTCAATGAATATGTACTATGCATGAAGTGTGCGCAAATAGAAAAAGCGCCCCTATAGAGGGGCGCGAAATGTGCGTGTATGTGGTGCTAGAAGTTCGACAGAGATTGGCTAGATCTCTGTCGTACAGTGTCGCTAATCAACCAGGCACTCCCGGCATCGCGCCTCCCGGAGGGTCTGACTCGATAACTGGTGGCGGCGGAAGTGCGGGGATATTTTCCCCAGGAACTTCGTTGCCTGGCCCCTGTGGTGGGGGTGCTACTGATGGCGGCAGTGGATTGGGCTGGGGTTCTGGGTTCGTAGGGCGATTATCTTCTGGTGGAGGCCCTGAACCTGGGTCTTGGTTTTGACCTGCACCGGGGTTTTGAGGATTCTGATCCATGACTGAATCGTCAGGAGTTTTATCTTGTACTGGAGGTGGTGTTGCCGGGGGTGTCCCTGGAGGTCTCGCGGGCGGTATTGATGGTGGTGTTGTCGTCGTGGGAGGGTCAGCAGGCGGCGTAGTCGTAGTCGGAGGCGCTGCCGGAGGGCGAGGCTCAAACCAGAACACATTGCGGCAGTCTGCCGCGATAAATGCCGTGGCGTTCATGTCGACAATGATGTTGCCGTTGCTATCTCGAGTCAACGGAGTGATGCCGAGACGAACTTGTGGGCGCACATCAATAAACGCTTGCGGGCCCGTGTTGATGCGATAGAAAGTGTTGAATACTATCCACTCCGACGGGTCGATTCTTCTCACCTCTACGGTGCTGATGATCTCGGTGAATCTTTGGAGTGTCATCATGTCGGCTAGCTGGGGGAACATCTCCCAGTAAGCTTCCACTATTTCTGCTCGCGCCTCTTCATCAGAGACCTGTTGACCGCCGAGTACATAAATCACGGCAGCCATGGTGTTTTGGATGCCTTCGGCCTGAGAATATCGACTCCAGACACGGATAGTACTTACGTTTAATCCGCTATAGGGGTAAAAATAGTCGATGAGGGCTCCGAAGTTCTCTACTACGTCGATTGCTGTTTCCGAGGTTACCCAGTTCATGATAAATCGAGAGTATATGGATGTGTGAAGCAGGGCTCCGTCTGACATGCCGCCGCCGATAGCGGTGGAAAGCGTGCCGTTGATGGCGTCGGAAGGCCCAACGTAGGCGCCTAGGGCGTCGTCGAACACTAATTCTTCACCGTAGATACCAGGGAGATACGCGCCTCCTATGGGAGGGTCTTCCGAGTGTTCTGGGTCTTCCGAGTGTTCTGCAGCAGGGTCGTTTTGTTCGTTGGTTTCAATCAGGTCGTGGGCACTCGGGGGCGCGTCTGACGCGTCAAATGTGCCGGAGAAAAACCAGCTGTTTGTAAAAAATGCGCCGATCAGTAGAGTGGCGGCCATTACGAGAATGGCCAAAACTATACCTAATGCGTTGCGACGCCTGCCAGTTCTGTCTCTGAATAAGGGGGGAATTATGAAGATAATGGCAATTGCTAGAGCGATTGCTAAAATAACGATCCAAGTCATTTTATTCACCTCTTTCTAAAGATTGGTCGGGCAGAGTTGTAGGTATGGTATGGAGAGTGAGGCGCCAGAAACGTCCGTCGGACGATCGCCAGCGTGGCTCTCCACTTGGTGGTTCAGGGATCACTTCCGCAAAGTAGGCTACTCCGCCATCTGTGAAAGTGAAGGAGTGTCTGTCTGGAGGAATTCTGAACCGGTTTTCTTCGAACGTGATTGATCGATCTACCTGAACTACAGACGTAGCCTGGAAAGGTAGGTCGACACGGTTATCCCACGGCGCTGCCTGACGGCCAGTACCGATGGAGAAAACATTGACTGCTAAGGATATCGCGAGAAATGCAATCAAGCCGAACTTGAAAGCAGTTTTGAGAGCTCCTTTGTTGTCGGCGCTGCCGTCCTCGCTTTTTTGACGTGAGTGTTTTGATTCGAGTGTGAATTTGATCAGAGTGGCTACCACAGCGATAACTGTGATGATCCAGTGTACTGATCCAAACCAGATGATCAAAACGACGATTAGTGTTAAGAAAGCCAAAAACATATATACTTCACCTCTTTCGGGAATTTTTGGGAACGTAGCCAGCGCTCCCGTGTTTGAATAAGTCAACCCACAGGAGCGACACTAGCGCATACGCGCGGCCGAGACACGAAAAATGCCCCTGACGCGCGCATGCGGTAGGAATAGCGACAAATTGTAAAAGATCTCTAGTGATCTATGTGGTAGCACCTCTGATACAATAGACGTGGTGATTGTATCATAAATAGATGATAAAGTCAATGTGTGGAAGAGTGGGGTGATGACGGTGTGTGAAATGAGGAAATAAAAAAACACCCCAGCTGGTTGCTGGGGGTTCTTGGGTTAGAACTGTTGTGTGGCTAGGCGTCGAAATCGAAATCGTCGTCACATATGGAGCATTTTTTCTGTTTGCTGTCATATGTGAAGTCGCCGCAATGCTTACATTTTCTGAAGCCGCCTGCGGCGATTTTTGCCTTTTCTGCTGCGGCCATCTTCTTTTCGCGGGCTTTTTCCGCCGCATCCTCCTCTTTTTTCTTTTGTTCTTTGGCGAGCTTTGTGAGCTGCCTAGAGGAGAGGCCGCTGACGTCGGTGGTTTCGCCGCTGCCGCTGTCTGTGTCGTCGGTGGTTTCGCCGCTGTCATCGTCTGTCTTCTTGCCTTTTTTAGAGGACATCTTTTCGTAGTCGTCCTCGTAGTTTTCGTAGAGGACGCGAAGTGCGTCGCCTTTGAACTCCACACGAGGCAAGGGGCCGCGAGCACAAAGCTCGCCTACGCGGTCTTCGAACTCCCGCTTGGTAAGCTTCTTGGTTTTTTTCGGGTCGGTTTCCCCGAGGATTTTCTCGAGGAATTCGTCACCTTTTTCCTTGGTCTTTTTGAGCAGGTCGCAGTGGTCTGTGTAAGCCTTGTAAGCTTGTGCATGTTCGCGGACACTTATATTGCCGCGTGGCACGATACCTGCTCCATACTCCCTATTGAGGGTTTCGCAGAATTCCTGCTTTGTCATAGGGGTGGTGGTTACGGTGCATTCCGCGCACAGCTCTTCTGTGATACGGGTGATTCTTTCACTCTTGTTTTCAATACCCATAAGTGCCATGTTATAGTCCTCCTTTTGATTTCATTTTTTGTTGGCAACGATGCCAGAGGAGTATGACATGGCTGCCAACCATACTCCTGATAGCTCGACCTCAGGGTGGGGAGAGGTAGAGCTGTCAGGAGCATGATTGCTGCCTATCTAGTTCCAATGATTGAAGTTACGACGTAAGGGAAGTTCTTGTGAATTCCCAACGTTGGCTGCATTGTAGCATATACATGATATGTTGTCAATAGTCTATGACATAATCTTGATATGCCTGCAATAGGTGTTAGTGGTGAAATAGAGTGGGGTGGCATATGATGCTTTACGGAGGGGGAGAGATTTGGTAGAATTTGGGAAGTGGTCCCTTCGTCTATCGGTTAGGACACCAGGTTTTCATCCTGGCAAGGGGGGTTCGATTCCCCCAGGGATCACCATTTTTGGTCTGATTTAGATCTGAAATTGTGGATTTTAAAAGTTTATGCACTGGTAGCTCAGTGGATTAGAGCATCTGTCTTCGGAACAGAGGGTCGGGGGTTCGAATCCCTCCCAGTGTACCACGGTTTTTCAGAACATTTACCCCTGTAAAAACCTTAATAATCCAATCATTTGAACCCTAAACAAGTTATGATATAACCCTGATTTTCGCAAAATGACAGCAATGTTGATAGCGATTGGAACAGAGTCAGCCAATTTATCAATCACAAGCCTTCGGGGGAAAGCCCTAAATGTTACTGTAAACACTACAAACGGTTCAATTTTTTGTACCAGTCTTATATATTTGTGGACGTGCCAGGTGTACCAAATACGGGACATCCTCGCATCTAAAGATAAGGTCTAGATAACACCAAGAGATCCCCGCAATATACGTGGGGACTTCTTGGTATTGCATTCCAAATCCTGTCATGCTAATGTTCATATATAGAGCGCAGAGCTTTATAGGTAAATTAACCTATTGCGAGAAAGTTCCTATATTACCACATGCGAGCAACTAATAAGCTACGAACCAAACTGTCATTTTTCGCTGCGATAGCAGTGCTGGCAGTCTTTTTGATACAAATCCCCGCTACTAATTTTATTAACTCACTTAGAGACGTGACCGCTTTCAGTACAACATATGTGCAGGTCTCAGATTGGACGGGACTTCAGCAGGAGGTAGCAGGTGCAATCGGTCACACTAATATAGAGCTGGAAAACGATATAAGCTCCACAGCCACGCTTACTATCCCACTAGGTGCAGATATTACTCTCTCGGGTATCTACAGTCTGATTGCGACTGGAAATTATCCTGTCGTGACTGTCAATGGCACATTAACACTTGCTGGCATCACTGTCACGCGCACGGGAGCAACAGCTAATCTCAGCCGAGGTATAGTTGTAAGTAGCAGTGGCGTATTCGTCATGGAAAGCGGCATGGTCAGCGGTCATACTGTCGGCAATGTGCGTGGTGCTGGAGTACAAGTTTTCGGCGGCTCATTTACGATGAATGGCGGTGAGATCAGCGGAAATTTTGCTAACACAGCGGCATCTGGCTCAAATGGTGGTGGCGGTGTGCATATAGACAATGGCATTTTTACTATGAATGGCGGCGCTGTCCAGTTTAATACCTCTAATCGACACGGTGGCGGCGTGTTTCTCACTGGTGACAGTACGTTTAGTATGGACGGCGGTGCAATTCGCAATAATCAGGCATCTATCGGCGCTGGTGTCGGCACCTTTACCACTGCTACTTCTATATTTAACATGAACGATGGCGAGATATACGACAACTTATCTACGCCCACTGCAGGGAATGCCGCAGCTCTTGGTGGCGGTGTGAATATTGAGTTCGGGATATTTAACATGAATGGCGGCGTCATTCGGGACAATACGGTTAATATGGGCGGGGTCGCACAGGGCGGTGGCGGTGTATTTATACAAGCAGGCGGGACTTTCAATCTGTATAATGGTCTGATCTACAACAACCACAGTCTGAACGTAAACGGTGGTGGAGTGAGGCTACACGGTGCTGGAACGACCTTTAATATGTACGGCGGTGAGGTGCGATATAATCATACTCTTGGCAATTCTGGCGGTGGAGTGGCGTTGCAAGCTGGTACTACATTCAATCTGCACGACGGCGTGATCGGGAATAATGCTGCGGCTACAAATGGCGGCGGCGTGATTGTTGAAGGTGGAGCGCAATTTGTGATGGAGGATGGCATGGTTGTAGGAAACACCTCAAACGGCACTGCCGTTGCGAATGGTGGCGGTGGCGTGTTTATGACGGCTGCTGCCAGCAATTTTACGATGAATGGTGGATATATTAGTGGCAACAATGCCCAACGTGGCGGCGGTATACGTATAGCCAGTGGCACCTTTGTTATGAATAGCGGCACAATTGATGGAAACCACGCCGTCTATGATGGTGGCGGGATATTTGCTCCACATCCGGCAAACTATCGAGTGCCGCTTATCTCTACGGACTATCCCAATATTACAGTTGGCGAGGATGCTATATTCGACGGCAATTCAGCGCGATTCGCGATCATGCCGCATGAGAGTGCAACGGCGATTGCGCGGATCGAATCAACTGAAACGTCTATATTTTGGCATCTGCTTAATAATTTTGACATTAACTTCGCGCCCACTTCGCACAATACTCTAGTAACCTTTGAACCAGGGACGAATGGCAACTTAGTCGGTGGTACGCCTGATGTGGTGATGTCTGTGCCTTATGGTACTACGCTGACAGCCGCGGATGTTCCGAATGTGATTGCTAATGCAGGCTGGACGCACAGCGGTTGGCTTCTGGGGAGTCCAGTAGGTTTCTTGGTAGTAGACTCAGTGGTTTTCATAGCGCAATACGAGCAAATTATTGACCCTGAAATACCACTGCCGCCCGACACTGGACATGAGGCTGTCTCAATACCGGGTATGATGACATCACAGATAGTGACGGTTTTGATTTTAGGAATTGTAGTTGTGTCTGCAATTGCTATTCGTGTTCGCGTACGGGCGAAGAGCAGGTGAGCATAGGGGGAGTAAGTATACGCACGTTACACGATTGATATATGGATAGCGTGTTATTTTGACTTTGGGGAAAATAGAAAAAAGTATTAAAGCCTTGACGTCGGATCTTTTCGCCAATTTAGTTAAGAAGTCCCTTTCGGGGACTTTTTGTTTGGAGTGATGTTTATAGTTTATGGTTTCGTGGTAAGATATGGGTATGGAAAAAACAAGAACGATATTTAAAAAAACAAAAATTCTCGCGACGATAGGGCCGTCAGTCTTTAGCGAGGAGGCAATTGAAAAACTGATTGTGGCGGGTGTGAATGGGTGTAGACTGAACTGTAGTCATGGGACAAATGAGGAGCGAGAGGAGCATATTGGATGGATCCGGGCGGTGAGTAAGAGAACCGGGAAGCCAGTGGCGATTGTGCAAGACCTACAGGGGCCGAAGATCCGTTTGGGGCTGATCAAGGACAATTATATGGATGTGAAGGCGGGGGATGAGTTGATTTTGGATTTTGCGTGCGAAGAGCATGATGGCGGGAATGTGCTGCCTGTGCAGTATAATTTGGCGGAAAAGGTGAAGGTGGGAGAGGCTCTTTATATTTTTGATGGGAAGATTCGGGCGAAGATTACAGAGGTGGTGAGTGGAACAGCGATCAAAGTAGTGGCAGAAAATGACGGATATGTGATGAATCGTAAAGGGTTGAATCTGCCGGATACTGACTTTGGTGGGGATATTTTGACACCTAAAGATCTGGCGGATATCGAGTGGGGTGCGGGGCAGGATATCGATTACGTGGCGGCGAGCTTCATCCAGACAGCGCAGGATATTGAGAATTTGAGACAAGTACTGCTCGGTCATGGGTCGGATGCCCAGATTATCGCGAAGATCGAGACCAAGCATGCGATCAAAGATGATGAAACTATGGAAGAGATCGTACTGGCGACAGATGGAATTATGGTGGCACGAGGCGATATGGCAGTAGAAGCAGGACTAGAGGTGGTACCGGTAGCACAGAGAAAACTAGTGGCTCTGTGTAGAAAGCATGGGAAGCTGGTGATCGTGGCGACACAGGTGATGATGAATATGGTGGAAAATCCAGAACCAACTAGAGCAGAGGTAAATGACGTGGCGACAGCGGTAGTGCAGGGAGCGGATGTGGTGATGTTGTCTGATGAGACGGCGAACGGGAAGTATCCGATCGAGACTGTGAAGGCGGTGAAGAAAGTAATTTTGTATACGCAGGACAACACGGAAGTGGTACCACTGGTTCGAGAGATGAGACGAGAACAGATGATCATGGACAGGATGGCGCAAGCAGCAGTGAATCTGGCGAGCGATATGGGTGTGGATGCGATCGTTTGTGAGACTGCGACTGGGGCTACGGCGTGGTCTATCGCGGCGAATCGACCAGAAGTGAGAATAATTAGTGTTACAGATAGTCCGAGGGTAGCGCAGCAATTGGCGCTGTCATATGCAAACAAGAGCTATGTGAGGACGCATGGTCCGACTTATGGATTAGATCTGGTGCGAGAATTGAAAGATGGCGGCGAGTTTTTCTCTGATAAAGATGAGGTGAAGGTAGTGATCGTGAGTGGGTTACGTAAAGAGGCGGGTGGTACTGATACGATTCAATGTAGGATCGTGAAATAGAGGTTTTAGAGATCTACTGCTGGAAAGGGTCGCAAAAGTGACCCTTTTCTTTTGAGCGAGATGATATAATAGAGGAAATTAGGAGGTTTTGCTGTGAGTTTCAGGAAAAAGACGATTAGGGATATGGATGTAGCGGGAAAGACGGTGCTGATGAGAGTGGATTATAATTTGCCGCAGGACGAAAACGGGGTGGTGACGGACGATCTGAGAATACGTGAGAGTTTGGGGACGATTCGAGGGCTTTTTGATGCGGGGGCGGCGAAAATTGTATTAATGGCGCATCTCGGGAGGCCTGATGGTGAATGGAATGAAAAATACACGCTAAAGCCGGTTTTTGAGAGACTGGCGGGGCTACTGGATGGTCCGGCGGTGTTTTTGGCGCAGAATATTGAGACAGAAGGAGCGGAACTGAGAGCGGAGGTTGACGGAGTGGAGCGGGGAAGTTTGGTGCTTCTAGAGAATATAAGATTTTATGCGGCGGAGGAACTGAAGGGGAAGACGGAAGAGGAAGCTGCAAGGAGAAGGGAGTTTGCGGAAAAGATCGTGGCAGCTACGGGGGCGGAGGTGTTTGTGATGGATTGCTTTGGGGTAGCGCACAGGAATCATGTGAGTATTAGCGAGATGAATGAGATTTTGCCAGGGGCGGCGGGGCTTTTGGTGGAGAAAGAAGTCGAGACGATTGAAGGAGTGATGAGCGCGCCGAAGCGGCCGCTGGTGGCGATCGTCGGAGGAGCGAAGATCGGCGATAAGATCGAGGTGATGAAGCGACTAGTGGAGATGGCGGAGGTGGTAGTGATTGGTGGGGCGATGGCAAATACGTTTTTGAAGTATGAGGGAAAGGCAGTGGGAAAGAGTCTGGTGGAGGAGGGGCAAGATGAGGTGATTGCGGGGATTTTGGGGTTGGCGGATGAGATGGAGCGGCGGGTGATTTTACCTGTGGATGTGGTGGTAGCGAAAGAGGTGGGGGCAGGTGCGGAGGCGTCGGTGAAATCGGTAGATGAGGTCGCTGAAGATGATTTAATTCTAGATATCGGGTTTAGGACACGAGAAGAGATTACGGAGGTGATAGCGGGGGCGGGGACGGTAGTGTGGAGTGGAACGCTAGGGTTGACGGAGTACGAGCAATTTGCGGGGGGGTCAGAGGCGGTGATCCGGGCGGTTTTGGCGAATAATGATCTGGAGACGGTGATTGGTGGAGGTGACACAGGAGGCTTTGCGGAGGGTTATCGAAGGTTGCATGGAGAGGAATTTACGGGGAGTAGTTTACATATATCGACGGGAGGTGGAGCGAGTTTGGAGGTGATTGAAGGGAAGAAGTTGCCCGGAGTGGAAGCGCTAGAGGATCGGTAAGGTTTGGTTCTGACGCTGAGAGAGTTAAGTTTTCTTATGTCGGAAGAGGTATGGGGTGTGTTTAATGTGAGGATTGTGGTTGTGCTTTTGATGATGAGGTGGTAAAGTGAGGGGAAGTATGGCAGAAACAAAACGAAAAAAGACGATAATAGCAAACTGGAAAATGAACTTCACGATGCATGAGGCGAGCATTTTCTTACATAAACTGTCGGATAAAGTGAAGGCGAAGAGGGGGGTGGAAGTGGTTTTGGCGCCGAGTATATTTACGCTACAGTCGCTGAGTTTGCAGGTGAAAAAGAGGCAATTTAAGCTGGCAGCACAGAATTTTTACTGGAGGGATTTCGGAGCGTTTACGGGGGAGGTTTCGATCGCGCAACTGAAAGGGATTGTGGATTATGGGATGGTGGGGCATAGCGAGAGGCGGCATATTTTTGGTGAACAAGATAAGGATCTTCGAGATAAGGTAGCTGCGGCACTGAGGAGTGGAATTCAGCCGATTTTATGTATTGGAGAGACGGCAAATGAGAGAGAATTTGGGGAGACGGGCGATGTGATTTATGATCAGCTGGTCGGTGGGCTGACGCAAGTGACTAGCGAGGATATGAAAAATGTTTTAATTGCGTATGAGCCTGTTTGGGCAATTAGTACAACACAAAACGCGAAGCCATGCACTCCTGAAGATGCGGAGAAGGCTGTAGAGATGATTCGTGAGCATATTCGACACTTATATGGGAAAAAGGCGGGAGATGAAGTAAGGGTGTTGTTTGGTGGGAGTGTGGATGGAGATAATGCGGCGGGGTATTTGGGTGTGAAAGGAGTAGATGGTGCGTTGGTGGGAGGAGCGAGTTTGAAAGTTGATGCATTTAATAGTGTGGTGGAGAAAGCTAACGCCCTAGTAAGCTAGGCGGAAAGGTGGGTCATGAGCGATATAGATTTTGACGAACTAGACAAGGCGGTAGGGAGTATGATGGAGGGCGAAGAAGAGAGGGGTGGAGACGGAGATGATGCGGAGAGCGTACAGGGTGAAGAGGTAAAAGAGAAAAATGGTAGCGATGAGCAAGAGGTTACTGAAGCGAAGCCGGTAGCGCGACGACGGGGGAGGTTTATGGATATGGTGCACCCAAGTTCGGATATGCATAGGTCTCCGTCGATGGGTCAGGAGCGGACGGTAGACAAAGAAGTGACCGAGGTGGCTGACGAAACTGAGAGGACTGAGGAGAGTAGCGTAGGGGAGGATGAGCAAGACGTAGTGGATGCGGTGTTGGAGGATCTGGATATCAGCAAGGATGCGGGCATGAAAGAGGAAGATCTGGAGTTGTCTAGTGTAGAGATGTTGGATGATGGAGTGTATGAGGAAGAAAATAAGGACTACGTAGAGAAAGTGATCGATGAGGTGGTGGAAGAGAATAGTGAGGGTGGTGAAGGAGATGATGAAGAGATGGAGATTGCCGAAAATGAGGAGGGTGCTGAGGAGAGTGAGCCTGAAGAGGAAGTTGAAGAGGGTGGTGGTGATGAAGAAGTCGAAGAAGTTGAGGAGACGGTAGTCGAGGAAGGTGACTCTGAGGAAGAGCCTGATTTTGGTGAAAAAGTTGAAATAGATGACATAGTAGAAGAAGTCGAAGAGAAAGAAGAAGAGGCGAAGACGCCATTTATCCGGGGGGCGAAGATCGAGAAGAGGCCGTTGGGAGAGATAGCGCCGACGAAGGACGGGATGGACGAAATGAAGAGTACGGAGGGGAATTTCAGTGCGGCGAGCGTAGTGGATGAGTTGGATAATGGGCGGTCGATTTACGAGACGGATGAGATTGAAACGACAGTAGTGAGAGAGAAGAAAACAGGTGGTGGCTGGGTGTGGTTATTGGTGTTTCTCGCGGTGATTGCACTGGGTGTAGGGCTGGGTGTGGGTGTTTGGTATTTTGTAATGTAATGTAGGTGTATAAAAAAGAAGAGAACCCGCACGGTGAATGTTGTGCGGGTTTTTGTGTGCGCTAGCCGAGATGGTGACTGTCAAAAAGCTCGAAAGCGTCGGAGACGCGATCGTCGTAGAGTGGAATGTTGGATTTAGATGCGTAGGGTGTTGGCTCGCTCTCTCGGGATCTCTCGTAGGCGAAAGAGACAGTGCCGTCTCCTGCGCGAGTGTAGTAGACGGTTAAGTCGGAGTGGCTTTTGTCGCTGACTATGTGGGGGTTGTCTCTGTCAGCGGGGTGATTGATGACGTGAAAGTATAGCTGGTTGCCAGTGAAGCATCCGATCAAGATACTTCCGTCTTTGTAGATATGAGTGGTCGTTATGGGCGTCTGGGGTGATTTGCTGGTGCGGGCGTCAAAAGTCGGAGAGGGGATGGGGGCTTTGAGCTTGGTTTTTTCGAGTTCACTGGGAGTGCCAGGGAGCTTGCCTGTGTTGGGGTCGAGTAAGACAGTTAGTCTTAAGATGACCATTTCGGCTTCTTTGCGCATGATAAAGGACTCCTTTCGCTTTCGGTGGGATGATGGTGATTATATCATATTGACAGTGATATATCAAGGTGTGTGGCGGAAGTGGTGAGGTGTTATACTGGGGAGATGAAAGAAATTTGGGAGGGGCTGAACGAGAAGCAGAAAGATGCGGTGGAGACGCTGGAGGGGTCGCTTTTGATTCTCGCTGGGGCGGGGAGTGGGAAGACGAAGACGTTGACGCATAGGATCGCGAATTTGGTGGCGAATCATGGGGTGGGGACGGGAGAGATTTTGGCGGTGACTTTTACGAATAAGGCGGCGAAGGAGATGAGGGGGAGGCTGGCGGAGCTACTCGGGGCGAGAGATTCGTGGGGATTTATGCCTTTTATGGGGACTTTTCATGGGATTTGTGTGAAGTTGCTTCGGATGGAGTGGGAAGCGGCGGGGCTAGATAAGAATTTTGTGATTTATGATGAGGATGATCGGGTGGCGCTGGTGAGGAGGGCGATTAAAGATCTGGGGTTGAATGATAAGCAAATCAAGCCGAAGACGGTGAGTGGAGTGATTTCGAAGGAGAAGAATGATTTTATCACGGCGGAGGCGTATGAGGCGATGGCGCGGTATCCTCGGGAGAAGGATATGGCGAAGATTTTTAAGCGGTATGAGAGTGAGAGGAAAAAGGCGGGAGCGTTGGATTTTGATGATCTGCTGCTGGAGGCGGTGTGTTTGTTTAAGGAGAATGCGGAGGTGCGGGAGCGGTGGCAGCGGAGATTTAAGCATATCCTCGTGGATGAGTATCAGGATACGAATGCGGTGCAATATCAGCTGGTGAAGCTACTGGTGAATGAGTCGAAAAATATCTGTGTAGTAGGGGATGATTGGCAATCGATTTACTCGTGGAGAGGGGCGGATTTTACGAATATTTTGAACTTTGAGCGGGATTTTCCTGGGGCGAAAGTGATTAAGCTGGAGCAAAATTACAGAAGTACGAAGCAGATTTTGGATGTGGCACATAGGGTGATTATGTGTAATGAACAGAGGACGGAAAAGGAGCTGTGGACGGAGAAGACGGATGGCGAAGATGTGGTGGTGACGTGTTTGAGTGATGAAATGCAGGAGGCGGCTTGGGTGGGGCAAGAGATCGGACAGGCGGTGGCTGAGGGGCGGAAATATAGTGATGTAGCGGTGTTGTATAGGACGAATGCGCAAAGTTTTGCGTATGAGCGGATTTTCTTGCAGATGCAAGTGCCGTATAAACTGGTAGGCGGGCAGAGGTTTTTTGATCGAAAAGAGATTAAGGATGTGATGGCGTATTTGAGACTGGTGGTGCAGCCGAATGATATTGTGAGTTTCAGGAGGATAGTGAATGTGCCGGCGAGAGGGCTGGGAGATGTGAGTGTGGGGCGGTTTGAGGAGTTTTATCAGAGGAGAGGCGGGGATCTGGTGGAGTGTTTGCTGGCGGCGGGTGAGAGCGAGGTGGCGGGGCGGGCGAAGGTGAAGTTGGTGGAGTTGGGGGAATTGTTGAGGGATCTGATGAGGCAGATGGAGGAGGGTGTGGCGACGGCGATGGTGGTGGAGAATTTATTGAGGGGGGTGAAGTATCGGGAATTTATCGATGACGGGACGGCGCAGGGCGAGGATAGAGTGGAGAACCTGGGGGTTTTAGTGACGGAGGCGGGGGTTTATGCGGAGCTGGGAGATTTCCTGGCGGATGCGGCACTGATGAGTAGTAGCGATGAGGTGGCGGATGGGAATCGAGTGACATTGATGACATTACATGCGGCGAAGGGGCTGGAATTTCTGGTGGTTTTTCTGGTGGGGATGGAAGAGGGGGTTTTGCCACACTCGAGGGCGGTGATGGCGGGCGGGGCGGATATAGAGGAGGAGCGGAGACTGGCGTATGTAGGGATGACGCGGGCGAGAGAAGAGTTGAAGATGAGCTGGGCGCAGAGTCGGTATACTTTTGGGCAGCGTAGTTATAGTATGGCGAGTCGGTTTCTGGAGGAGGCGGTGCCGGGGCTAGACTCCAGCAATCACTTATCGTTATCGTCGGCTTGGTTCGAGCGATCCACGCGAAGCAACAAGTATGCTGCTTCGGTGTCTCCATCGACCTCAAGCGCGAAAATAGTAAACGATGACGATGAAGGCTGTCTGGAATCGAGTGAGGATTTCAGCGATGTGGTTTATGATGAAGTGGGGTTTGAGGTGGGGGATAGGGTGAAGTCGGCGTTTGGAGTGGGGGAGATTGTGGATGCGGATGGGCTGGCGGTGACTGTGAAATTGGCGGATGGGAAGACGCGGAAGCTGAATGTGGAGTATGCGCGGTTGGAGAGGATGTAAGCAGTTGGACTGGCAAAAAGAGGCCTTTTGGCCTCTTTTTGTTTGTCTGGGTTGTTGTTTTTTGACTTGTGGGAGCTAGTTTTCTACTCTCAAATGCCCCGTATTCGGCACTCCAGGTCCTCCAGTATCAGGTACTTCTGGTATATCTACAAATGTATAGGACTGGTATAGAGTGACTGATCCGTGTAGGGTACGTACAGTAACATCCACTACTCCTGCCGGATGTGCTGGAGTGGTACAAGTTATTGTGGTTAGATTGATTACTCTTACATCAGTACAAGGACTACCACCCATAGTTACAGAAAGATCAAGTGAATCTATTAAACCTTGTCCGAAGTTGGTAATATGGACCGGAACAAAACTACTTGTATTAGTGCCGTTGCCGAATTGACCAGACGAGTTATCTCCCCATGCGAAGAGGTTGCCTTCGGAGTCGAGGGCGAAAGAGCTGGAGAAGCCGAATCCAATTATTATCTGTGTAATTGCTCTATCCGCTAACGCTCCAGTCTTGACTGGAATTCCACTGTCAATATTCGTACCATTACCAAATTGACCAGCCCAGTTCTCGCCCCATGCAAACATATTTCCCGCGTCATCTAGAGCAAGTACATAAGTACCGTTAATCGCTATCTGTGTTATATTTCTTCCGGCTAAAACCCCAGTTATGTCTACTTCTACTGGGACGTTACTATTAAGAAAATCGCCACCATTACCAAATTGACCAGCCCAGTTAGTCCCCCATGCAAACATATTTCCTGTGTCGTCTATAGCAAAAGAAAGGTTACCATCAGCTAATACTTGTACAATTGTCCTACCTGCTAACACCCCGGTCGTGTCTACTGCGACTGGAGTAAGCATACTGGTTGTCTCGCCGCTCCCAATCTGACCGTCGAGACTCATACCCCACGCGAAGATCTGACCTTCACTATCCAGAGCGAGTGTGTGGTTGTCTCCAGCTACTATCTGTACAATTGTCCTACCTGCTAACACCCCGGTCGTGTCTACTGCGACTGGAGTAGTATATGTGTCGGATAGATAAATACCAAGTTGAAACTCCCAGTTATTTCCCCACGCGAAGATCTGACCTTCACTATCCAAAGCGAGAGAATGCGTTTCGCCAGCCTCTATCTGTACAATACTCCTTCCATGTAGCGCGCCACTCATATCTACTGCAACAGGCGTATTACTGGCTGTAGTAGTGCCAGTGCTGTTACCGAGCTGTCCCCAAACATTCATTCCCCACGCGAATACCCGTCCTTCACTATCTAGAGCGAGAGAGTGGTTACTTCCAGCCGCTATTTGTATAATGTCTCGTCCAGCTAACACACCACTCATATCTACTGCAACTGGAACGTTGCTGGCTGTAGTGGTGCCATTGCCGAGCTGACCAAAAGCGTTACTTCCCCAAGCAAAAATCTGACCACTACTATCCAGGATAAGTGTGTGAAAGTCTCCACTTACCATCTGTACTATATCCAACGGTACATCAGTAGGTATCCCAAAGTCCCCAGTAATAGTGACTAATTCTCCACCGTCTATTGATCCAATGTTTGGAGTAATCGATGTGATCGAGAGTGCTGTAGCGGTCTCGATTGGATTTACCATATTCAATATAACTGCTTGTATTGAAAACACTGCCATTACTCCTATTGCAGCAAAGAATGGCAGCCTAGTTGATATTTTGTTTGTTGTTCGCATGGCGAAACATACCTCCTTCTTTCCCCGAAACCTACGAGGAACTAACACATATTATTGAAACTTTTTTTATTGAAACGAATCTCGCACACTCTACGTATTAAACATTAGCACTCTTCGGGGGGGGGTCAATAGGGGGATTTGAGTTGGATGTGGATAAGTAGATTATTTGATATAATGAAGGGGCGAGTATGAATACAAAATTATTTAGAGTTGCTGGAGCGGTGTTGGGAGTGGTTTTGATGTTGGGACTGTTTAGTGTAGGGATGACGCGGGCGGATGACGGTGTAGAGCGAGGCGACGGGGTGAAGTTGGTGGCGATTCATGATCGCGGGCAGAGGCGAGTGGTGCAGACAAGTGTGGAAACGGTAGCGGAACTTTTGGAACTTTTGGAGATTGAAATTCATGCAGGTGATCTAGTGGAGCCGGGGCTAGGTGAGGAGATTATATCGAGTGATTTCAGAGTGAATATATTTCGGGCGCGACCGATGGTAGTGGTGGACGGGATGAGTCGGATGCGGGTGATGACGGCGGCGCAGACGAATGAGATGATCGCGGAAGAGGCGGGAGTAGAATTGCTGGAACAGGATGGGCTAGAACTCAGGCGGACTGGGGATTTTCTGGAAACGGGTACGAGTATGGAATTGGTGGTTTTGAGGTCGAGGGCGATTACTCTGAACTTTTTTGGAACAGAGATGGAATTGAGGACGCGAGCAGAGACGGTAGGGGAGTTTTTGGCGGAGCGAGAGATTGATGCGGATTTTGTGTCGAGAGATTTAGATGAGTTGATTTATGAGGGGATGGAACTGGCGGTGTGGCGAGATGGAGTGAATCTGGTGGTGGTCGAGGAGGAAATTGAGTTCGGAGTGGAACAGATACGGGATTATGGGCGAGAGGCTGGATATCGGCGAGTGGAGGTTTATGGTGAGACTGGACGTAGGATGGTGACTTTTGAGGTGGAGATGTATGGAGGTGTGGAGGTGGGGCGTGTAGTGGTGGAGACGGTGGTGGTGAGAGAGTCGGTGACTCAGAGAGAGGTGATCGGGACGCGGCCGAGGGTGTCGAATGTGACAGGGACGCGACATGACTGGCTGGTGGCGAGTGGGATTCCGGAAAGGTATTGGTGGTATGTGGATTTCATTGTGCATCGGGAGAGTACGTGGAATCCGAATGCGGTGAATCGGTCGAGCGGAGCGTGTGGACTGGGGCAGCAATTGCCATGTGGACGATGGGATCATTATGGGCCGTGGAATGATCCAGTGGCGGCGCTCAGGGCGATGCATAGTTATGTGAATGCGCGGTATTTTGATGGAAGTATATTCCTCTGGGGAGTCTCGTGTAGTGGGATCGGGCGGGGATGGCCGTGTGCGCATGCTTTTTGGTTGGTTCATGGGTGGTACTAAGTGAAGAATAAAAAGTCGTTGGGGCAGCACTGGTTGAAGAATCGTGAGGTGCTACTGAGGATCGCGGAATTTGCGACGGATGGAGATGATGAGGTGGTTTTGGAGGTGGGACCAGGGCTGGGGACGTTGACTTCAGCTTTGTTTAGGTGTTTTGGGCGGGTGATTGCGGTGGAGTTTGATGAGGAGCTGGCGGAGAAGTTGCCTGGGCAGTTTCCGGGGAAGAATTTGGAAGTGGTGAATTCGGATATCATCGGGTTTGATTTGAGAGATGTGCCGAGAGGATACAAGGTGGTGGCGAATGTGCCGTACTATATCACGAGTAAGATCGTGCGGAAGTTTTTGACGGAGGAGAATAAGCCGCGAGTGATGGTGCTTTTAGTGCAGAAAGAGGTGGCGGAGAGGCTGGCAGCTAAGGCGGGGGATCTGAGTATTCTAGGAGTGAGTGCGCAGGTTTATGCGAAGGTGAGCCTGGGTGAGGTGGTGGGGCGGGAGAAGTTTACGCCGGCGCCGAAAGTGGACTCGCAAGTGGTGAAACTTGAGGTTTATGAGAGAAGTCTAGTGGAGGATGTGGGCGAGGAGGAGTTTTTCCGGCTGGTGAAGATGGGGTTTTCGAGTCCGCGGAAGAAATTAGTGAAGAATTTAATGGCGGGGATGTGGAAAGAACGGGAGGAAGTGGAGGAATTGTTAGCGAAGTCTGGGGTGGATGGGGATTTGAGGGCGGAGGCGTTGAGTATTGAAGATTGGAAGAGAATTTTGGTGAATATACAAAAGAATTAGGTGTGGTGAAAAATAAACATGTGCGTTATACTAGGTTCAAGTAACTAATACTAGGAGAGATTAGCTGATGAATCCAGATGAGAACAATGCAGCGAATGATCAGGCGGCGGGCGTGCCAGTGGGAAGTGAAGTGACAGAACAGAGCGATGTGATGAACGTATCTGAACAAGCTCTAGGTGGCGATGTAGATGTAGTGATGCCGATAGGAAGTGTGGAACAAGTTTTTACAAAAGAAGATACAGGTAAAAAGAAGAAAACTTTAGTGATTGTAATTGGTGCAGTTGTACTGCTAGTGGTTGGTGTTTTGGTTTGGTTTTTGATTAGTGCGTATTATAGCGACCAAGAGAATGGTAGCCCTGTTGTTGAAGTGCCAGAATTGACGGGTATGGAGTTTATTTTGGATCAGAATGAAGGTGCAGAGCGTGTTGCAATTGGACAGACAATTCGAGATGTAGAAATGGGCTATGAGATTGAAGTTGTCGGTATGATTACGGGAATTCGTGTAGGTTCTGATGCTGGTGCGAATGATAATGGCGTAGCTGTAGGTATGCAGAATCCGATGGGTGTTGCGGTGGAGGTCCGAGTTAGGAATGAAACGCCATTTACGGGTATTCGTATGAGGAGTGAAGAGGCATTTGTAGCTCCAACACTGGCGATAGATAGTCTGGTACTAGTGGCGGATGGTGATGTATCGAGGTCAGACAGAGCGCCTTTTAATGCGATGATACAGGAAGCTAGAGGTATACAGATGATGCGAGATGTGATCAGGGGAGATACGCTGAGGGGCTGGCTATTCTTTGTGATAGACGCAGACGTAGAAGAGTTAGTTTTCCGATATATGCGAACGGAGCGTGAAGTAGTGCATCGAGATGATACTGGGCGCGAAGAGTATAGGGTGATACCTGAGAATAATTTTGACATCGCGATTAGGAATGGCAGTAGTAGTGTGTCGGTGCCTGGTGTGGGTAGTGGTGACGAAGACGAAGATTAGTCAGAGTTAGTGGATTAGCAGTGTAGAGTTAAGGTGGTTTTTAGAGATATAGTGAGGTAGAATAAAGAGTATGGGAAAGAAATTATATATCGCAACTGCGATACCGTATGTAAATGGAAAGCCGCACATTGGGCATGTATTGGACTTTCTACTAGCCGATATTTGGGTGAGGCATCAGAAGCAAAATGGTGGTGAGGTGCGATTCCAAGTAGGGACTGATGAGCACGGAAATAAGATTGCGGCGAAAGCGCAAGAGGCGGGGATGACGCCACAGGAGTTTGCGGATCAGAATTGTCGGTATTTCAAAGAATTGCTTTCGGCAATGAAGGTGAATTATACAGATTTTATTAGAACTACAGATCCGAAGCACAAGGCGCGCGCGCAATATATCTGGAGACAGTTGAAACCGTATATTTATCAGGGGAGTTATGAAGGCTGGTATTGTGAGGGGTGTGAAGGGTTTGTGACTGATAAAGAGGCGGCGTCAAATGAGATGGTGTGCCCGGATCATAAGGCGAAATATCAGAAGATTTCGGAAGAGAACTACTATCTGAAAGTTAGTGAATTTGCTGACCAGATCAAAGAGGCGATAGAGAGTGACAGGATGAAGATTTTGCCAGAGTTTCGCAAGAAGGAGTTTTTGGCATTGATGGAAAAAGGCATGCCAGATGTGAGTGTGTCACGACCAAAGAAGAGTTTGAGTTGGGGGATACCGGTGCCGGATGATGATAGTCAAGTGATGTATGTGTGGATGGATGCACTATCGAACTATGTGACAGTACTGGGGTATCCGGATGATCAGGAGTGGGCGGATTATTGGCCGGCGGATGTGCAGGTGATAGGGAAAGATATTTTGAGGTTTCATGCGGGGATTTGGCCTGCGATGCTTCTCGGGATGGGGCTGGAACTGCCGAAAGTACTTTTGACACATGGGCATATCACGGTAGGCGGAGATAAGATGAGTAAAACAGTGGGGAATGTGGTTGATCCGATGGAGGTTATTGATAAGTATGGATTGGACGCTTTTAGGTATTATTTGTCGCGACATGTGACGACGAATGCGGATGGGGATTTTAGTTGGGAAAAGTTTGAGAATGCGTACAATAATGAGCTGGTGAATGATCTGGGGAATCTGGTGCAGAGGACGGCTGGGATGATAAATAAATATATGTCAGGGGTGATTGGAGAGATTCAGCAGCCGGAACATGATATGTATAAATTCCGCGAAGCGATGCGTGAGATGAATTTTTCGGAGGCAATGGATATAATTTGGTCGTTGATAGCTGGGGCGAATGGGTTTATCGAGAGAGTGAAGCCGTGGAAGATCGCAAAGGCGGCAGCTGAAGGTACAGATCCGGAACCGCAAGCACACCTAGAAGAGGTGCTAGGGCATGTAGTGGGGACGATTATGCAGGCGACAGAGATGCTTAGGCCGTTTCTACCCGATGCGGCGGAGCGAATTAGCGGGATTTTTGGTGAGGGTGTGGTGAAATTGTCAGATGATGGGGTATTTCAGAAAGTCTACATTCATACAGCTGATCCGAGTATGGTGCGTGCGGATGGGGTGAGTGATGGAGGCGTGACTGTAGCACCTGAGGTTGGTGGTGAGAGTGTGACGACTGAGATGAGTGGAGATACTGGCGCCTAAGAGATGAGTGGGTTGGTAGATACACACTGTCATGTACATGATGAAAGTTACCCGCTAGAACGAGAAGGGGTCTTTAGGCGGGCGCGGGAAGCGAATGTGAGGAGAATGATATGTATCGGGACGGGGATGAAGGATTCTCAACTTGCGGTGAAATTTGCAGAGAAACATGAAGGGGTATGGGCGACAGTGGGTACGCACCCGCATGGAGAGAGGTGTACAGAGGAATGTTTAGTAGGGATAGACGAGAGAATTGCGGTACTGAAGGAGCTGGCGGAGCGGAAAAAAGTAGTGGCGATTGGTGAGATTGGACTGGATTATCATTATAAGCCGTGTGATCGGAAAGTGCAGATTGAGCTATTTGAAGCGCAACTACAAATGGCGTGTGATTTGAGAATGCCAATAGTGTTTCATGTGAGGGAGGCGTATGAGGATTTTTTTGCGGTGATAGATGGATTCTCTGGAATACGGGGGGTTGTGCATAGTTTTTCAGATAGAGTGGAGAATTTGGAGGGGGTTTTAAGGAGGGGCTTATATGTAGGAGTAAATGGGCTGGCTACATTTACGAAAGACGTAACTCAGCTCGAAGCATATGATAGAATCCCACTCGAGAAATTACTACTCGAAACAGATGCGCCATACTTGACGCCTGCTCCATATCGTGGTAAAATGAACGAGCCAGCTTATGTGAGTTTGGTAGCAAGGTGGGTCGCAAAGCGACGTAGTAAAACCTTAGATACAATAGAGGTGATCACGACGCAAAATGCGAAAGATCTGTTTGAGATCTAACTAATAGGAGAAATTATATGCGAGAAAGTGCACCGAGCGAGGTGTTTCGCATACCAGAACAGCGAAATATAAGGCAAGGAAATGAATCCCGTGTAAATGGGCTTGATTCGCAGCGCGTTCAGCGAGAAGTGGCTTTTGCTGAACTTGCGGCGAATTATGCTGATTTGAAGGTGAAAACTGCGGAAGCTACGGCGGAAGATTTGGCATGTATGGGGATTTTGGAGGCAGGTAAGGCAATGCGCCAAATGCGAGAAGAGGCAATGACGATGAGTGGGGGTGCGGGGTCTGGACAAGGGAAGCTAGTGGAGACAGATGAAGATGCAGATATTGATAGTCTAGCGACACAGATGAGCGCGATTGTGCGAAATAAGTGGAAGGCGGCCTAGGTATGAAGTGGATGAAGAAATTTTTAGATTTTGTAGCGCAAGACGATGAGTCGGATGATAATCTGTATTATGAAGATTATGCAAAAGATTTTTTCCCTGTAAAGAAGATCACGGAGCGAGATCTGATTAATCTAGAGAGTAAAGTAGGGGCGACGATTTTTGGTGCAGTGCCGAAGGGGCGGAGGAGAGAGTTCTTTAACCTGGATCCGGATACGTGGATTTGGCATGAGGAGTGGACTGATGAGAATGGTGATATGCAACAGTGTACAGTGCGATACGAAGTGTCAGATAAGGGAGTTTTGAAAGTATTGCCTGGGCTGAAGTATTCGATGTTAAAAGGTGCGGAGTTGGAGAACTTTAGGGCAGCGACAATGGAATATGTGAAACAGGTGTCGAAACAGGTTTATCGACGATAGAAGTTATCTTGGTGGGTTGATGGTGAATAATAGAGTACGAGAGTGAAATCTGTTACACTAGTGCTAGTGGAAATGATTTATCTAGACCATGCGGCGGCAACACCGATGAGTGAGAGAGTGGTTGTGGCGATGACGCCGTTTTTTGCCGTGGATTTTTATAATCCAAGTGCAGCGTATCTGCCGGCAGTTGAGGTGAAGAGAAAATATGAAGAGGCGAAAAGCGAGCTGGGGCGGGTGATTGGAGCGAAGGGGAGTGAGATCGTGATGACGGCGGGGGCTACGGAGTCGATTAATTTGGCATTTTCGGCGGTAGCTGGGAAAGTTTTAATTAGTGAGATTGAGCATGCGGCAGTGATGGGGGCGGCGAAAAGAGGCGGCGAGTTTGAAGTGGTGAAAGTGGGCAAGGATGGAGTTCTAGATGTGGAGGATTTGAAGGGGAAGATGTCGCCTGAGGTGGAACTGGTGAGTGTGGCACTGGCAAATGGAGAGATGGGAGTTATACAGCCGATGACGGAGATCTCGCGAGTAGTGAAAGAGGAGAGAGTGAGGAGATTACGAGAGGGCGAGAAGAGGTCGATATGGCTACATTCTGATGCGAGTCAGGCACTTGGGCTGGTGGATGTAGGCGTGGCGAGGCTCGGGGTGGATATGTTGACACTGAATGCAGCAAAAGCGTATGGACCGAAACAGATGGGGTTGCTGTATGTGGGAAGTGAGGTGAGACTGACGCCTGTTGTGGTGGGTGGCGGTCAAGAACTAGGGTTACGGAGTGGAACAGAGAATGTGGCAGGGACGATTGGGTTTGCGGAGGCGGCGAAGGAAGCTTATGCGAAGATGGCGGGCGAAAGAAAGAGACTAGAGGGGTTGAGGAGGATTTTGCGAGGGAAGATGGAAGAGGTTGAAGGAGCGAGGTTTTTAGGGAACGAGAAGAAGCAGCTGGTGAATTTTGTTTCGATGGTGGTGTCTGGTGTGGATGCGGAGAGGGTACTTTTTGCGCTGGATAATAAAGGAGTGATGGTGGCGACAGGGGCGGCGTGTGCAGCAAATAAGGGCGGGAAGAGTTTGGCGCTGGGGGCGCTAGGACTGACGGATGAAGAAATAGCGGGGAGTTTGAGATTGACTCTGGGGCGGTTGAATACAGAGGAGAATGTGAGGCGAGCAGGGGAATTAATCGTCGAGGCGATTGAGGCGGAACGGAGGCGGAATGGGTAGGCAGAAAAAGGAAGAGGAGATAGAAGTAGAGAGGCGTCCGAAGAGGCGAAATTTACTATGGTGGGGAATTGTGGTCGCAGTGGGGGTATGGATCGGGGTAGCGGTTTTATCGGCGAATTTTTTGACTGTAGGTGGGCGAGAGGTTGCGGGTTGTGTGTATGGAATAGCTGGGTGTGTGAACGAGAGAAGAGATGCGGTAGTGGTGATTTCGGGTGGGGATACGGCGGCACGAGTGAGAGGTGGAGTTGAGGTTTATAATCTCGGGATAGTAGATACGGTGATCATGGCGGGGGCGGCAGCAGATAAGGCTGGTCCGAGTAATGCGGCGGTGATGAGAGATATCGCGATGTCGCTAGGGGTGCCGGAGGAGAAAATTTTGGTTGAGGAGTGGAGTGAGAATACGAGCGAGAACGCGGAGTTTGTGGCGAGGATCGTGCAGGAGCGGGAGTATGAGAGTATCGTGCTGGTGACGAGTGCTTACCATCAGAGGCGGGCTTATTTGAAATTCCGGCAGATGCTGGGGAATGATGTGGATATTTTGAATTATATGGCACTTGAAGGAGGTGAGGATGGGTTCGGGTTTTGGTGGTGGATGTCGCCTGAGGGGATATACTTGTCGATGAGGGAGTGGGCGGGTATTGGAGTATTCCATTTGAGGGGGCGGTAGTGGCTAGGAAGGTGTTTGTGGGGATGAGCGGTGGGGTGGATTCGAGTGTGGCGGCGGCTCTTTTGGTGGAGCAGGGGTATGATGTGACAGGGGTTTATATGAAGAATTGGTCGCGGGATCTGCCGGGGATGAAGTGTCCTTGGCGGGAGGATATGGCGGATGCGAAGAGAGTGGCGGTGCAACTCGGAATTGACTTTGAGATGTGGGATTTTGAGGAGGAATATCGGGAGAAGGTGGTGGAATATATGGTGGAAGAGTATCGGGCAGGGAGGACGCCGAATCCGGATGTGATGTGTAATCAAGAGGTGAAGTTTGGGGTTTTTTGGAGGCTGGCGATGGAGAAGGGGGCAGATTTTGTGGCGACGGGGCATTATGCTAGGACGCTGCGAGAGTCTGCTAGTAACTCATCCGATCCAGTATACGTAAATCCTCGCGAAAAAAACTCAGTTCTGACTGCGGAAAAGCTAAAGACATTTCCTCCGTCAATCAACGGAGCTTATTCGGAGAATTTAGAGTGTACTGGATCAGATGAGGTGCGCAAGTCTCTGCTGCTGCGGGCAATTGACGAGAAGAAGGATCAGACTTATTTCCTGTATCGGGTGAGTGGGGAAGTTTTGGTGAAGACGATTTTCCCGCTGGGGGGGATGATGAAGAGTGAGGTGAGGGAGATGGCGAAGAGTCGTGGACTGGCGACGGCGGGGCGGAAGGAGTCGATGGGGGTTTGTTTTGTGGGGAATGTGGGGATTCGGGAGTTTTTGAGTGAGTATGTGGAGAAAAAGTTCGGAGAAGTGCGAGATGTGAAGACGGGTGAAGTGGTGGGGGAGCATGATGGGGCGATTTTTTATACCATCGGGCAGAGGCATGGACTGGGGCTGGGGGGTGGATTGCCTTACTATGTAACAGGGAAAGATATGGAGGAAAATGTGGTGTGGGTATCGAGGGATTTGAATGAGAGAGGGCTTTGGCGGAAGGAAGTGCAGCTTACGAATGTTCACTGGATAAATCCTGCTATAAATACTGGAGACTTACTCAGTTTGGCGCACGTAAATCATCGCGAAGAAAACTCAATTCTGACTGCGGAAAAGCTAAAGACATTTCCTCCGTCAATCAACGGAGTTTACTCGGAAGATTTAGAGTGCGCTGAACTGAGCCAGGTCTCACGTGACAAGGTTTTAGTTAGGGTGAGGCATCAGGCGAAGTTGGCGGTGGCGAGTTTGAAGGAGAATGATCGAGGAGCGGTGGTGAAATTCGATGAGGAGCAGCGGGCCATTACGGCGGGGCAGTCGGTGGTTTTTTATGATGGAGAGGTTTGTTTGGGTGGGGGGATTGTGGCGTAGTGCTTTTGGTTGGCGGGGAGTGCGGCGACTGGTATGATGGGTGGAGAAGATCGTAGGATTTTAGTAAATTAAGGAGGTGGAAAGGGTGTATTATTTCAAACTGGACGTTGTTCCTGTATTGGAAAAACGTGGGAGGCTTATTCTCGCACATGCGGAATTAAGAAGTGGAGAAATCGTTTCGGAAGAAGGGGCTGGCGACGGAGAGTGGAGCGTCGCGGTTGTAGATCTAATGAAAAAGGGCGCGCAGAGTACGGAGCGAGTTGTGGTGAGAATAGGGCATGCGGATGAGGCTGCGCGGCAGTTATTTGGGCAGGAAAATAGCAGTCGTGTGGTAACGTGGAAAGTCTATGCAGTAAAGAAGGAGCTCGTGGAGCCACATTTAACAGAGGAGTCTGCGGCTAGGAAGTAGAAATAATACTAAGTAGGAATGAGTACTGTCGATTAGGGCAGTGCTGGCCGCGGGAGTGATATCTCGCGGCTTTTCTTTTGTGGAGGGAGAGGCTCGTGGTAGAATTGTAGGATGAATGCAAATGAGATCCGTGAGAAATATCTGAAGTTTATGGAGGAGAGGGGGCATGCGGTGCTGGAGCCGGCGGGGCTGGTGCCGAAAGATGATCCGACGACGCTTTTTACGGGGAGCGGAATGCAGATGTTGTTGCCGTATTTGCTGGGGAAGGCGCATCCTGATGGGACGAGACTGACGGATTCGCAACCGTGTTTGAGGGCGCAAGATATCGAAGACGTAGGAGATAATCGGCATACGACGTGTTTTGAGATGCTCGGGAATTGGTCGCTAGGGGATTATTTTAAGAAGGAGCAGATTCGGTGGTTTTGGGAGTTTTTGACGGTGGAGGTAGGACTGGATCCTGAGAGAATTTATGTGACGTGTTTTATCGGGGATGAAGAGAATGAGATTCCGAAAGATACGGAAGCGGCGGAGATTTGGAAGGAGATTTTTGAGGAGGCGGGGGTGAGTAGTGGAGTGGCGGAGATCGGGTCGGCTGATGTGGGTGATGAGCGAGGAATGAAAGAGGGGGAACGGATTTTTTACTACAACGACAAGGAGAATTGGTGGAGTCGAGGAGGTGGGATTAAGACGACGCCAATTGGGGATCCGTGTGGACCTGATTCGGAAGTGTTTTATGATTTTGGAGAAGAGAATCATGACGCGAGTTACGGAAAGGCGCATCCTGCGAGTGATTCGGGGCGGTTTATTGAGATCGGGAATCAGGTGTTTATGGAGTATCGTCGTAAGGAGGATGGGAGTTTTGAGCCGCTAAAGGCGAAGAATGTGGACTTCGGTGGAGGACTGGAGAGGATCGCGGCGGCGGCAATTGGAGAGGCAGATGTGTTTAAAACAAGTTTGTTTACGCCTGTAATCGAGAAGTTGGAAGAGATGAGCGGACGGAAATATGAGGGGAATGTGGTGAGTATGCGAGTAATTGCGGATCATATGAAGGGGGCGGTGTGGTTGGCGGCGCAGGGGCTGGTGCCAAGCAATAAAGAGCAGGGGTATGTGATGCGGCGGCTGGTGCGGCGGGCGGTAGCGAAGGCGTTGGATCTGGGAATTGAAGAGGGGCTGATGGAGCAGATGGTGCCTGTGGTATGTGAGATTTATCGTAGAGTATTAAAGGAGGTGACGGAGGGTGAGGCGGAGATTTTGGCGGTTCTAGTGAAGGAGGAGGAGGCTTTTCGGAAGACGTTGGGGAGAGGACTGAGGGAGGCAGAGAAGTTGGCAGTGAATACTCTAACGGTGGAGGATTTGGTTGATGGTGCGGATCTATTTAAGCTGCAGGATACTTATGGATTTCCATTAGAATTAGCGGTGGAGATGATGGAGAAGCTGGGGGCGAAGCTGAGTGATAGGTGGCGGGAAGAGTTTGAAATGGCACTAGAAAAGCAACGGGAGACGAGTCGGACGGCGACGAAAGGGATGTTTAAAGGTGGGCTGGAGGATGGTGGCGAGATGACGTTGAAGTATCATACGGTGGCGCATTTGGTGTTGGCGGCGATGTGTGAAGTGCTGGACGCGGGAGTGGAGCAGAGAGGTAGTAATATCACGGCGGAGCGGATGAGGTTTGATTTTAGCTGGGATGAAAAACTGACAGAGGAGCAAGTTTTGGCGATTGAAGGGCTAGTGAATGGATGGATCGAAGCTGATTTGCCGATTAGTTTTGGGGAGTTTGAGACAGAGGTGGCGCTGGGTGAGATGGGTGCGCATGGGTCGTTCAGGGATAAGTATGGTGAGACTGTAACGGTGTATACTGTAGGTGAGGGTGATGGAGTGGTGAGTAATGAAGTGTGTGGTGGGCCGCATGTGGAGCGGACAGGAGTGCTCGGTGAAGGAGGTGTGAAATTTAAGATTGCAAAACAAGAGGCGAGTAGTGCGGGTGTGAGGCGGATTAAGGGAATTTTAAAGTAAAGGAGCGAGACGATGAAGAGTAAGAATTTAGTATCGGTAATTGTGGTGGGAGTTTTGGTGGTTGCTGCGGTGGGACTGTTTGTGTGGATGAGTAGGGATGTGGAAGAAGAAGTTGGTGATAGAAATAGTGAGAGTGGACAGGTGGCTGTTGGTAGTGGTGAGGGTGTGGAAGGGGACGAGTTTTATATGTTGGTGAGATTGAGTTCACGGGAGATTTTGGATAAATTAGAAAGTGGGTGGACGGGATTTATTTATACGGGGCGAGATACTTGTCCGTTTTGTCAGATGTTTACACCGCATTTGATCGGAGCGATACGAGAGATGGGGATGGAAGATACGGTGATTTATTTTGATACTGATGCAACTCTTGATGAAGAAGATCGAGTGACTGTTTTGAGTAGACTAGGAGTGACAGGAGTGCCGAATTTGCAGTTTATAAGTGGTGGGGTGACGGCGGGAGTTCTAGGTGATACTAGTGGGGTGGAGCCGATTTTGGAATTCTTTAGGGAGTGGAGATAGTAAAGCATAGGCTTTATCAGGTGAGAGAACAGTGATATAATGGGCGGTAGTATGGCATTTAGATTACCGAAGAAAGACAAGAAGGCTGCTGCGGGTGAGTTTATTACGGCGCTCGACATAGGGACAGAGTTTGTGAAGGTATTGGTGGCGCGAGTAAATGGTGAAGAGTTGGAGATCGTGGGAGTGGGGCGGAAGCATCAAGATATAGGTGATATGCACTCGGGAGCGATCGCGGATATAGATAGTGTGGTGAGGAACTGTGAGGAGGCGTTGGCGGAAGCGGAGGCGCAGGCTGAAATGCAGGCGAAGCGAGTGATCGTGGGGATTGCAGGGGAGCTGGTGAAAGGTACGACGTCGACAATTCGATACAGGAGGCCACAGCCGAATAAGCCGCTCGATGAAGACGAGATGGAATTTATTATTGAGAAAGTACAGGAGCGGGCGCAAGAAAAGGCACAGAAGCAAGTGGCGATTGAGACGGGCAATGCGGAAGTGGAAGTTAAGCTGGTTAATGCGGCGTTGGTGGGGATTCATATTGATGGATATAAGGTAAGTAATCCGATTGGGTTTCAAGGGAAGGATGTGGCGGTGCAGATTTATACGGCGTATGCGCCGATGGTGCATATCGGGGCGATTGAGAGGGTCTGTGATAAGTTGGCGTTGGATCTTTTGGCAGTGGCGGCTGAGCCTTTTGCAGTGAGTCGTAGTGTGATCGGAAATGATGTGTCGAGTAACTTCACAGCGATTTTGGCGGATGTGGGAGGTGGGACTACGGATATTGCAGTGATTGATGATGGGGGAGTTGAGGGGACGAAGATGTTTGGGATCGGAGGACGGAGTTTTACGAGACAGATTGCGGCGGGGATGAGTGTGAGTTATGAAGTAGCGGAGAAGATAAAACTAGGACTAGATGAGGATGAGTTGAGCGGCGAGAAACGTGAAGCGGCGGAGAAAGCAGTGGAGCGGACGCTGGGAGTATGGATGGGTGGTGTGGCGCTGGCGCTGGAGGAGTTTACAGGAGTAGATCACTTGCCTGGTAAGATTTTGCTTTGTGGTGGTGGGGCGAGTCTGACGGCACTACAAGACGCACTACTTGACACGGACTGGTGGAAAGAATTGCCGTTTACTCATCGACCAAAAGTGCAGTTAATTAGTCTGGATGATGTGGTGGGGATTAGGAATACGACAAAAGTAGAGTTGAATCATACATTTATTACGGCGATGGGTCTTCTGAGAGTCGGTTTTGATACGATGATGAGTATTGGAGATTCGGGTAGTCTGGTAGAAAAAATAAGTAATATGCTGAGGGCGTAAAATGCAGAAAGACGTAGTTTATATAGACGTAGAAGATGACATCACGGATGTGGTGAGCAAGGTGAAGGTGAGTAAGGAAGCGATCGTGGCGCTAATACCGCCGAAGCGGATCGGAATGTTGCAGAGTGTGGTGAATTTGAAACTTTTGGCGCGGACGGCAAAAACGATGAAGAAGCGTGTGGTGATAATCAGTAATAACCCTGCGCTGGAGCCGCTTGCAGCCGTGGCGCAGATTCCGATCGCAAAGACGCTTCAAAGTAGACCTGAGATACCAGCACTGGCTGAAGAAATGAAAGACGATCTGAGGGCGGATGCGGAAGTGATTGATGGGGAGAAGATCTCGATCGGGGAATTTGCGGGGAAGAAGGTGGTGGACGAAGATGAGAAAGCGCGGGATGAGGTGATAGATAAAGTATCACTAGAGGACGATGAGCCAAATAAGGAAAAAAAGAAAAAAGCTAAAAAAATACCTGATTTTGGGAAGTTTAGGAAGAAATTGATCATCGCGGGTGCGGCGGCAGTAATGTTGATCGGGGTATTGGTGTGGGCGTTTGTGTTTGCGCCAAGTGCTACTGTGGTGGTGGGGACGAGGACTTCAAATGTGGACTTTGAAGAAGTCGTGACTCTGGTGCGGAATGAGAGTGAAGTGGATGTGGATGAGGGTGTTCTGTTGATGCGGAGATTTGAATTGGTGAAGACGGAGGAGGTGGAGTTCGAGGCTACGGGGAGTCGGTATGTGGGTGAAAGAGCGACTGGAACATTGACACTCGAGAGAAATATGGGTGGTACGGCGCCGATTATAGTTCCTGTTGGAGCGATGTTTCAGACAGCGGCAGGGCAGGCTTTTGTGACGACAAGCACAGCGACTATCCCGGCAGCGATTCCGCCGGCGGTCGGTAACGAATGGACAATGCCAGACCCAGTAGTAGTAAATGTGCAAGCTATTGATATTGGTGATGAGTATAATATCGCAGCGACGGCATTTACTCCGCCGGTATCTGGGTTTACTGCGAGAGGGTCTGCGATGAGTGGTGGAACAAGGCGGGCTATTACGGTAGTGACACAGGAAGACTTCGAGCGGGCGCGTGGGATGTTGATGGGGGTGAATGAAGCGACGGCGAGGGAAGAATTATTTGAGAGTTTCAGGAGGAGTTATTTGCCGATTGAGACGAGCTTGTCGAGAGATGTTCGGGATCCTGTGGTGAGTCCAGAGCTAGGTGAAGAAGTAGAAGGTAGGGCGACACTGACGGCGGAGACAGTTCATGTGGCTTACGGGGTGAGCCGGCGACAGGTGGAGGAGTTAATTACGAGTAGAGTTGAGGATGAAATTGAAGAAATGGAAGGTCAGAGAGTGTATGATCTGGGTATGGATCGAGTGTTTTTGACGAATTGTCAGATTGTGAGTGGGCGGAGTTCATGTCGTATGAGGACTGTGGCGGAGATCGGCCCAGATATTAGTGAAGAATATGTGCGGGATGCGGCGCGTGGTGAGAGGTTTGGAGAAGTGCAGCGGAGATTGGAAGCGATCGAGGGAGTACGTGAAGTGGATGTTGAGTTCTCGTTTTTCTGGGTGAGAGTGGTTCCAAATAACGATGCGCGGATTCATGTGAGGTTTGAAGCGCGTGAGTAGTGGTGTAGTGGCGCTGGATGTGGGAGAGAGGAGGATCGGGGTGGCGATAGCGAGTGGTGGCGTGAAAATTGCGGTGGAGTGGGGATTTGTTGAGGTGGACGGAGAAGAGTTAAGAAAGATTCGGGGAATAGTGGAAGAGAATGGTGCGGAGTTGGTAGTAATCGGGCGGCCGCGAAATCAGAGTGGAGAGGTGACAGCGCAGACGCGAGTTGTAGAGGGATTTGCGGAGAAGGTGCGGGAATTTGTGGCGGTAGAGTTTCAGGATGAATCGCTGACGAGTGTTTTGGCAGAGAAGTTGTTAAAGGAAGAGGGGCGAGCGTACGAAAAAGGTGATGTGGATGCGCGGGCGGCGGCGTTGATATTACAAGATTATTTGGAGGTAAGGAGATGATTGTGAAAGGTGTAGAAAAAGTGGGGATGGGGGCGATTGGGTTTATAAAATGGGCGGTGGTAGTGCTAGCGGGGTTGATTGTGGTGGCGGGAGTGAGTGCTTTTGTGTTTTATCGGATGGGATTGAGACCAGTGGATCGAGATAATGAGTCTCTGGTGGCGATAGATATTCCGAGTGGCGAGTCGACAGCGGCGATAGCGCGGAGACTTAGGGATGCGGAGTTGATCCGAAACGATAGAGTGTTTGTGGTGTATGCGCGACTAAATTCGGAGAGAGTGAGTATACAGGCGGGGCGACACGAATTGAGTCCGAGCTGGTCGGTGAGTGAGATTATAGAAAGACTAAGTGAGGCGACGCGAGCAGATACTTTTGAAGTGACTTTTATACCTGGTAGTACAATCATGGATGTGAGAGAGGTGTTGGCGGGGCATGGGTTTAGTGACGCGGAGATTGATGCAGCTTTTAACGCTGTGAGTGATCATCCTGTGCTGAGATATAGACCTGTGGGGGCAGGGGCGGAGATGGAAGAATTTGTGGTGGGGGCGAGTTTGGAGGGGTATATCTTCGGAGAGACGTATCAGTTTGTAGTGGGGGCGAGTGCGGAGATGATCGTGCGGCGGGCGCTGGATGAGCTATATCAAGTGATTGAGGAGAATGATTTAGTGGCGAGGTTTAGGGCGGTGGGTGAGAGGTTTGGACTGGAGTATGAGATGAATATTCATGAGGCGTTGATTTTGGCGTCGGTGATCCAGAAAGAAGTGGCGGATTGGGATGAAGCGAGGCAGGTGGCACAGGTATTTTTGACAAGGCTAGCAGTTGGGATGCCGCTCGGGGCGGATCCGACATTTAAGTATGTAGCGAATATGATGGGGGTGCCGTGGGATATTCATCTGGATAGTCCGTATAATACGAGAATTCATGCAGGACTGATGCCTGGGCCGATTGCGATGCCGGGACTAAGGGTGTTGTTGGCTCTAGCAGACCCAGCGGAGGGAGATTATCTGTTTTTTGTGGCTGGTGATGATGGAATTACGAGATTTAGTAGAACTCTTGCGGAGCATGAATGGCTGACGCAGCAGTATTGTAGAGTGCTTTGTTTCGAGATATGGTAGAGGTAAGTATGGTCGCTGCGCTGATTTGTAGGCGGCGGTAAGTTGACTTTTTGGGGGTGGGGGTGGTAGAATAGCGATAGCACGTTATAACACGAGGCCGTTAGCGGTTGTGGCTGAAGGGTGGCGGTTCTTGGTGATGATGGTGCCTACCTAGAGATGCAAATTTAATAAAATAAAAACGATTCAGCGATAGAAATATAAGTTGATTTGATCGGCATCTTGTGATCTGAGGTAACTCGGATGAAGGTAGTGTCTGGCAGTAATGTCGGACAGGAGAATTGTAATTAGTATCGGAAATAGTATGAGTAAGTCTCATGCAACAAACGAAAATTTGAGGCGGAAGGTGCTGGGTAAGAAAAATTTGAAAAAGGGGCGGCGTCTGATTCGGACAAAAGCACTCTTTGCGTATGTAATGATTTTTTCTGCGGTTTTAATGTTGATGGTGGTGGGGTCGCGTAGTAACGCTGATATGGGTGATGGTGCGTCGGTGATGCGAGGGATCGGGCGATCTGACGCAGTGCCTTCGGTAGATCAATTAGTTGAAGCAAGTATTGTGGCAGAATTAGCCGAGGCAGCAAGATTACCGGTAGCAGCGAATACAGCGAACGTGTCTGTTTCGCTGGCAATTCAGTTTGAGACGGCACAGACGAATGTGGCGGTGATTACGAAGCCGCGAGTGATTGATACAAGTGGGATGTCGCGAGGAATCGGAGTGCATCTAGTTCAGGAAGGTGAAACACTTGTCGGAATTGCTGAAACGAATAGGGTGACAGCACAAACTTTGAGGTGGGCGAACGGATTTAGAGATAATTATGGTCTGAGGGTAGGGTATGAGATTTTGGTGCCCTCGGTGGACGGAGTAGTTTATACGGTGGCAGAAGGTGACACGCTGGAATCAATCGCATATAGATATCAGGCAGATGTTGCAAGTATTACGATTTTTAACGATCTAGAGCTGGATGGTATTACGGTAGGACAAAGGATTTTGCTGCCAAATGGTATACTGCCAGAACGAGAGCGACCAGAGTGGGAGCCGCCAGCTCCGCCGCCAGTAGTGCGACCATGGGTACCGAGTGGCTCTTGGGCGAGTGGTGTTGGGTCTGCAAGATTTCTGTATGTAAATACACGATCGACAACTCCTGGAAACAGGAACTTCTGGGGGAACTGTACGTGGTATGTATGGGAAGCGCGACACGCGATGGGGCGACCGCTACCGTCGGTTGCACTAGGCAATGCGAATGTTTGGCATACATCTCTTGCGGCGCATGGATTTTTGGTGAATAGAACCCCTGCTGTAGGTGCGATCGCGCAGACTTCTGCGGGATGGGCGGGACATGTATTGATTGTGCGAGATATACGGGATGGTATGGTGATTATGACGGAAATGAACGCGATGGGGTTCAATGTTGTGAACGAACGTATCATGACCTGGGACGAAGCTACGCGATATAACTTCATCCATTAGGATCTAGCGAGACAAATTTATTGAGACTAAGGGAAGGGGTTCGAGTAGAGCCCCTTTTTGGCTGATTGGGGCGATTTTTTGGAGGGGAGGTGGTAGAATAAGGGTATGTTTATAGATACAGCAAAAGTTAGCGTGAAGGCAGGTAAGGGCGGTGATGGGGCGGTGAGTTTTAGGAAAGAAATTTATGTAGATAAGGGCGGTCCGGATGGTGGCGACGGAGGCAGGGGTGGAGATGTGATTTTTAGGGCGACGAAGAATGTGAATACTTTGCTGGATTTTCGGTATCAACCGAAACTGGAGGCGAAGCCTGGGGCGAATGGCAAAAAGCGAAATATGGCAGGGCGGAGTGGTGAAGATTTGATTGTTGAGGTGCCGGTGGGAACAGTGGTGAAAAAGGATGGTGAAGTGGTGGTGGATTTGGCGGAGGATGAGCAAGAGGCAGTGGTGGCAGCGGGTGGAAAAGGGGGGTTTGGGAATGCACACTTCAAAAGTTCTACGCGGCAGGCGCCGAGAGTGGCGGAAGTGGGTGAGCCGGGTGAGGAATATGAGGCGGATCTAGAATTGAAGCTGTTGGCGGATGTGGGACTGGTAGGGTTTCCAAATGCAGGGAAGTCGACTTTTCTCTCTGTAGTGAGTGCGGCGAGGCCTGAGATTGCGAATTATGCGTTTACGACTCTGACGCCGAATCTCGGGGTGGCGACGGTGGATGGAGATGATGTTCTGATCGCGGATATACCTGGGCTGATCGAGGGAGCGAGCGAAGGGAAGGGGCTGGGGCAGGCGTTTTTGCGTCACGTGGAGCGGACGGCGGTGCTTTTGCATGTGATCGATGCTTATGCGGAGGATGCAGGGGAGAACTATCGGATTATCAGGGAGGAATTGACGAAATATAGTGCGAAGCTGGCGGATCGACCAGAAGTGGTAGTGTTGAATAAATGCGAAGGTCTCGATGAAGAGATTGTGAAGATGCAGATGGCGTCGGTGCTAGAGGTGGCGGGGAATGATGTGAAGATTTTCGCGATTAGCGCAGCGGCGAAGATGGGGTTGATGGAGGTGTTGAGGGAGTTGAGGAGTGAGGTGAAGAAGTATCGTGAAGAGGAGGCGCAGAGGCTGAGCGAGCTGCCGCGAGAGGTGCCTGTGGAGTTTGAGGTGATTCAGTTGACTGAGGAAGCGGGTGAGGATTTCTGGGCGGTGCAGGTGGTAGGCAAGGGTGAGAATCGGCGGTTTGTGGTGAAAGGGAAGAAGATTGAGAGATTTGCACTGCGGACGAAGTTTGGGGATGTGCATGGAGAAAATCGCCTAAGGGATATTATGAAGAAAATGGGGATTACGAATGAGATCCTGAGACTGGGGGGTGAGGCGACGAGTCGGGTGGAGATTGGTCGGGGTGAGATGACGCTGTTTGAGTAGAATTCGGAGTTGCTAAATTGACTTTTTAAAGTGTTTGTGGTATAGTTGGTGTATGGGTTGAGAAATTAATCCATGTATTTTAGGAATTAGGTCAGAAGCCTGCTTCTTTAAATGAGGTTTTCTGCTGCTGCGCTGGTCATTTGGTATGGTCGGTGGAGTGGCGGAAAATCTAAAACAAAAAGGAGGGGCTGAGAATGCCAAAGACACCTCATAGCGGAGGTAAACGTTCCGGCACTCATACACAGACTACAAGAAAGAAGTCTGTACCTGTGCGGCGTCAAAAAAATGGCTTGGCGATTGCTATTAAGAAACATCCGATAGCGACCGTGGTTACTATTGTGTTTGTTGTGGCGTTGGCGATATTGCTGATAAGTGAATATCACGCCAATCGTCCATGGCGAGTCGCCGAAAGAACAGCCGTAGAGTCGCATACAGAAGTATGGGTGGTCGAAGGTGGTATGCTGTTTATATTGCCTGGAAGACCAAATATACGATCGTTGCCGTTGGCGTCGACGTATAGTTTCCGCCACTACGTCCCGGGTGGTGGCATGAGGCTAAATGTCCTGCGAGCTAACACTTCCTATGGGAGAATGATAGATCGCGATAATGACGGGCATTTGATATTTGTCTGCGAGGTTTTTATAAATCGTGCAGATCCTTGGAATGGTCCGTTTATCGGATTTAAATTAGATGACCTCTGTGAGAGGACATTGGATTTACTCCCAAGGAATATCAATAGGAGTCCTGATGGACTGATATGGATATCGTCAAATTATATCCATATGGAGAATGTAGTAAGACCCTAATTCCGCCAAAAGCCCGCGCAATATGTGCGGGCTAGTTTTTTGACGTGATATAATCGAGAGGTGAAGACCTTCTTTTTTTATGATCTGGAGACGAGCGGGCTGGATGCGCGACGGGATAGGATTATGCAGTTTGCGGGGCAGAGGACGGATTTGGATTTGAAGCCTGTGGGAGAGCCGGTGAATTTGATGGTGAAGCTGGGAGATGATGTGTTGCCGAGTCCGTATGCAGTGATAGTGACGGGAATTACGCCACAGATGACGCAGGCGGATGGGTTGAAGGAGGTGGAGTTGGCGCGATATCTGTATGAGGAGGTGTTTACGGAGGGGACGTGTGCGGTGGGATATAATAATGTGCGGTTTGATGATGAATTTATGAGATGTTTGTTTTGGCGGAATTTTTTTGATCCGTATGAGTGGGCGTGGAAGGATGGGCGGAGTCGGTGGGACTTGTTGGATGTAGTGAGGATGACACGGGCGCTCAGACCTGATGGGATTAAGTGGCCAGTGGGGAAGAAGGTTTTAGAGAATAGGGAAGAGGTGGAAGTGGCGACGAATAAACTAGAATTGATTACGAAACTGAATGGGATCGGGCATGCGAAAGCGCATGATGCGATGAGTGATGTGGAGGCGCTGATGGATGTGGCGCGGCTAGTGAAGGAGAGGCAGCCGGAGTTGTTTGGGTATTTGCTGAAGATGCGTGATAAAAATGAGGTGAAGAAGTTGGTAAATCTGGATGAGAAGCGGGAGTTTGTGTATGTGAGTGGGAGGTATGAGGGGGAGTTTGAGAAGGCGACGGTGGCTTTTCCGCTGACGGCGGGGAGAAATGGAAATGTGGTGGTGTGGGATCTGCGGCATTCGTGTGAGGGACTAGTGGGGATGAAGAGGGCGGAGCTGAAGAAGTTTTTGTTTGAGTGGAAGGAGAAGGACGAGAGGGATGAGAAGTTGCCGCCGAGGAGTGTGGTGAAGGAGATGAATTATGGGCGGTGTCCTGCGGTGGCGCCGCTGGGGGTTTTGGAGAGTGGGGATGGATGGGAGAGGATTGGTCTGAGTGTGGGGGTGGTGCGGGAGAATAGGAAGAAGTTGTTGGCGCATCCTGAGTTTGCGGAGGTAGTGCGGGAGTTGTTTGAGGAGCGGGGTGGGGAGTTCGAGTCGAAAGGATACGCGGAGGAACGGCTGTATGATGGTTTTCTCGGTGATGGTGATCGACGAAAAGTGGAGGCGGTGCGGAATGCTAGCGAAAGAGAATTGGCGGATTTTCATCCTGAATTTGCGGACGAGAGGTTGCCGGAGTTGTTGTTGAGATATAAGGGGCGAAATTTCCCGAAGACGCTGAGTAGTGATGAGATGATTGCGTGGGAGACGTGGCGCGAGGGGCAGATACGGGAGCGACTGCCTGGTTTTGCGGCGGAGTTGGAGAAGTTGGCGGGGAGTGTAGATGGACATGAGAAGCAGTTTTTGGTGCAGGAGTTGCAACTGTGGTGCGAGAATGTAGTAGGTGAGGATTATTAATAAGATAGGAGGTATAGTGAAGATTTTATTAGGAGCTGTAGTGGTGGCGTGCGGGTTGGTTTTTGGCAGTATCGGCGTAGTAGGTGCGTTAGATTGCGTGCCTTGTCCAGATGGGTATAGAAATGTAGGGTTTTTGCCAATGGATACAGGATACTGGACGTCTATCGATGACGAGCCGATTAAGGTTGGCGGAGGTAGCTGTGGTGTATGTGAGCGAGAGTCGATAAAGAGCGGTTTGTCTGCTGGAATACGAGCGAATATAGAGGCAGGCGATTGGGTGATAGTGGTTTTCTGGGTCGGGTTGGCGGTTTTGGCGACAGGAAGTATTTTAGTAGTTTTTTACCTAAGACGGAAGAGTGGGGCAAAAAAGAATCCGAAAGGGTAGCGTACTACTGTATGGTGGACATAACAGATGGAAACGTGTATAATGCGTGACTAGTTTATGGATGAGAATGTGATACGAGTACGGGGGGCGAGAGAGCATAACCTGAAGGGGGTGGATGTTGACATTCCGCGGGATAAGCTCGTGATTATCACGGGGCTGAGCGGGTCGGGGAAGTCGAGTTTGGCATTTGATACAATTTATGCGGAGGGGCAGAGGCGGTATGTGGAATCGCTGTCGTCGTATGCGCGGCAGTTTCTCGGGATTATGGATAAGCCTGCGGTAGATCAGATTACTGGGTTGTCACCTGCGATTTCAATCGACCAGAAGTCGACGAGCCGGAATCCGCGGTCGACTGTGGCAACGGTGACGGAAGTTTATGATTATTTGAGGTTGCTTTTTGCGAGGATCGGGGTGCCGCACTGTCCTGTTTGTCATGCACCTGTAAGTAGAAGGACTGCGCAGGATATCATCGACGAGGTGATGAAGCTGCCGACAGGGACGAAGATGATGATTCTCGCGCCGATCGTGCAGATGAAAAAAGGAGAGTTTTTGCACTTGCCTGAACAATATGTGGCGAAAGGTTTTGCGAGGGCGAGAGTGGATGGAATTATTTATGCGCTGGATGAATGGCCAGAACTGGAGAAGCAGAAGAAACATACGATCGAGATCGTAGTGGATCGACTAGTGATGAGCGAGGCGATAGAGTCGAGGGTGAGTCAGTCGGTGGAGCAAGCGCTGGAAATGGCGAATGGGATCGTGGAAGTGTTGGTAGTGAAGGATGCGGGCGTGGCGCTGGGCGTTAAGGGAAATGCGGGGGATGAAGTACTGACGTATTCGCAGAGGTATGCGTGCATGGATCATCCTGATGAAGTGATTCCTGAACTGGAGCCGAGATTGTTTAGTTTTAATGCGCCGCAAGGGGCGTGCGCGACCTGTACGGGGCTGGGGATTAGACTGGAAGTGGATCCTGAATTGGTGCTGAATCCGAATTTGACGATTTCTGAAGGGGCGATACGGCCGTTTAATCGAATAAATGTTGACTCGTGGTGGATGAAGAAGTTGAAAGAGGTGGCGGATCGGCACGGGTTTAGTTTGCAAGTTCCTGTGAGTGAGTTGATGGAAGAGCAGATTCAGATGGTGCTGTATGGGACTGGAGAGGAGAAATACAGGATCTCGATCGGGGGGAGTCATCCGAAGTGGGGGGATGGGAGTACTTACGAATCGACTTATGAAGGAGTGATACCGAATTTGGAGCGGCGGCATCGGGAGACGGAGTCGGAGTTTATGCGGAAAGATATTGAGAGGTTTATGCGGGAGCGGAAATGTCATACTTGCTCGGGGTTGAGACTGAAGCCTGTGGTACTGGCGGTGACGGTGCATGGGCTGAATATCATGGATATGTGTGGGCTGGATGTGGAGTCGGTATGCAAGATGCTGGATGATGATCTGAAGCTGACGGAGACGGAGGAGGTGATTGCGCGGCCGATTTTGAAAGAGATCCGTGAGAGAGTTGGGTTTATGAATGATGTGGGGCTGGGGTATTTGGAGCTAGGGCGGGCGGCGAATACTTTGTCTGGCGGTGAGGCGCAGAGGATACGACTGGCAACGCAAATTGGGTCGGGGCTGCAAGGGGTTTTGTATGTACTAGATGAGCCGTCGATCGGGCTGCATCAGAGAGATAATGATCGGCTAATTAAGACGCTGAAACATCTAAGGGATTTGAAGAATACGGTGTTGGTGGTGGAACATGATGAGGATACGATTTTGCAGAGTGACTATTTGATCGACATCGGTCCTGGGGCGGGGGAGAGTGGTGGGCAAATAGTGGCGTGTGGGACGCCAGAAGAGGTGGCGAAGAATGCGGAGTCGGTGACGGGGAGGTATTTGAGTGGGAAGGAGAAGATTGCGGTGCCGAAGAAACGGCGAAAGGTGGATGCTGGGAGGGTGTTGAAGGTGGTGGGAGCGCGGGAGAATAACCTGAAGAATGTAGATGTGAGCTTTCCGCTGGGTGTGATGACGTGTGTGACTGGGGTTTCTGGGTCGGGTAAATCGACGTTGGTGAATGATATTTTGGCGCAGGAACTGTCAGCTCGGCTGCATCGAGCGCAGGCGGTGGCGGGTGTGCATGAGAGAATTGAAGGAATTGAGCAGATCGATAAGGTGGTGGTGATTGATCAGGCGGCGATTGGGCGGACGCCGAGGAGTAATCCTGCGACTTATACGGGGATTTTTACGCCGATTCGTGAGTTATTTGCGAGTTTACCAGAGGCGAATGTGCGAGGATATAAGGCTGGGAGGTTTAGTTTTAATGTGAAAGGTGGGAGGTGCGAGCATTGCCAGGGGGATGGGGTGATTAAGATCGAGATGCATTTTCTACCAGATGTGTATGTGACGTGTGATGAATGCTCGGGGAAGAGGTATAATCGTGAGGCGCTGGAGATAAAATATCGTGGGAAGACGATTGCGGATGTGCTGAAGATGACGATTAGTGAGGCGGGGCGGTTTTTTGAGAATGTGAGTGTGATTTCTGGGAAGCTGAAGACGCTGGAAGAAGTGGGGCTGGGGTATATTCGACTGGGGCAGCCTGCGACGACGTTTTCTGGTGGTGAGGCGCAGAGGATAAAGCTGGCGACGGAGCTGAGTCGGAGGAGTACGGGGCGAACGCTATATATTTTGGATGAGCCGACGACGGGATTACACACGGACGATGTGAAGCGGTTGATGTTGATTTTGAATCGGCTAGTAGAGGGCGGGAATTCGATGGTGATAATTGAGCATAATATGAATGTGATCAAGTGTGCGGATTATTTGATCGACATGGGGCCTGAAGGTGGTGCTGGTGGCGGGATGGTTGTGGCGGAGGGAACGCCCGAGGTGGTGGCGAAAAGTATGAAGAGTTTTACGGGGAAGTATTTGAAGGGGGTGTTGTAGGAGCAGGGGGGAGTGGGCTGAGGTTGTTTTGCGGTAATGTTTGAGGTAGTATTGAGTAATGAGTGGAAAAGCGAGAAAAAATAGACTGAAAACTATACTCTGTGTAGTTGCTGCGTTAGTGGTGGTTTCGGGGGTGACTGTATATGTACTATTTAGGGTTGGCTTTATAAAGTTTTCTTCGGGTGAGTATAGGCAGGGAGAGGGATGTGAAAGAAAAAACGGGATGGAATATGTAGTGACTGGATCCGACCTGGGTATTGGTTCGAGTGCATCTTGGAGAGTCTGGGTAGACAGAGCGACCGGGGAGACCTGTATTGATGCGACTTCGTTTGGGTCTGCTGTAGATGCAGAGTCTGAGCCCTGGACTGTAGTGAGAGAAATTACACTGACAGAAGAAGAGATGCAGGAGTTGAATCGGGCGGTCGGTAGTGGAGGGCAGGAGTGTGTAGATTACTTAAGGTCAATAGGTCTGAGTGAGGTTTCGCGCTGCTGAGTCGGCTTAGTAGTCGGTGGGGTCGTAGTGGGAGTCTTGAGGGAAGTAGGTGAGGGATTTGTCGTTTAGGGCTTTGATGAAATCTTCGGTGCCGACGAAGAGTTTTTCTTTTTTTGCGAGCTGTGATTCGGTGAGCCATTCGTTATGGCCGCCTTCGAAATCTTCGATGAGGGTGCCGGTGTGGGAGTCGGCGTGCATGACGATGAAAAGTTTGTCTTCGAGGAGTTCGCCTGTGGATTTGTTAAAGTCGCGCTTGCGATAGATGGAGCGGAATTTGAAATCGGCAGTGAGACCAGTTTCTTCTAGGAGTTCGCGCTTGGCGCAGTCTTCGAAGCTCTCGCCCCACTGGACTTTACCGCCGAAGCGACCCCAGAAGCCGTAGTAGGGTTGTTTGAGGCGTTGTTGGAGGAGGAATTCTTTCTCGCCTTTTTTGTTTTTGCGCTCGAGGCAGAGGAGGACACCGAGTTTGGGTTGTTTTTCGATTCTGTTTGCGTCAGTGTCCATGCGGTTGGCGTATTCTTTGCCTTTTGCGGTGAGTTGGTATTTGTTTGAGGATTTTTCGATGAAGCTGTGGGTGAGGAGTTTTTTGATATGGAAGTTGAAATGGTCTGATGTGAGGTCGGTGGATTTTTGGAGGTCGGAGAAGGTGGCGGTGGGAGTGAAAAGGAGAGCTCGGAGGATGGCGGCTTGGGTTTCGTGAGTGTTTGGTTCGTATGTCATTTGGTTCTCCTAGTTGTTGGTTTGATGGTAGCAGGGTAGGTGTGGGAGTGTCTAGTGAAGTGGGGTTTAGTAGAGTCGAGAAATGGGAAAGCCGACACTGAGTGCCGGCTGGTGTTGTGAGTTTTAGCGATTTAGATGGACGGTGTTTTTACGGATCTGACTTTTCTGACGATGGAGCGGAGCATATCGGAGACTTTGTCTCCTAGTTTTACGTAGGCGACTATGTAGGCGATGATTATGAATGCTGCCCCCAGTATGCCGAAGGTGTTTTTGAGGAGAACTCCAGTACCAGTGACGCCGAACGTGACTATGACTATAATTAGTATGAATGTTATAGGTTGGAGCCAGGAGTGGCGGTCTTCGTGCTCTTGTAGCCACATCAGAAATACTAATACTCCAAAGAGTAATAGTGGGGCGAGAATTGCGGCGAACGCTTGTAGAGAGGAGTTGGGTGTTGTGAGGAATATGTGTAGGTAAGATTGCATGACGAACCTCCTTTAATAGAAAAGAGCCTTTTGGCTCCCACTGGTTATCCAGTGTTGTGGGTGTCATGTTGCTTTGCTAAAACTTTTAATGTACGTTTCTCTATTGTATCATACAGAGGTGAAAATGTCAATGCTTGTGAGTTTTGATGTGGGGGCGATTGACAGTGGTGAGTGGGGGTGGTAAAATGAGGGATATATTCGTAAAAGAGGGTCTTATGGGCTTGCTTTGGTCTCAAAGGTTTCCTCGATATTAATGTGAAGAGGAGAAGTATGAGCAAAAGTGAGCTAAATGTCGACAAGCGCGAGATAAGTGGCAAGAAGGTAGCGCGATTACGAGCGCAGGATTTGATTCCTGGCGTGGTTTATGGAGGGCAGAGTGAGCCGATTTTGGTGCAGTCGGATTATAATACGACAGAGAAAGCGTTGAGAGAGGTGGGATATCACTCGCCGATTAGCCTAATGATCGCTGGAAAAAAGCAGTTAGCGATTGTGAAGAACGTAGATATGGATCCTGTGCGTAGGACGATTATCAATGTAGAATTTCAGGCGGTGAGTGCGGATGAAGTTATTACTGCGACGACGCCGATTGAGATCGAAGGTCTAGGAAATACCCCTGCTGAACAGGCGAAGCTGAACGTATTGCAGGTGACGCACGAGATAGAAGTGAAGGCGAAACCGGCGGATCTGCCAGAGGCGCTGGTGGTGTCGGGTGAGATGCTGAAAGATATCGAGAGTCAAATCACTATAGGTGATATCGTGTTGCCTGCGGGTGTGAAGTTCGCAGATCCTGAGCTAGATATGGAACAGGTAGTGGCGAATGTTTACGATGCGGCAGCTGAAGCAGCACAACAGGAAGCCGAAGATGCGAAGGCGGCTGAAGAAGCGGCTGTGGCGGGCGATGGCGCAGCGGTGGAAGTGCCATCCGATAAAGGTGGTGCGGCTGAAGAAAAAGCTGAGTAATCTGTAAGTAAGATTTAAGGCGAGCGCTCCTAGGGGCGCTCGTTTTGGTGGTGAGGGAAAGGTTGGAGGTTTTGAGGTTGATTTGGAGGGGCGGGAAAAGGCTGAGGAGGGTTTTGGTTTTGAACTGGGAAGGGAGGTGAGGTAGGGTTTGGTGGTTGGTTCTGGAGGGGTTGCATCTCTGGAATTGGAGGTGGTGAGAAGTGAGGGGTTTGTGGCTGGCCACCTGCGTCAATTATGTTTGAGGAAGTTGATTCGATGTTGAAGTCGATATGAAAACAGCTGAGATTATTTGGGTCGATAACGAGGTCGACAGTGGGATGGGTAATGCCTCCGAAATAGGGTCCGCTAATGGGGTTGATAGTAGTTCCGTTTGGGAGTGTGTAAGTGACAGAGATGCGCGGTATTCTATCGATTCCGTGCTGGTCTCTTGCGATGTTGGAGTCGACGGTAGTATAGGTGAGGTTGCGGATGAGTTGGCCGTGGCGCTCAAGGTGGCGGATGTTTTTGAGTTGGCGTGATACAGGGAGAGCCTGGAAGGCGAATATCCCTAGAAATATAAGAGGTCCAGAGAAGGCTAGTATATGTATCCACCATGGAAAAGTGGCATCTAGGAAGCAGACTGAAGGGTTTACTGAGGAATAGTGAACTGTGCGGCTGATGGTCGGGTCGCGGAATCCAAAGGAGGAATTGGCGGTGCATGTAAACTCCTGACCGTCAACAATATATGTGAAGATAGGCGTGTAGGTAATGTCGCCGTCTCGGTTGTGCATGCGCCAATATATGTCGGTGGCGGTGGTGCGTGAGTCCATGCGGGAGCGTTCGATTGCTGGGTTTATAACTAGGCCGATTGTTACGGCGATTAGGCCGAGCGCGCCGATGACGGCAAACAGGATGGGGAAGGCCAGTTGTTTGTAGATGTTGTTGAGGCGAATTTTGTGCATGTGACTATATTATAGCAGAAGCGGAATAAAAGAGTGTGCAGGCTGTTTCTGGCAGGAGTGCTAGTTGTCAAAATCGAGCATGGCGCCTGCTTGGCGATGCCAGAGTTTGGCATATTCGCCGTTTGACTCGACGAGGTCGGCGTGAGGGCCTGATTCGGAGATCTGACCGTCTTTTAGAACGATGATACGGTCGAGGCTGGCGACAGTGGAGAGGCGGTGGGCGATGACGATACTGGTGCGGTTTTTCATGAGGCGAGTGAGGGCGTCTTGGATGAGTTTTTCAGACTCGGAGTCGAGGGCGGAGGTGGCTTCGTCGAGGACGAGGATGGGGGCGTCTTTGAGGATGGCGCGGGCGATGGCGATGCGTTGGCGTTGGCCGCCGGAGAGTTTGACGCCGCGTTCGCCAGTAAGAGTGTCTAGACCTTTAGGAAGGGTTTCTATAAACTCCCAGGCATTGGCGAGTTTGGCAGCATGGATAACTTGTTTTTCGGTGGCGTCGGGTTTTGCGTAGGCGATATTCTCGCGGAGAGTGCGGTGAAAGAGAGTGGCTTCCTGAGGGACGTAAGCGATTGATTCGCGGAGAGATACTTGGGTGACGGCAGAGATGTTTTGGTTGTCGATGGTGATTTCACCATTTTGGACATCGGCGAAGCGGAGGAGGAGTTTGGTGAGGGTGGTTTTGCCGGAACCGGAGCGACCAACAAGACCGATGCGTTCACCTGGCTGAATATCGAGGGAGAAGTCATGGAAGATGGCGTCTTTATTTTCGGAGTGAGTGAAAGTGATTTGATTGATTTTGACATGGCCCTTTTTGACTTTGAGTACTGGGGCTTTTGGCTTGTCGGTGACGGATTGAGCAGAGTCGAGAATGAGAGTCATCTCATGAGCATCACCGAGGGAGCGGTTGAATTGGCGGAGGATGTGGTTGATAATCCAGAGCTGACTGCAAATCTGGAGAGAATATGTAGTTATGAGAATAAGTGTGCCGATACTAATACCAAACCAGAGACGGCCGTAAATAAGGAAGATAACGATAAGAACGGAGATAGCGGTGATGATGATACCGAAAAGGAAGTCGCGGATAGTGGAGACGCGGAGGAGGCGATAGTTTGCATCGAATGAGGCGCGACTAACATTTGCAAAGCGGCGGCGTTCGTGAGATTCGCGGCCATAAGATTTAACCGTAAGGATATTACTGAGCGAATCGGCGAGTTGGCCGGATTGTTTGTTTTCGGCTTCAGCGGCAGCAGAGTTGTATGGGTCAATGATACGAAAAGCAATGAAGGCAATAATCATATAAATGATGACGAGTCCGATGAGTGGAAGGACGAAAAATGGGGCAGTGAAGCTGAGAACAATGAAAGAAAGAGTAAAAGTGAAGAACATAGGAAGCATGTCAAAGATCGTGACGTCGACGATGCGCTCAAAGGCACTGGCGAATTTATTAGTCTGGGAAACTAAAGAGCCGGAAAAGCGGTTATCGTGGAACTTCATGGAGTGATCGGTGAGGGTAGTAAAAGTACTACAGTGTAGGTTGTAGACGGCTTTTAGTTCCATCTTCCAGAGCGCCCAGATGCGGATGCGCTGAATGACGAGCCCGTTGAGGACAGTGGATACGATGATGGCGATGCCGTAGGGAAGTACTTGAGGGATGAGTTCGAGGTCTGGGATGTTGCCGTCTGAGAGGTGATCGATGATGGTAGCCATAAGGAAAGGAGTGAGGATAGAAAATGCGATAGTAGCGAGAATAGTGAGAAGTGCGGCAAGAAAAGTGAGCGATTTGTGTCGCATGAGTTCGCGCCAAAAATAATGAAGAGTACGTTTGATGGTGGATTTGGTTGGTTTTGACATCGTAAATTGAGGTTAGGTTAAATTGTTGTTTAAGTTGTAAGTGGTGGCGGGAGCTACATTACTTCTGGTAATTATATATGGGTTGGCGTGGGATGGCAATGGTGGTAAACTGGAGAAAGCATGAGTGGGAATAAAAAAATATATCTAGTAGGCGACATAACAAAAGATGTGTATTTGAAGCTCGATGAGCGGTGGAATCGGACGCATCAGGATGAGAAGGGGACGTGGTGGTTGGATCTGCCGTTTAATAATAAATATCACAGGTATTTCAGGCGGTCGAGCGTGTTTGGAGGGGCGGCGGTGAGTGCGGATGTTTTGAATCGGTTTGGGCTGGTGCCTGAGGTGAGTGGGGCGGAGATCGTATTTGATGAATTCATGAATATGGATATCGTGACGAATCCATACAGTGTGTATCGATATATTCTATGCAAAGATGATAATACAGCGGTGTTTGCGCCGTCGAATGTGTATGATACGGTGTGGGTGCGACCAGAAGAGACGCCGGAGGTGTTGTATGTAGATCGTACCTGTATTTTGAATGAAGTGGAGAAGGGGGATTTGGCGGGGTACTTGACGGAGAATGATGGTGTACGACTGGCGATGTGGGTGAATAAAGATTGGTTGGTTTATCGGGATTTTGCACGGAAGTTTGGGGCGAGGGCGGAGGTGCTTTTCGTGGCAATGAGTGATCTCAGAGTGAATGATAATTATGAGAAAGTGAAGAAGTTGTTGGAGCAGATGCGAGGACTTGGGGCGGAGGCGGTGGTGGTGATGGATGGGAAAAATATTTATGTATCGAGTGGAGGAGAAGTGCTGAGGTTGGACTGGAGTATTGGAGAGAAGGATGGGTTGCATACGTCACTTACGACGAAATCGACAATTGCGGCAGGATTTTTAGGGGCGAAGATGCTAGGAAAGAGTATGCGAGAGTGTTTGCTGCTGGCGAAATATAGCGTGGAGATGAGTACGCTAAATGCGGCGGCGAGTTTGAGTGTGTTGAATGAAGAAATTAAAGACAAGGAGTACGAGGTAGAAATTATGGAGAGTAATGAGATACACGGATCGATGATAAATGGAGCGGATGAGGGGACGACTGGGTCTTCTGAGGAAGTGTGCGAAGTGGGTGTCGAAGAGGAAAGTATTCGAACTATCGCAAAGAGATTGATGCGGGAGGGAAAGGGGATTTTGGCGGCGGATGAGAGCGGAGGATCGATTGCGAAGAAGTTTGCGGAGCGAGGGATTGAGGATACGGAGGAGAATCGGCGAAATTATCGGAATATTTTCTTTACGACTGACGGGCTGGAAGAGTTTGTGAATGGGGTGATTTTGTTTGACGAGACGGCGAGACAGAAAGCGGATGATGGGCGGAATTTTGTGGAATTTTTGACGGGGAGAGGTGTGATTCCGGGGATTAAGGTAGATAAAGGGTTGGAAGATCTGCCTGGGCTGGGTGGAGAAAAAGTGACTCTAGGGCTGGACGAGTTGAAGGTGCGACTAAAGGAATACTATGAGATGGGCTGTAGGTTTGCGAAGTGGAGGGCAGCGTTTGAGATCGGTGAAGGGACGCCAAGTGATGCGGCGATTGCGGCGAATGTGCAGGCGCTGAGTCGGTATGCGTTGGACTGTCAAGAGGCGGGGATTGTGCCGATTGTGGAGCCAGAGATTGTTTATGATGGGGATTATACGATCGAGCAATGTAAAGAGGCGACGAGTCGAGTGCTTTTTGCGCTATTTAGTGAGATGGAATTGATGGGAGTAGATCTGGAGGGGGCGGTTTTGAAATGTAATATGGTGTTGGCGGGTAAGAGGCATGAGGTGCAGTCGACTCCTGAAGAAGTGGGACGCGCAACGGCGGAAGTTTTGCGAGCGCAGGTACCTGAAAGTTTGGCGGGGGTAGTGTTTTTGAGTGGTGGACAAAGCGTGACGCAGTCGACAGATAACTTACAGGCAGTGACAAATGAAGGTCCGTTCCCGTGGCTAGTAGCGTTTTCTTTTGCTAGGGCATTGCAAGATCCAGCGGTGGAAACGTGGGTGGGGCGTGAGGAGAATGTGCAGGCGGCGCGAGATGCATTTAGGGAGAGATTGGCGGCGAATACAGAGGCGCTGAAGAAGAAATGATACAATTGTAATTAAGTAAGAGGAGTGTAGGATGAATAACGAAAACGGTCAAATGGGACAAGCGCCACAGCAGGACGGGATATCGGGAGGTGTGCAACCAACCCAACCGATGCAGTCGCAGACTGGTGGGATGATGGGGAATATGCAACCAATGCAGCAGCCACAAGTTGGTGGAATGATGGGGACACCGCCACAAGGACAACCGATGCAGGCGCCAATGCCAACAGGAATGCCCGGGCAGCCGACTGGAGGTGGTGGAAATAAAACACCTATGATAATAGGGATCGTGGTGGCGGCTATAGTGTTGTTGGGAGCTGGGATTTTTCTGCTGACTAGGGGTAGTGATTCAGATGAGGGCGGGCGTGATAGAGATAGGGGTAATGGGTCGAGTGAAAATGCAGATAGAGATGTTTCGCAGGGAGGTTTTCAGGAACGAGATATTAATTACACAATTGAAGACGAGGCGATGGGACATACTATTATAATCCGGCGAGTGAAGCTGAATGTACCACTGGATTTTGATGAGGATGATGAGTTTGGGTGGAATCCAAACGATAGTCGAAGTGGGATTGCAGTAGAAGTAGAAGTGATAAATAACACGGAGTTCTGGATCGGGGGGAGTTTTAGCTCTTCGAGCCTATCAGTGACGGTAAATGGCGGTGATGCAATGAGGGGAGCGTGGGGTTTTGAGGATTATATAGAAGAAAATGACATAGCGGAATTTCCGTGGTCGGTGTCGAGAGGAAATACGTCGACTGGGTGGCTCTTCTTTGAGGCGGATGGGCGGCTTCGTGGTGATATAGAGTTGGTGTTTGAGCGTGCAGCGGGAACAGATAGTGACGGCGGTGAGTGGGATGTGATGAGGGTGGTTGTTCCGTTGAATCGGTAGCCGGTTAGATTTTAGATTCGGGCGAGAGGAGTGAAGTACTTCTCTCGTTTTGGTTGGGTGATATACTGAAGCTATGAAGATGAATGTGTCTGATGTGCTGCAGAAGAAGTTGAAGGAGTTGCCTGGGAGGCCTGGGGTTTATTTCCATAAAGATGCGACGGGTGAGGTGATCTATGTAGGGAAGGCGGCGAATTTGAAGAATCGGGTGCGGTCTTATTTTCGGAAACAGGAAGGGATGGATGTAAAGACGCGGGTGCTGGTGGGGGAGATTGCGACTGTGGATTGGGTGGAAGTGGAGACGGAAGTGGACGCGTTGTTTCTCGAGGGAGAGATGGTGAAGAGATATATGCCGAGATGGAATATATTACTCCGAGATGATAAGTCGTGTACGTATGTACGGATCGGGATGAAGGACGTGGTGCCGACAGTGACATTGACGCGGAATCCGCTGGATGATGGGGCGAGTTATTTTGGGCCTTATTTGGGGAGTGGGCCGATTCGGAAGGCACTGAGGTATTTGAGGCGAGTTTATCCGTTTTATGAGAAGCCGTTTAAGGATGGGAAGTTGGATTTGAATTACCATATGGGACTGACGCCTGGGCTGGAGACGGGGAAGATGACGGAGGGAGAGTATCGGGAGAGTTTGCGGAAGTTAGTACGGTACATAAAAGGGGAACGGGTGGCGTTAGTGAAGGAGTTGGAGAGGGAGATGCGGGAATTGGCGGAGAAGTTGGAATATGAAAAGGCAGCTGCGGTGCGGAAGCAGTGGATGAGTATGAAAGCTTTACAGACGCAGGTGGTTTTTGGGGATCGGGAGTTTTTGGATATTAGTAAAGATCGAGCGCTGGTGGAGTTGAAGGAGTTGTTTGGGCTGGCAGAGATACCTGTGAGGATAGAGGGGTATGATGTGTCGCATATGGGTGGGGCGAATGTGGTGGGTGCGATGGTGGTATTTAAGAATGGGGTGTCGTCTAGGGCGGATTATCGGAAGTTCAAGGTGGGTGGCGGGAATGACGATGTAGGGAATATGCGTGAGGTGTTGAAGCGGAGGTTTGCGGTGAGGAATGAGAAGTGGGGGAAGCCTGATCTGGTGTTGGTAGATGGTGGTAAGGGGCAGCTCGGGGCGGCAGTGGAGGTGATGCGAGAACTGGAGGTGGATGTGTCTGTGGTGGGGGTGATGAAGCGAGCGGATGAGCTAGTAGTATGTGATGGAAGTGGGGTGAGATTGAGTATGGAGGGGGTGAGAGATGGGAGGTTTACAGTTGTGAATTTGCATGGTGGGAAGAAGCGGGATGGGCATGGGAAGAATTTGGTAGGAATGAGTGGGAGTTATGCGGATGTAGTGGGACTAGTACAGAGAGTACGAGATGAGGCGCATAGGTTTGCGGTGAGTTATCATACGCTACTAAGGAAAAAGAGGCAAGTGGGGAGTGCGCTGGATGGGATTGATGGTGTGGGGCCGAAGACTCGGGCGGTTTTGAAGAGGAGGGTGGGGAGTGTGGAGAAAATCCGGGCGGCGAGCGAGGAAGAGTTGGCGGGGATTATCGGGAAAGATAAGGCGCGGAGAGTGAAGGAGGCGGTGGGGGAGAGTGACGCAGGGGCGTAAGCGTGATATACTGATGCGGATGCAAAAGAGATATGAAGTGATAGATAGGGAGCGGGAAGCTAAAGTACGGCGATTTGTGCTGTTTTTGATTAGGTGGGGGCTGACGACGGCGGGACTCTGGGTATGTGTGGGGTGGCTGGGATATCGGGGTGAAGCGGGGTTTTTGGCGTATGTGATTGCAGCATTGGTGTTTTCGATGGTGAATGCAGTGATAAAGCCGATTCTGACGCTTTTTGCTTTGCCGATGATTTTGTTGACGATGGGGTTGTTTGTTTTGATCGTGAATGGGTTGATGGTGTGGTTTACGATTTTGCTGATCCCTGGGATTTCGATGGGGTTTTGGGCGGCGGTTGTGGCGGGAATTGTAATGGTGATAGTGAATTACCTTGTCAACTCGGCGCAACAGTCGTATAATAGACGATATGGAAATAAGTAGCGTATTACAGGTGGTGACAGTAGCGTCGGCGGTGTTGATGGTGATATTGATTTTGTTGCAACAGCGAGGAGCGTCGCTGGGGGCTGGGTTTGGGAGTTCCGGGGAGTTATATACGACGCGGCGAGGACTAGATAAGAGTTTATTTGAGGTGACATTGGTGATGGCGGTGGTGTTTGTGTTGTCGATTTTGGTCGGGCTATTTCTGCCGACAGTTAGCTAACGAAAGGCGAAGTGAGTAAATTGGTCAAAAAGAGTGGGTTGACGCTAAAAAATCTGGCAAAGAAGGCGGATCGAATTACGACGAAGTCTGTTGGGCATTTGAAGCAAGTACTGTGGGGGCGATTAGATAATGCACATAGAGTGAGGCGGCAGATTATCGGGTGGGTTTTGATGATGGCGGTTTTGATTGGACTGGCGGGACTGCAGTTTGTTTGGTATCGGGCGGCGCATGAGACAGTGGCTTTTGGGCGGGGCGGGACGTTTGTGGAGGCGACGCTGGGGCGGATCAGTAATTTGAATCCGATTTATGCGACGACTAATTCGGAGTTAGTGGTGGCAAGGTTGGTTTTTTCGGGGTTATTTAGACATGATACGAGCGGAAATATCAAGATGGATTTGGCGCGGAGTGTGACGATTTCTGAAGAAGGACTGGTTTATGATGTGGAGCTGAGACAAGGGATACGGTGGCATGATGGTGAGAAGTTGTCGGCGGAGGACGTGGTGTTTACGCTGGAAGTGATTCAGGATCCGCGGAGTCGGTCGCTGTTGCATGGGCGATGGCGTGATGTGGAAGTGGAGCAGATAGATGAATATACGGTGAGGTTTCGATTACCGTCGGTGTATGCGGCGTTTGAGGAGTTGTTGACTTTTGCGGTGATTCCGAAGCATATTCTCGGTGATGTGGAGATTGAGCATTTGCGTGAGCATAGTTTTGGAGTGAACCCAGTTGGGACTGGGCCATTTAATTTCGGGATGATTCAGACAGTGGGGCGCGAGAGTGAGCGGATCGTACATCTGACGGCGAATGAATACTATCATGGGGGGCGGGCGAGGCTGGATAGGTTTTTGGTGCATGCTTTTGAGACGAGGGAGGGGATTTTGGCAGCGGTGAATTCGGCGAGAGTGAGTGGGACAGCGGAATTGACGTTGTGGGACGAGGAGGATGTACGGTCGAATAGAATTCATGTGAGACAGGCAATGACGAATAGTGGAGTATTTGCTTTTTTGAATAATCGGAGTGATACACTGAGTGACGCGCGGGTACGGCGAGCGGTGAGATATGGACTGGATATGGAATTGATTCGGAGTGATCTGGTAGGGGTATTGCCACTTGACTGGCCGATTTTGGAGGGGCAGGTAGATTTCGAGTTGCCAGAATTTCGGGGCGAGCATAACTTGGAGCGAGCGAAGGAACTGATAGAAGCGGCGGGGCTGGAGATACGAGAAGGGCGAGTCGTGGATGATTACGGAGTACAAGTGAGGCTGAGGATCGCGACGATTATGAACGAGAACTTTGAGAGAGTGGTGCGAGAGATGGAGAGACAGCTTCTGTCGATAGGGTTTGCGGTGGATGTTTTGATTGGGGAGATTGATTCTGGTGGCGGAATGAGCGGGCAGGATTTTTTGCAGGATGTGGTGATGGCGCGAAGTTATGATATCTTGGTTTATGAAATTGAGATGGGGATGGATCCTGATGGTTTTGTGTATTATCATTCGTCGCAGAGAGGGGCGGCGGGGATGAATTTGTCGGAGTATTCGAGTTTAGTGGCTGATGATCTGCTCGTGAGTGCGCGAGCGATGCTCGATCCGGCTATGCGACGGGTGAAACGTGAAGGGTTTTTGGTGCGATGGAATGAAGATGTGCCAGCGATCGGATTGTTTCAGACGGGGATTACATATTTTCATAATCGAGACGTGAGAATTTTTTCAGAGGATGTGCGGATGGTGACGGGGCTGGATAGATTTAGTGATGTGATTTACTGGGGAGCGAGTCGAGGGACGGTGCATCGGACGCCGTAGGGAGTTGGTATTTTGGGTGGATATGTGGTTTTCGGGGGTGGTGGAGCTGGGGGAGAATGTGGTAGAATTGTGGGTGTCGCTATGGTTGCGACGCTTTTATGCGCAAGTGGTGAAATTGGTATACACGCTACCTTGAGGTGGTAGTGGCCGAAAGGCTGTGGAGGTTCAAGTCCTCTCTTGCGCACCAGGATGAACTTAGACCCTTTTCAGGGTCATTTTTTATTCGGTCAGAGTAGGTTATTAAGGGAGTCTGTTTTGGGTTCTTTTAAGTTCAACATGCTGATTACGCCTTGCTTAAATGGTTACTTGGATTTGCTATAGTTAAATAGCTCTAATCTTCTTTGCGCAAATGCCCCGTATTCGGCACATCAGGAATATCTATATAAGTATATCCTTGATATAGAGTAGCTGATCCATGTAGTGTATTAACTACCACGTCTACTGTTCCTGCTGGATGAGCTGGTACTATACATGTGATTGTATTTGGATTAATGATCTGAATGTTTGTGCAGTAGAGACCACCTAGAGTTACGGATTGGATGGGGTTGGTGGGAACTCCTAGATTCATGACGAAGAGAGGAATGTTACTGCCAGTAGTTGTCCCGTTACCTAGCTGTCCACTCCAATTACCTCCCCATGAAAACACATTACCTTTACTGTCTAAAGCGAGAGAGTGACTTTGGCTAGCGGCTATCTGAGTAACACTACTACCAGCAAGTACACCTGTCATATCTACAGCAACTGGAGTGTTACTGTATGGAAAAGGCCAGCCCCAAGCATTAACCATACCATCACCAAGCTGGCCGTTAACGTTATGCCCCCATGCGAATATGTTCCCTTTATCATCTAAAGCAAGAGAATGATTACCGCCGCTAGTAGCCGCTACTACTTGTACGATATTTCTACCAGCAAGCACTCCGGAAGTATCCACAATAACTGGAACATTACTAGTAGTATTTGTTCCATTACCAAGCTGCCCATCCCAATTACCTCCCCATGCGAAAATACTCCCTTCGCTATCTAGAGCTAGAGAATGGCTACCGCCAGCTGATATCTGTATAATTTTTCTACCAGCAAGCACCCCGGAAGTATCTACGACAACAGGAACGCCACTATCTGTAGCTGCTCCATCACCAAGCTGGCCATTAATACCGATTCCCCATGCAAATATATTCCCTTCACTATCTAGGGCTAGAGAATGATTATTGCCAGCCGCTACTTGAATAATGTTTCTGTCAGCAAGCATTCCCGTCATATCCACGGCAACCGGAACATTACTACCGCCACCTAAAGTACCGCTACCTAGTTGACCCCTTCCGTTTGCTCCCCATGCAAATATATTCCCTTCACTATCTAAGGCTAGAGAATGATGCCAGCCAGCTGCCACTTCCAAAATATTCCTACCATAAAGTACTCCGGTCATATCTACTACAGCTGGAACGTTACTATCATCCCACGTGCCATTACCAAGTTCACCAGCAATGTTCCACCCCCATGAATGAATCTTCCCGTCGTGATCTAATACGAATGAACGACCAGTGCCAGCAGTTATTCGTGTAGGGGTTATATCTAGTAGTGTACCAGAAGTACTTATAGTAATAGGTGTGCTACTGTTAGTGTTTGTACCGTCACCAAGTTGTCCAGAATAATTACCTCCCCAAGCCCAAATCTGTCCATTACTATCTAAGGCTAGAGAGTGCTGAACACTAGTTGTAATCTGCGGGCCAATCGAAGCTCCAAAATCCCCAGTAATAGTAACTGTATTTCCACCAGTAGTTGAGCCATGATCAGCGGCAATAGAATGGATAGATAAAGCTGTGGCTATATAGCTTGAATTAACTAGATGTAGGACCGATGTCTGTATTGATAATCCTACAATTACCACTATAGTAATCATAAATGGTAGCTTAACTAGGATTTGAGATTTAATTCGCATGAGAAACACTAGATCTTTCTCTCGCAGACTCAGATGATTTAATTTTTTGGTTACACTCTTATCTTAAACGTTAACACAGAACAAAAAACAAGACAAGAAAAACTATTATCTGAACAGTTTAAGTATTTTAGTTCGAGCAATAAAAAAGCGAGCTGAACTCGTTTTTTATTTGAGATAAATTCTGGTGGCTCCTCCCAGACTTGAACTGGGGACACAAGGCTCTTCAGGCCTCTGCTCTACCAACTGAGCTAAAGAGCCGACAAAGTACGTATGGTGCGGGTACAGAGACTCTAACTCTGGGCCTCTTCCATGGCAAGGAAGCGCTCTAACAACTGAGCTACACCCGCGTCAAGTAAAATTATATGGGAAAGTGATACGTAAAGCAAGGTAGTTGATAGAATTTGAGCGGAATGGGGGTTTGGTGGTAGAATGGAGGTACGGCGCGTTGGCGGAGAAGTTACGCAGAGGTCTGCAAAACCTTGTAGATGGGTGCAATTCCCATACGCGCCTCCATGAGATAATTAAAACACCTCTTTCTGGAGATGTTTTGTTTAGTGTAGTGCAAGGAGTGAGGCGGTTTCGAAGGGCCAGTCGATAATACCACCGAAATCATAGACGTTTTTGTAGCCGAGAGTGGTGAGAAACTGGGCGGCGTAGTGGCTGCGATTGCCGCTGTTGCAATAGATAAAGATAGGGGTGTCGAGGTCGGTGGGGAGTTCAGTGATGCGGCTCTCGAGTTTGCTGTAAGGGATGAGAGTGGCGCCTGGGATGTGGAGTTCGGCGAATTCCGTACTAGTGCGGACATCTAAGAGGGTGAAATGGTCGAGGGTAGACATGAGGTAGTGGGCGTGTTCGGGGGGGATGGTTTGATGAGTGAGAGGTTCTGGTTCAGGGTAGATGTCGGGGGTGCTTGTAGTGACGAGAATAAATAACCCAACGAAACATGCTGTGGTAGTCGCGATAATGGCGATGGTTCGTTTCATAGATTAAATTATACTAGACCGGAGTTCTGCTGAACAATAAAAGTCCATGACTCGATGTCGCTGGGCGAATCTAGGCGGAGATCGAAAGGTCGAGTATTGAAAAGGCGGATTGCGGATGTGGGTTTGCGGTGGTCGACGGTACGATCGTCGCTGATAATGTTTTGGTTGTCGGTGATGAGGAACGAGATGGCGCTAGGCTCGATTTTTGTGACTTGGATTTTGAACTTGATTAGGTCGATAGTTTGGTTTTCGGTGAGGGGGTAGGTATTGGTAGTGGGGAGTGGTGTGGGGCTGTCGAAAGTAGTGTGGAGAGGGGTGTGAGTAATGACGAGGGTGGGTGTGTCGGCGGAGTCTGGTGCGGAGGGTGGAGTGAAAGAAAAGCCGCAGTTGGGGCAGGTGCAAGTATTTGTAGTAGATGTGGCTGGCGGGGGTGCTAAGCTAAAATCAAATGGGTTTTCGTTCATGTTTTGGAGTCCTTTAAGTGATGTGAAAATTGTAACACTTTATGCGGTATCGTGCTAGTGCTTAAATATATTTCCGTAAAGGCTAGTGAAGGGGTAGGTGAGTGACGGAAAGGTTTTTTCAGAGACGGAATTGTGCTTATGGCATATTTTTTACGGAAACGCTATTGTATAGTTTGGCGAAAATGTGGTATTGTTAATGTATTAAATTAAGGAGGTAAACGCGGTATGTCTAAAGAAGACATCAACGAAGGCAAGTCGAAAAAACCGATAGCTGTAGTGATAGTGCTACTTGCGATTTTGCTTGTCGGGTTTTGGTTGATTTTTGGCCGAAACAGAATACATACAGTGACTTTTGACAGTAATGGTGGAACTGCTGTAGAAGAGCAAGAAGTGAGGCGTGGGGAGCAGGCAGAAGAACCAACGGACCCAACACGCGAAGGATTTGAATTCGTGAGTTGGTACTTGGGCGAAGAAGTTTTTAACTTCGAGAGTGAGATAACAGAAGACATTACACTAGTAGCAAGCTGGGTGAGGAACGCTGTAGAGTCAGAGGAAGAGGAAGAAGAGGACGTGGCTGTTGGCGGTGGATGGATGGTGATGCCTGTAGTGGCGCGACCAAGTATTCCTGTTGTAGTTGCTCCTGTTGCTCCGAATTTGAATTTGGGTATGGGTGGTGATTTCGGACTGAGTTGGCAAGTGGCTCCGGGAATGGAATCGTGCGTGACAGTGACGCTTGAAAATACGGTAGTATCTGAGGTATGTGGGAATATTACTACGCTTGCATTGAGTGATGTGATTCTCGCAGGTGGTGCAGGTACATATCATGTGGAGGTGATTGCTAGAAATGAAGCAGGTACGGTCGTGTTGGTAGAGTCGAAACAATTTACGATCGCGAGCTTTAATTTTACTCTGGCGAGTGCGATGGGAGTTGGTGGAGTGATTCCTGCGGCTGATAGGGTTTTAGTGAGAGATGGTGCAGGCGCGATGGGTGTAGAGATTCTATATCAGACAGGTGTAGTAGTTGAATTTAATGATATGTCTAGACTAGGAGTGACATATAGATATACCGCACCAGGGTTTGAAGCGCTAGTCGGTGGGGCAATGGAATTTGCGGCGGCTGTTGGTGATGACGACAATAATCCAGTAGTGAGACTTGTAAATAATATGTCTGATGGCACTGCGGCGGTGGATGTGGGACGAGATGTGATTGTCGAGGGTGGTGAGTTTTCGATTGATTTCGGGCTGATGATTGCTGGCGCGTTTGATGTGGCGTTGAATAATATTAATATCGTCGTAAATGATCCTACAACTGGACTTGTGGCTGATGGTGGTGCTGGTAGTGTGGTCTATGTGAGTAGTGGTGCGAATGTAGCGATGAGTGGCGTGAATGTAGAGTCTGACGTAGTTGGCGCTGTCGGCGTGAATGTAGAGTCAGATGCTGAAGTAGTAATGGACGAAGATACGACAGTAGTAATGGATAATGGTACGGCGCTAGAAGTTGATGGCGATGATGTCCTAGCTGGTGGTGACGTAGTGACAGGTACGCAGTATGTTGTCGTGACAGTTGCTCTGGATGCGATTAATGCGTTAGACGATGTTGTTACGCCGACGGATATTCTGGCGGCTCTGAGACTGATGTTGACGAATGTTAGTGATGAAGGTTCGTATGTAGTAGTAGTTACATTGAATGATGCAGTGATCCGCATCACTATGACTGATGATGTAGTGACTAGTGTGAGCTTGATTTAGCTCTCTCAGGAACTATGAAAAAGAGCGCTCGATGGGGCGCTCTTTTGGTTTATTGGTCTAGAGACCTGTGAGAGTTTCGATATCGGCACCGAGAGAGGAGAGGCGTTTAGCAAAGTCTTCGTAGCCGCGGTTGATAGAGTAGATGTGGCGGAGGATGGAAGTGCCAGGGGCTGCGAGCATGGCGAGGAGGATGACGACGGCGGGACGGAGTGCGGGTGGAGTGACGAGATCAGCTGGACGCCAGTTTGTGGGACCCTCGATGTAGATACGGTGAGCGTCGACCATGGTGACTTTGCCGTTGAGTTTACTGAGCTCGGTGAGGTAGATAGCGCGGTTTTCGTAGACCCAGTCGTGGATGAGTGTGCGGCCTTTTGCGGTGGCGGCGATGACAGCGAAGAAGGGGAGGCAGTCGATGTTGAGGCCGGGAAATGGCATGGGGTGGATTTTGTCGGGTGGGGCGATGAGGTCGGATTTATGGAAAGTGATGTCGACGAGGCGTGTACGGTCGTTGTCGGCGAGATATTCGTCGGAGAGGGTGAATTTTTGGTTCATGAGTTTGAGAGTTTCGAGTTCGATGGCGAGGAACTCGATTGGGGCGCGTGCGACTGTAATTTCGGATTTAGTGACGATACCTGCAGCGATGAAACTCATGGCTTCGATAGGGTCTTCGCTGGGGGAGTATTCGATGGTTTTGTTGATTTTTGACTGACCGTGGACGGTGAGAGTGGTGCCATTTGTTTCGATTTTGACGCCGAGTTTTTCGAGATAGAACATGACGTCTTGGACCATGTAGTTAGTGGAGGCGTTGCGGATGATAGTGCGGCCTGGGAAGCGGGCGGCGGCCATGAGGGCGTTTTCGGTGACGGTGTCGCCGCGCTCGATGAGGGTGATAGTTTTGTCGGTGTTATCGATGGTTTTAACAGTGGCTTTATAGAAGCCGCTGGTGGATTTGGAGTCGACGTGGAGACCGAAAGGCTCAAGGGCTTTTAAGTGAGGCTCGACGGTGCGTTCGCCGAGGTTACAGCCACCTGCGTAAGGAAGGCGGAAGTTGTCGAATATGTGGAGGAGTGGTCCCATGAGCATGATGACGGAACGAGTGCGACGAGCAGCCTCGAGGTCGAGAGACTTGAGGTTTAATTCACGTGGAGGTATAATTTCGAGATCTTTGCCGTTGTTGATCCAGCGAGTTTTGACGCCGATGGAGTTGAGGACTTCGATGATGCGGAAGACTTCTTCGATACGTGCGAGGTGCTTTAGGGTAGTTTTGCCGGAGTTAAGGAGGCTGGCGCAGAGGAGGCCTACCGCGGCGTTTTTACTAGTGTTGACTTCTATCGTGCCTGAAAGTTCTTTGCCGCCGTTGATGCGAAAATTGAGTGAGCCATCGGTGTTGACAGACAAAATATTGGAGTTGAGGACGTCGCTGATGCGACCGACCATGTCGAGAGAGATGTTTTGTTTGCCTTTTTCGATGCGATTAATGGCAGACTGAGAAGTACCGAGTTTTTCGGCGAGCTCTGTCTGAGTGAGGCCTTTGTCTGTGCGAGCTTTGCTGATTAGTTTGCCGATTTCGATACGATATTCAATAGTTTTTGTCATAATGCGGGAATTATATCATGGATGGTATTGAATTGGCAAGGGTTTTTGGCTGAAAAAGATGCATATGTGGACAAGTGGCAGATAGTATGATATAATGTGGATTCTTTGGACTGGAAGAGTTTGGAGTGTACATATACAAAATACTTACGAACAGGGAGGATTTATGTATGGCGGGTAAGTTTGACAATGGATTTACGCCGACGCAAAATTTCTATGCAGAGGTTTATGGGGAGAAACCAGGAAGAGAAATAGACCCGGAAGGACCTACCGGAGATTTTCCGGATACTACAGACACTGACTCCGCGTGAAGAAGAGGCTGTACGGATGAGGCTGGGACTGGACGGGAAGCCGCCTATGACGCTCGAAGAGATTGGAGTTGAATTTGGAACGCAAAGAGAGCGACCAAGACAGATTATCGAAAAGGCAATGAGGAAGCTGCGACACCCTTCGCGAGCAAGGCGGATAAAGCTACTCTATGCGACAAGGCGAGAGCTGAGAGGACTACTAGAGGAACACAGGGTCGCAGCAGAGAGGCTGACGGCGGACCTGAAGGGGGCGGAGCGTATACCTGAAATTTTGAGGGGGATGTATGATGAACTGAAGGCGTTGGTGCCGGGGTTTTCTTTTGACGAAGAAGATGTCGGAAAAGCTGGGGTTGTAGTGATGGAGATGTTGAGAAGACTGGCAAAGACAGTAGAGAGTTTTTATGTCAAAGACAGTGCGTTAACAGACCGAAACCCTGCAAGATTTGTAGTGATCGAAGATTTAGATCTGACCATAAGGACCTATAACTGCATGAAGAGAGCCAGGAAAGACACGTTAGGGGCTATAGCGGACATGACAGAAGATGAGATGATGCGAGTGCGCAATTTAGGGCGCAAGAGTATGGAAGAAGTCGTGAGTAAGCTTCATGAATATGGTCTGGATCTCAAAAGGGAAGAGTAAGTATGATTTGTGGTGACCGTCGTCCTAGTGGATGGCGGTTTTTTATTTGTGGTAAAATGGGTGAAACGAGGAGCGAGGTATGGTTTAATTTTCGTCGACTGGCTAGGGAAATTATTTAAGCAGGAGAGTTTGAGATGGTTGACGAATTTGTGGGGAAATTGATTGAGGAAGAGCTGCAGAGACAGAGGGAAGGACTGGAGTTGATTCCGAGTGAGAATTATGTGACGGCGGATGTGATGGCGGCGACAGGAAGCGTGTTTACGAATAAGTATTCGGAAGGATATCCGAGTTTTGAGGGGCTGACGGAGTATGGGGATGAAAAGTTGGCGGAGGAGGTTTTGGCGGACAGGAGATATTATGGCGGACAAGTGAATACGAACCGGGTGGAGCGGCTGGCGATTGCGCGGGCGTGTAGACTGTTCGGGGCGGATCATGCGAATGTGCAGCCACACTCGGGGGCGCAGGCGAATATGGCGGTTTATAATGCGTGGTGTGAGGAAGGGGATACGATCCTCGGAATGGATCTGGGGCATGGTGGTCATTTGACGCATGGGGCGCCAGTGACGCAGGCGGCGAAGGTCTATAATTTTGTGCGGTATGGGCAGAAAGATATCACGACGGGGGAGATCGATTATGATGAGCTGGAGGCGGTGGCGCTGAAGGAGCAGCCGAAGATTTTGATCGTGGGATATTCGGCGTATTCGAGGATTCCTAATTTTAAGCGAATGGCGGAGATAGGACGGAAGGTGGAGGGGTGTATGTTGATGGCGGACATGGCGCATGTGGCGGGACTGATCGTGGGTGGAATGCATCCGAATCCGTTTGACTATGGATTTGATGTTGTAACCACGACAACACATAAGACGTTGCGTGGGCCGAGAGGTGGGTTGATTTTGACGAAGGGTGTGGTGGGGAATCCGATGAGGAAGCCGGAGAAGACGTTGGAGAATCTACCGACGCTGATCGATCGGAGTGTGTTCCCTGGGACGCAAGGTGGGCCGCTCATGCATGTGATTGCGGCGAAGGCGGTGGCTTTTGGGGAGGCGCTCAGACCGGAATTTCGTGAATATGCGAAGCAGGTGGTGAAGAATGCGAAGAGGCTGGCGGATGAGATGCAAAAGTTGGGATTTGTGTTGATTTCTGGCGGGACAGATAATCATCTGATTTTGGCGGATGTGATGAAGAGTTTTGGAGTGAATGGGGCGGAGGCGGAGGTTGCGATTGATGAGATTGGTTTGTCGTTGAATAAGAATTCAGTGCCGGATGATGAATTGCCGCCGTTTAGACCAAGTGGAATTCGACTAGGTACACCGGGGATAACGACACGAGGACTGAAAGAGGGGGATATGGTGAAGGTCGCACAGTGGATTAAGGCAGCGATTGATGCGCGAGAAGATGATGCCGAGTTGAAGAAGTTGCGGGCGGAGGTGAAAGAGTTTTCGTTGAGATTCCCGCTACCGAGTGATAAGTAGGCTTTGGGGTTGAATTGGTTCTGATAAAAGAAGCTACTTACCTGTGGTAGAATACGGAAATGGACGAAGTGATGCGAGAAGAATTTGAGGGAGTGATAGAGGAGGTGTATGAATATGTGGCGGGGGTGTCAGTTTTTGTGTATGAGGAGAATAAATTGCGGCGGATGGAGGAGTTTATGGAGGGGGTAGGGAGGCCGCATGAGAAGGTGAAGGTGATCCATGTGTCGGGGACTAGCGGGAAGACTTCTACGGCGTATTATGCAGCGGGGTTTTTGCGGACGGCAGGGATGAGAGTGGGGCTGACAGTGAGTCCGCATGTGGTTGATGTGCGAGAGCGGGCGATGGTGGATGGGGAGGTTTTGGGGTATGGGGAGTATGTGAAGTTGATGAGGGAGTTTCTAGGGGTAGTGAAGGAGGCGAAGGTGGAAGGGTCTCATTTTGAGTTTTTCATGGGATTTTTTTATTGGATAGGAGCGAAGTTGGAGCTGGATTATTTGGTTGTAGAGGCGGGGATTGGGGGGACTTGGGACTGCACAAATGTGGCACGGGTGGAAGGGAAGGTTTGTTTAGTGGCGGATATCGGGTTTGACCATATGGAGATTTTAGGGGAGACGATCGAGGAGATAACGGAGCAAGAGGCGGGGACGATGTGTGCGGGGAGTGAGATTTTTATGCACAGGCAGAGTGATGAGGTGATGGGTGCAGTGCGAAGAGGAGCGGAAAAGGTGGGGGCGAAGTTGAGTGTGGCGGAGGATAGGAGATTTGTGGGGTTACCGGGGTTTCAGTCTAGGAATGCTAGTTTGGCGCTGACTGGGGTGGAGTTTATTTTAAAGAGAGATGGAGTTGGTGAGCTGAGTGGAGAGCGAGTTGCGGAGGTGCTTGAAATACAAATACCAGCGCGAGTGGAGGAATTTGAATATAAAGGGAAGGTGGTGGTGTTAGATGGGGCGCATAACCCGCAAAAACTAGGTGTGCTGGCGGAGTATATGAAGGAGAAGTTTAATGGGAAAAGGGTGGGGATGGTGTTTGCGCTGAAGAATAAGAAAAACTTAAAGGAAAATATAGAGGCAGCTAGGGGGATTTGTGGAGGGGTGATATTGACGAGTTGGCGGGATAAGGGTGTGAACGGGCTTGTGAAAGAGTCGGTGGAAGAGATGGCGCGGAGAGTGGGGTTTGAGGAGGTTTTGGTGGTGAAGGGGGCAATGAAGGCGGTGGACTTGATGGTGGAGAGAACAGAGGTGGATATAGTGGTGGTGACAGGGTCGTTTTATTTGGTGAGTGAAGTGAGGCCGGTGTTTTTGGAAATAAAAAAGAACCAGTAAAGGTTCTTTTAGTGCAGACTATGGAGGGCCAGGTGGGACTTGAACCCACGACATTCTGCTTAAGAGGCAGACGCTCTAACCAGCTGAGCTACTGGCCCATGGTGATGTAATATATCAGAGACGGGGAGATTTTTCAACCAGAAATTGACGGGGTGATATAATGGAGTTGTAGATTTACACTCTGTCGGGTGTATTGATTTTAAGGAGAAAGTATGTCAAAAAGCGACAAAGGTGTCGTGGTAAAGGGGCGAGAGAGAAAGGTTGTTGGGGTCTTGGCGGGGTTAGGGAGTGTGGATTGGTGGAAATGGAGTTTTTTATTTCTGGTTTTTGGGGTAGCGGGGTGGATTTTTGAGACGGTAGCGATCGTAGTGACAGATCAGGAATTGATGGTACGAGGATTGATCTTTGTGACGGAAGGTGGGATGGTGTGGGGAATGCCTATTTTGGTGATGTATGGGATTGGCGGGGTGATTTTGATGTGGATGGGGCGTATTTTAGGAAAAACATGGCAGGTTTTTTGGCTGGGAGGTGTGGTGGCGATGACGATCTTTGAGTTAGTGGTGAGTTACTTGATGGAGTGGTTGACGGGGTATATGTACTGGGTATATCGGACTCCGTTGAACTTTCAGGGACGGATTAGTGTACTGTCGTCGGTAGCGTGGGGGGTGTTGGCGGTACTTGTAGTGAAATGGTTAGGTCCGAAGATGGAGGGGATGTATGAGAAGGTGGCTAAGAGGAGGTATTTTAAGTTGGTGGTAGTGGTGCTATTAGCGTGGACGGCGATATGTGTGGGGGTGCGAGAAGGGACAAATATGGGGTTGATAGGTGGTTAAAATAGTGGGGGTTGAGGGGTAGATTTCTGAAGTAGGATGGAGTAGAATGGGGGAATGCGGGCGTCGTATAAAGGCTAATATGCGTGCCTTCCAAGCATGTGATGAGAGTTCGATTCTCTCCGCCCGCACCAAGTTTGTCCGAAGGGGATGATGGATAGGGGTTTAATAATATGGTGACTGTAGCTCAGCTGGTTAGAGCGTCGGGTTGTGGTTCCGAAGGTCGTGGGTTCAAGACCCATCAGTCACCCCATGTGAATTCGAACTTGTAAAATCTCCCTAGGAGGTTTTTTGTTTTGTGTAGAGGTGGTGCATGGCGATACTAGTGGAGATAGCTAGGTTTAGACTGTCGATTTCGGGGGATTGTTCTATGAAGATAGGGGTGCCGTTTTGGAGGTCTTGGGGCTGGAGACCTGTGCCTTCGTTGCCGAATACTAGGGTGTAGGGGAGTGTGGGAGTGAGGAGGGAGAGTTTTTGAGAGTTTTCGTCTAAGATAAAGTTGTATCTGGTGTGGGTAGGGTATTTTTTGATGTAATCGTGGATGCTTGGGAGATGTTGGATGCGGGATTTGAAGATGGCACCCATGGAGCTGCGGACGACTTTTGGGTGGAAGACGTCGGCGGCAGGAGTGATAATGGCGAGGTCTTGGAAGTTGAAGCCTAGCATGGAGCGGATGATAGAGCCGAGATTACCCATGTCGGAAGGGTTTACTAGAAGTATGTGAGGTTTATTAGGGGAGAGCTGTTGAGTTGGCTTTTCGAAGGCGGCTAGAGTGTGAATGTTGTCGCCGCCGAAACGGGTGAGGAATTTGTCGTTGGTTTCGATTGGGATATTTGAAGGGGTTGTGTGGGTGAGGAGTTGGTTGATGATTTCTGGGGTGGATTTGGAGCTGATTAGGATTTTTTTGACGAGATGAGGCGAGGATTTGAGTATCTCTAGGGTGGGAAAGACGCCGATTGCGTAAGAGTAGTCGAATTCTTTTTTGTAAGATTTGAGTTTTTCGGAGTGTTGCATATAAAGGTATTTTAGCATGGATTTTGAGGTTGCTATGGAGTAGTGGCTAATACGTGGAATTTATGATATAATCTGCGGCACATCTGGTGTGACTAGGTGAGAACTTTTACGAGGAGGGGTAGTATGCCGAAAAAATTTTGTGGTCTTAGGTCTGCGGAGCTTTTGCGGGCGACATATCAACGTATGTCAAGGATGAATGGCGTAAGAGAGTACAAGTTCTTAGAAGGTGACGCGGTGGATATTCGTGTTAATTATGCAGACGGTCCAGGTACAGTGACTTGCTTCTGGAGTATAAAATCTGCGCTCATTGTAGAAAACGATGAGAAGAGCTATGTGGTTGTCTGTCTGAACGAACCTACAGGAGGCTGTATATTGTCGGCGTGTGAGTACGAGGAAGACAGTACGCTACGCGAAATAGTGTCTAGGGGTTGGGTGATACAGAGAAAACATTTAGTTAAAGGGGTAAGGACTGGAGGATTTTTTGATCGTTTGGTGTTGCTCGGTGCGGCGAATCGACCTGTGATGCGGCGGATACTTCAGGATCATTTGTGTGGTGGTACGAAGGTAGACCTCGCAAGAGCGTCTTTCGTCTGTTCTATCCGTGATGAATACGAGTCGCTATTTCATGTGGATTCTATTGCGCTGCTGGCGGATGCTATCTTGCAAAATATACCTGCTCTTGTCGCGGAGAAGGATCTTTGCGATGACTTTAGTTGGGGGTAGTTGAGTTAAAGGTCGTACGAATAAATGTGCGGTCTTTTCTTTTGTTTTCGGGGTTAGATAGGTTAGAATTGTAGTAGTGTCGGGGCGTGGCGCAGTCTGGTAGCGCACACGGCTGGGGGTCGTGGGGTCGTGAGTTCGAATCTCGCCGTCCCGACCATGAGATTATATTAGGAAAAGTAAAACCGACGTTTTTAGGCGTCGGTTTTTGGTCTGGTACTACCGATATATTAATCGGTTTTAGATTGATACGTTTTAGGCTTGAACGCGTTAGGGTTATCGCGCTCAGGGCCTTTTCGATAAGGTCTGACCCAAATCTTTTTACCTGATTTGAGGGTGCGCCAGTGACCGAGAACACCCCAACTGCCATTATGGCGAGTGAATTCGCGCTTAGGTTTTGGGGTGAGCGATACTCCTGGTTTGGGTCGGATGACGCGAACTAACTTAACCTTGTTCTGCTGAACGCCGTTACGCTCTAAGCGTTTTTGCTTAGTTTTGGATAAGGGCTTGTTTGAAGGGGGGATTTCGCGAGTGGTTTCAGTAAGAATTTCAGGGCGATTATGGAGCAGTTCTTGAACAGCTAAGTAGATAAATCCGACTTGCTGTACGGATGATGGCATAAGTAGTGCAGAACCGTTATGCCAAGCAAGGCTGTGGCGAATACTGGTTGAAGGTTTTGAGCCAGGTAGACTTGTAGAGTCGATACTGAAAGTCATGATCTACTCTGTTGTTTTGCCGCTATCGAGGCTGATATGTGCATCTATGTCCGGCGCAAAAGTAATAAGCTCAGTGTCTTGTCCGTTAATCTTGCTTACTTCCATGATTTGCTGAGGTAGTTTTGAGCTACGAAAGCAAATAGTGAGCTTATCTGTGAGTGAGGCATTTGGATCAATAGCAGTGACTGACAGAGTGAATTCGGGTAAAACAATAGGTGTCTCTCTGCTGTCGCCGATATTTTTGAGCAGTGGACCAATTTGGCTCGTGAGAAGTTCGACGGTGTCAAACTTGTTGAAATGGAACTTTTGCGTGAGTTTGGAGTGGTACTTGCGCCATCTCACGCTGTCTAGCTTGAGGTGGTGATAGTTTTCTGCAAGTCTTAAGAGTTGGTCTGATTGAGCTGGGGGTTTTGCAAATGGCATATGTTGGCCTCCTTAGTTTGGGATTTTAGGAAAATAGGGTCGTATCAAAGGTGTAAAGTTACGCGAGCTCATAAGGTCGATAATGAGATTATATCATAATACGGCTGTATATGCAAGGTTGAGGTATTTGGGTGTATGCGGAGGAGGTGGCTGTGGTATAATTGGGGTATAAAATTAAGGAGAAGATATGCATATTGGGATTTGGATAGCGATCGGGGTGGTGGTTTTGATTTTGTTGGTACTTTGGGTGACTTATAATGGGCTAGTAAGGCTGAATGAGCGAGTGAATGAGGCGTGGAGTGATATCACGGTGCAATTGAAGTTTCGGGCGGATTTGATACCGAATGTGATCGAGTCGGTGAAGGGATATGCGGCGCATGAGAAGGGGGTTTTTGAGGAGGTGACGAAGGCGCGGAGTGGGATGATGGGTGCTGGGAATGATGTGAAGGCAGCTGCGGCGGCACAGGGAGAAATGACGCAGGCGATGGGGAGGTTGTTTGCGGTGGCGGAGGGGTATCCACAACTAAGGGCTAGTGAGAATTTCGTAGACCTGCAGAATAAGTTGCAGGATAGTGAGAATAAATTGCAGGCGGCACGGCGGTTTTATAATGCGGGGGTGAGGGATTTGAATGTGAAAATTAAGGTGTTTCCTAGTAATGTGTTTGCGAAGAAGCTGGGATTTACGGAGAAAGAATTCTTTGAGGTGGAGGATCGGGCGAAGCTGGAAGAAGCTCCGAAGGTGAAGTTTTAGGGGGTTATGATGGAGTGGCGTTGTTTTTTTGAAGGGATGGTGACTGCGGCGCTAGTGATATGGATGATGAGGCTGGCTGTGGCGGGTATGAGGAAGAAAAGGCAGAATGTATAGTGCGATAGCGGCGAATAAGAGAAATACTGTATTGGTGATGTTTCTCTTTGTGGTGATAATTGGGGGGATTGGGGCTTTGGTAGCTTGGGTGTTTGAAGATTGGTGGATTGCGGTGGGGGTGTTGGTGGCTTCGAGCGTGTATGCGTTGGTGCAGTATTTTGTGGCGACTAGGGTGATGATGGCGATGACGGGAGCGCGGGTGATTGATCGGAATGATAATCCGCGGTTGTATAATATTGTGGAGAATTTGGCGATTTCTGAGGGGCTGCCGATGCCGGAAGTTTGTGTGATTAATGATCCGGCGCCGAATGCTTTTGCAATGGGGAAAAATCCAGAAAGTGCGAAGGTAGGGGCGACGACGGGACTTTTGGATATTATGGATGATGAGGAGCTGAGGGCGGTGATGGCGCATGAGATGGCACATGTGAAGAATTATGATATCCGGGTGAGTATGGTTGTGTTTGGGTTGACGTGTTTGGTGGGAATGTTGAGCTGGATGGTGGGAAGGATGTTGATGGGAGGGGGGAATCGGCGGAGTGGGAATGGGAACGGCGGGGCGATTTTGATTGTGATTGGGTTGGCGGTGATGATTTTGTCGCCGATTTTTGCGATGATGGTGCAGATGGCGGTGAGTCGGCGGAGGGAGTATCTGGCGGATGCTTCGGCGGCGATGATGACGAGATATCCTGAAGGGATGAAGTCGGCGCTGGCGAAATTACAGAGCTACGGGAAGCCGATGAAACAACAGAATTCGGCGACGGAAGCGATGTTTATTAGTAGCCCGCTGAAGAAAGGGTTTGTGAGTGGGTTGTTTAGTACGCATCCGCCGATTGAACAGAGGATTGAGCGATTAGCGGAAATGAAGGGGAGATTCTGATGACGAGGCGGAGTGTGAAGGCGGGAGGAACTGAAAAGAAGAGTGTGGGTGTTGTGAAAAAGTCAACTAGAGGGAAGGGTGGTAAAAAAACTAGTGATAGCGAAAAAGTTGCGAAAAAAAGCTTACCACTGAGAGTTTTGTTTGTAGTGGGGCGGTTTTTTAAGAGAATCGGGTTGTATATTGCGATGCGTGCACAGAAATATCGGGCGCGGCGACCGCATCGAAGTTTCAGAAAGACAGACAAGAGGGATTATGAGCGGTCGATGAAAATGCCGGGGTATTTTGCGTTTACAGGTAGTGTGTTTGGGATGATCGGGCGAAATAAGAAATTGTTTGGGGTGTTGATTTTAGTGCTGGGGATTTTGAATATTCTACTGGTAGGGATGATGAGTCAGGATATGTATGCGAGTCTGGCGGATGCGTTAGATGAAACGACAGAGAGTGTGATGGGCGGGGATTTTGGACAGATTGGACGGGCGGGGCTTTTGCTAATCTCGACAGCGACGACCGGTGGACTGAATACTTCTCCGAGTGAAGTACAGCAGGTTTTTGGTGCGATTATTTTTCTGATGATGTGGCTGGCGACGGTGTGGTTGTTGCGGAATATCATGGCGGGGAATAAAGTACGGATGCGAGATGGACTATATAATGCGTTTGCGCCGATTATCTCGACAGCTCTGGTGTTAGTAATGTTGTTTATTCAGGCGATTCCTGCGCTAGTAGCATTTATCGCGTATTCAGCGGCGGTGGCGACAGACTTTTTGAGTGAGCCGTTTTACGGAGTGCTTTTCTGGGTCTTTGCGGGAGTTTTGGTGTTGATTTCTCTATATTTGATTACGGGGACGATTTTGGCTCTGATAACGGTGACTATACCTGGAATGTATCCGTTGGAAGCAGTGAAGATTGCGGGAGATTTGGTGATCGGGCGGCGTCTGCGAGTTATCCTTAGGACGTTTTTTGGACTGATTATGATGGCGCTGATGTGGGCGGTGATTATGATCCCGATAATTATGTTTGATAGCTGGATTAAGGGGGTGGTGGATTTCATGTGGGGGTGGCCGATCGTGCCTGTGGCGTTGATATTTATGACGGCGATCAGTGTGATTTTTATGGCGACATATATGTACATGATGTACAGAAAGTTGATCGATGACGGGTCGAGCCCCGCGTGATGTAGTCGAGCGGGTAGAGAATCTCAGGAAACTGATAGAGGAATATCGGTATAAGTATCACGTACTTGATGAATCGACGATGAGTGAAGCGGCGGCGGATGTGTTGAAGCGGGAATTGGCGGACCTGGAGGAGGAATGGCCTGAACTGGTGACGGTGGACAGTCCAACGCAGAAAGTGGCGGGGCGAGCGTCGGAGAAGTTCGCGAAAGTGAAGCATGCAGTGCCGATGATGAGTTTAAGTGATGTTTTTGATGAGGGAGAGTTGTTGGCGTGGCGAGATAGGATAGCGAAGTTGGTGTCGGAGGAGGAGTATGATGGATACCTGTGTGACATTAAGATGGACGGACTGGCGTGTGCGTTGATTTATGAGGGTGGAAAGTTGGTGCGGGCGGTGACGAGAGGTGACGGGAAGATAGGTGAGGATGTGACGGAGAATGTGATGGAGATTGAGAATGTGCCGCGTGAACTCAAAGGGAAGGGTGTGGATAGGTTGGAAGTGAGGGGGGAGATTGTGATTTCGAAGATGGACTTCGAGGAATTGAATGTGAAGCAGCGAGAGTTGGAAGAGAAAGAGTTTGCGAATCCGAGGAATTTGGCGGCGGGGACGATAAGACAACTGGATGCGGGAGTGGTAAAAGGAAGGAAGTTGAGGTTTTTGGCGTACGATGAATTTGTCTGGGACGAAGTGGAGGCGAAGAGTGTGGATAGTAGAGTGGGAGCGCTGGAGGAAATGGGGTTTGAGACGAGCGGGAAGCGGAAGGTACTGAAGAGTATCGAAGAAGTGGTAGAGTATGTGAAGGAACTGGAGGGAGTGCGGGATGGCTTGGCTTTTGGGACGGACGGGGCGGTGGTGAAAGTAAATAATAGAGAGGTGTTTAAGAAGTTGGGTGTGGTGGGGAAGGCGCCGAGAGGGGCGGTAGCGTTTAAGTTTGCGGCAGAGGAGACGGCGACAGTAGTGAAAGATATTGTGATTTCGATCGGGCGGACTGGAGCGGCGACGCCAGTGGCAGTGTTTGATCCTGTAAAGTTGGCGGGGACGACGGTGAAACATGCGAGTTTACATAACGCGGATGAGATTGCGCGACTGGATGTGCGAGTGGGAGATACAGTGGTGATCTATAAGGCGGGGGATATAATTCCGCAGGTGGAGAGGGTTTTGGTGGAACTTAGGCCTGCTGGGGCGGAGGAGTTTAGTTACGAGACGGCTCTCAGTGAGCAGTATCCTGAGTTGGAATTTGAGAGGGCGGATGGAGATGTAGTTTATCGAGTGAAGGGGGCGAGTGGGGATTTGATTTTGAAGAAGTCACTGGAGTATTATGCGAGTCGCGGGGCGATGAATATCGAAGGACTGGGTGAGAAGAATGTGGTGGCGCTAGTGGAGGCGGGACTAGTGAAAGATATTGCGGATTTATATTTGCTGAAAGTTGAGGATGTGGCGGCACTGGAGAGGTTTGGGGAGGTGAGTGCGCGGAATTTGGTGGAGGCGGTGCAGGCACGGCGGCAGCCGGAGCTCGGGAAGTTTATCGCGGCGCTAGGGATACGACACGTGGGAGCGCAAACGGCGGAAGATCTGGCGAGGGTTTTTGGGAGTTTTGAGAAGCTGGCGGAGGCGGGATTGTCTGATTTGGAGGGAGTAGATGGTGTAGGGAAAGTGGTGGCGGAATCGATTTTGGCGTGGTTTGCGGATGAAGATAATGCGAAGCTAGTGGATAAGCTGCTGAGTGAGGCAGGGGTGAAGCCTGTTTATGAAGATCGAAGTTCGGGGAAGTTGGCGGGGAAAAGCTTCGTCGTGACGGGGACACTGGAGTCGATGGGGCGTGATGAAGCGGCGGAGAAGATCCGAGGACTGGGGGGTGTTTTTCAGAAGAGTGTAGTGAAAGATACGGATTATTTGGTGGCTGGAGGTGGTGTGGGAGCGAGTAAGCGGGCGAAGGCGGAGAAATATGGAACACAGGTGATTAGTGAGGCGGAGTTTTTGGAGATGATTAGGGTCTAAAACGGCTTAGCTAGGGGGAGTTCTGGAGCGATTTCGGAGATACGGAGAAGTTCGTTGTATTTCGCGATACGGTCGGAGCGTGACATAGAGCCAGTTTTGATCTGCCCTGCTCCGAGGCCGACGGCGAGGTGGGCGATAGTGGTGTCTTCGGTTTCGCCAGAACGGTGAGAGATGACAGCAGTAAATCCGTTGCTTTTAGCGAGGTTGACAGCCTGGATGGTTTCGGTGAGAGTACCGATTTGGTTGACTTTGATCAAAATAGAATTGCAGGATTTTTCGTCGATAGCTTTTTGTAGGAGCTTTGGGTTTGTGACGAGGAGGTCGTCGCCGACGATTTGTAGGTGATTGAGAGGGGAGGCGGGTTGTGGGAGAGGGTTGTTTTCGGGGTCTTTTTCGTGAGCTTCTTGAAGTTCTGGAGTGATGAGGACTTTACCTGTTTGAGTAGTGAGATTTTGCCAGCCCGCCCAATCTGATTCAGCGAGTCCGTCTTCGATGGAGACGATTGGGTATTTGTCGATGAGGTATTTATACCAGTTAATCATGTCGTCGCTGGTACGAGTGACGTTGTCGCGCTTCAGGGTGTAGATGCTGGTTTCGGGGTTGTAGAATTCGCTAGCGGCGACGTCGGAGGAGAGAACTATGTCTTCGCCAAATTTGTAGCCGGCTTTTTCGGTGGCAAGCTGGATTAGTTCAAATGGCTCTTCGTTGCCGTTTTGGACTGGTGGGGCGTAGCCGCCTTCGTCACCGACAGTGGTGGGATAGCCGCGCTCTTTGAGAATTTTGCCAAGAGCGTGAAATACTTCAGCGCCCATGCGAACGGCGTCTTGGATAGTTTCGGCACCTTTTGGAATGATCATGTATTCTTGTGGGTCGGTTGCCCAGCCACCGTGTTCACCACCGTTGATGACGTTGATCATAGGTATTGGGAGGTTGAGGTTTTCGTTTTCGGCGAGTATGGCGAAATAACGAAAAAGCGGAGTGGCTTTTTGATGAGCAGCGGCTTTTGCGACTGCTAGAGAAACAGAGAGGATGGCGTTAGCTCCAAGAGCGGATTTGTTTTCGGTGGCGTCGAGATTAATCATAAATTGGTCGATGGCGTTTTGGTCAGTAGCGTCGCGGCCGAGGAGGGCGGAGCGGATGGTAGTGTTGACGTTTTCGACGGCTTTTAGGACGCCTTTGCCGCCGTATTTTGTTTCGTCTTTGTCGCGGAGTTCGAGGGCTTCGCCAGAGCCAGTGGAGGCGCCAGACGGAACTGCGGCGCGACCGATGCCACCACCTGCGAGGATGACGTCTGTTTCGATAGTGGGGTTGCCGCGAGAGTCGATTATTTGTCGTGATTTGATGTTTGAGATGCTAAATTCGTTGTTCATGGTTATGATTATACAGGTTTATAGTGGGTTTTGACAAAGAAAAACAGGCTACTATGGAGTAGCCTGCTGGGGTTCGTAGATGAGTTTGAATCCTAGTCTCTGGGTGGATTTTCTTTTACGAGGGCGTCCAGTTCTTCTCTGACCTCAGTCATAATTGCGATTATTTCGTCGATCTGTTGCTGGGTTAAGATCCATTCTGATCCTGTAAAAACCACAGCTGAACTGTCAGAGAAATGAAATCTCTCTGCCGTCCACGCGAAAGAGATTGGACGCTTATTGTCCCATGTTGGGGTGTGAAATGGAATCTGAGTTCCTACTCCACCTTCAATCAGATATCTAATACTGATAGTTCTGACTGTGGATAGAGTTAACCCTAAAATCTCGTTATGGGCGCGTACAGAAGCGGATAGTTGTAGACTGTATGCTTCTATGGCGTCGTTGTATACTGTCGAGATACCCGTGAACCCAAGCTCGTTTGCTGCTTCGTACAATAGTCGCGGTATCATCGTGCCATGCACTAGTGGGCGGCGAGATGCGTCGCGGAAACTATTAGGTACGATGCTGCGAGTTGAGTAAAACTCCAATACTAGTATAGCTTCCTGGTATCTTTCTATACGTCTTCCAAATGAAGAATGATCCCGAAGTAGTACCCGCGATATAGGGTTGAAATAGACTCTTTCGGCTAGATCAACAAGATTCTGGGAGCTGGTTATGTACGCAGGTATATCCTG
>Ga0123355_10000188_pt1 | contig 76715 bp, 77 predicted proteins | sample TergutEmb28metaG_3_FD_89872 | JGI IMG/M metagenome (GOLD analysis project Ga0123355, IMG submission 89872) | Embiratermes neotenicus P1 segment gut microbial communities from Petit-Saut dam, French Guiana - Emb289 P1 | ecosystem: Host-associated > Arthropoda: Insects > Digestive system > Gut ... | reverse complement strand
TAAAGCTTAACCCTGAGTCAAAAAAGACTTCAAGAATTTCTTGCCTGAATTCAGCATCGTATCCCATCTGTTTCTCCCTTCGTTTCTGAGTACTAGGATACGGATTTTCGTACGCACTTCACACAGGGGTCAGTTTATACCGCTGGTGACAGCAGGCAGCATGCCACGACACGCCAGAGCTCAAAGTAAAACAGGAATCCATCACATAATGCTCCGTGGCATTAATCAGGTGCGGTTCTTTTATGATGATTTTGACAGGCAGACCTTTTTGATGAGGCTAATGCGCTACAAAGATGAGGGTTCATATCAGATGTACGCTTATGCCCTGATGGGTAACCATGTGCACCTGCTCGTCAAAGAAGGTAAAGACACCATTTCGGTCAGCATGAAAAGACTGACGGTAAGTTATTGCCACTATTTCAATAAGAAATATGATAGAAGTGGATATCTTTTTACAGGAAGATTCAAAAGCGAGCCTGTAGAAAGTGACGCCTATTTGCTTGCGATGATTAGATATATTCACAATAATCCTGTAAAGATTGGCAAAGCAATCAACTCGTGGACAAGCTACAATGATTATCTGTCTTTCTCTGACTGCATTGATAGCGCTTTTGTGCTGAGTCTGCTTGCTGATGACGAGGTTCAGGCACGTAAGCTGTTCCAATCTTTTGTGAATGCGGAAGAGGATGGGGAGGATGGGGAGCGGTCCATGCTTGAAGGTTCAACAATTCTTGGCGCAGAGACTGTAAGGCGGCTTTCAGATGAGCAGGCGATAGAAATTGTGAAAGAGGTTGCCAATGTTGATGCTTGTAGTAGGTTGATAGAGCTTGATGGGGAGTCTCGTGACAAGGTACTTTTCCAGTTGAAGAGCAAAGGACTTAGCATTCGGCAGATATCTCGCCTGACAGGAATTGGGCGCGGCATTGTACAAAAGGCAGGCGAGGATGGTTTGAGCAAGGTGGGAGATGTTTAGGTTGTTGGGCGAGTGGAGGATGTCGAGTTATGCGTCTCCATGACACATGTCATATCGTGCCTTTGTTGTAATCATTTGTGCTTTGATGTGAGAAATATTAGGTTCTTTTGGTAATAAGGGGATCGCTTCTTGAGAGTTAGCGATGCGCAAGTGCGAAGGAGTTCCCTCGCAGCATACTGTTCTGCCTGTCCAGCTGTTATTATCCCATTCTCCATAATAGTATGGCTTATGGTGAATGCTCCCTGGGCCTGAAATTGGATACCACCCATAACTAGGATGTCCTGGATTAGTAATCCATACTGGGGAGCCAAAAATAATTTTGCTTCCATCTTCGCCGTAGTCAACACAATCACATCTTAATAAAATATCGCGCCATCCTGGCTTATCACCTTCGCGGTATCCGCGTCTTGTTCCGTCATTAATGTCACTTAGTGCTGAATAAATACCATGTCCATCACAAAGGGAGTTGAAGTCGATTGTGCTAAACCTCCCACCTTCTTTTACTGTGCGATTCAGTGCAGCAAAAAGCTTTCTGGCTTCGTCGGAAGAAGATGGGTCCCAGAGTACGTTCACCCTTGCATTCTTATCACGAAGGTTGTTTATGCTTCCACATAAAAACATTTCTGTGCCCCTGTAAGTTCCTTGCCACCATACAGCCCATTCAAGTTCATCTCGCGCCATTCGAAGTCGAACTTGTCCGAAAAAAAGAGGATAACGCACCAAGATATAGTTTCCTGGCGAAGCATCTTCAATTGGAGTAATCATTGGAGATTTGAGTAAGGCTTTAGTTACCTCGCTTGCGAATAGAGCATTTGAGTGAACATGTGAGGTAATGTTTCTTGTTTTATTGGAGCTATTACCTTTTGCTTTTATCAATAAAGCTGGATGTCCAATTTCAGCTTCAGTGCCAATTCGGTGAGACTTTTCAGTGGTTATTGTTGATTCGGGAAAGGGCATGCCTAGGTCGTCACAGAGTATCCTAACTTTAGACATAGATATATATTCAAGCCGGGCGGATTGATGATCCTCATGCCAGGTTGACAGCATAGCCTCTTTTGATTTTTTGTTTGATTCGTTCATGATTTTTAAGTCGGGGGACTCTGTCAGTTGCTCTTTCCTAAGGCTTTTGATGGCATTGAGTAGTCTTGCAATCATGTGAGTATTTCCTCTCCATATTGTTGATCTTATTGCTGGGGCGTAAGACTTTATTCAGGGCTGTCAGTAGGAATTAGTGCAGGAAATTCATATATGAATTTAAGAAGCATTTCCAGGAAAGAAATCAGTTGACTTGCTTCATCGGGCTCCATAATCCTGATTTCATGATTTGCTTCATTTCCTTTTGTTCTAATGTGGTCAACCCAGCCTTTTCCATTGGGTGGAACGAATCCGTTATCGGACAGATATTCAACATATGAAAGGAAGGTGCTTCCTTCAGGAGCACCTTGCTCTACCGCGATGTGCATCATAAGCTTTCGAGATAAGAGTACTGAAGAAGTGTAGGCGTTTGCAGCAATACACTTTCGAGCTTCGCAGTAGAGAGTGTTTATTTGGTGGGGCAGATGGCCAATGTCGTTTCCGAGAATTGCTCCTGGGGTTTGATTGTAAGATTTCGGGCTTGGGAAATGTGTTGGTTTATTGCAGTTAGGACAAATATATATGAGGTCATAGACGTTTCTGGCGATGCGATAATTGCGGTCTCTGCTCTCCGTTTCCGAACGATACCCTTTTGCAGATGCAACTTGGTTTCCGCACCAACCGCAAACCCAACTTTTCTGATTGACGTCCTGAAGATCTACCCAGCTCATGCCTCTTCCACCTTCCGCTCTTGGCGCCCACTTGCGTGCTCTTCCCACAATTTCTCTAACGTACTAAGCCCCAGACAAAAATCGGTTTTCGGCTTTGAACGTGCGGTGATTGTGTACAGTTCTCTGTATCTTGGAGCTCTCTTAGATATGAACATATCGGGATCGCTAGAGTATTCATCGGCGAAATACTTACGAAAAGAATTTTCATCAGACTCGCTTGAATTAAAAGCAGCAAGCTTAGAGCTTATTCTGCAAATATAGTCCAGCTTTGATAGAGTGTCTGCTTTGAAAAAATCTTTTTGATGAGCAGACATTCCCAAAATGAGCTTCAAAGTTCGTTTGCTCATTTTGTAGTTCACTGCGCCAGCGTTAAGTGCGCTTATGTAGTTCAAATTTTCATTCAAAACATTTAGAATCTGTACTTGCTCATCATTTAGCGACTCAAGCTTTTCAACAAATTCTATTATTTTTCTGTCTTCGCAATTGATTTGTATCTTTTTGAACCATAGGCCAATGATTGCGTAGTAAGTTTTTTCAAATTCTGCTCGTTTCAAATTTTGATAGTTGATACTCTTTAGAAAAGAATCACTGATTTCGCTAAAAAAGGGCACAAGTGGATTATCTGGCAGAGCATTGATGATTTCTCCTGCCCTAAGTTTTTCTTGATTCTGCAAGACTTTAAAATATTCTCGAATTTGAGAAGTGTTTGCAGAGGTCATAGTGTACACGGGTAAACTGTATGAATTGATATTATCTTGAATGCTACGTGGTAAATCTTTGAAGGCTATTCTTTTCACCCTCATCATTTTAACAATTTCCGGGTTGTCATCATCGTTAACGATATTTTTTACGGTCTGCTTGACTTCTTCAGATACTTTAGGACTCAATTTAAACCAAGTATCTTCACTCAGAAGAACATCTTCTGGAATTTGACCTCCATCAATAAACCGGAGTATTGTTGCGAGCCTTTGCTTGCCATCAACAAGCTCAGACCTTGCTTTATTGAGGTTTGTTCCTTCTAGCTGATTAATGACAATGCTGCCAATTGGGTAGTTTAGGATGATGCTCAGGATGAGTTTGTCTTTGTACTCGTTGCTCCATATGTACCCACGCTGATAGTCGGGAGACAAGTCTAAGCCGCCTCTGCTTACATATCGCACTTCATTGAGAAGAGTCAACAGTGGTATTGCTGTAGGTGTAATGTGTATTCGAGAATATATCATGTTTTTTCCTTTTCAATTTGCTTTTCCACGTAGATGAAGTATACTACATTTTGTTAGGACCTATTAAAAAAAGATTAATTTTCATTTATTTTTACATTTGGTCCCTATAAATGCAATCGTAGGAGCGGTGCATTTTTTAGTGAGATGTCTGACCGTCCGTGCAGAAAGAGAGGTTTTGATGATTAGGAAATATTTAGAAAGGAGGCTGCAAAGCGTACAGCAGTTTAAAGGAGGTTTAGTAGTCACATGGCTAAAGTGGGGAACACTTAGCATTGCGTTCTCTACTTTGATTGCTGGCATAGCAATTTCGTGGATAGCATCAGGTAGCACTTTTGAACATGTTGCCATGATGATTATGTGCTTCTTTGCTTTTTGGGCAGCATTTTTTTGGGCCCCAAGAGAGGTGAGGCTTGTGTCCGCCTCGTTCCTGTTTGCTTTTTTTATACTCGCAGTTGCAGCTGTTTTGGGTAGTATTGTGGAGTGGGTATTTTTACCAGCCATTGGACTTTTGATAATATCTGCAGCTTCTAGCTCAATTATGTTCTGGAATGAATCAAGGCTTGTTTTTGGAAATAATGAACTTGTTAGAACCTTGGTCCTTGCCATCCTATTTCCAGCACTCTGGTTTGCCAGTGGCATAATTGGCAGATTGTGGGTAAATGATATTTTCGGGGTTGTTGCTGCGGAATTGGATTATGCAGTCATCCTCGCAACGTTTATCGGTTTTATAATTTTTTTGCCTATTGTTGTGGGATTTGCTGCTTTTGTGATGTATTCGATATCGATGATTAAAGGAAGGGATAAGGTCGGTGAACACAATAGTTCTTTAGATGCCATTAAAGATGGTCTGAAGAAAGGATCTAGGCTTGCTATAATTCCAGCTGCTCTTATGTTTGGTTCGTTTGCACTTGCTTTGGCTGCAGAAAGATATGATCCGGTTGTGGAATCATGGATACACAAGGTTGCGTACGCTCACGATTTTCAACGGGACGAAAGATTGCTTGAATCATCGAGCGAGCGAGTAATCTTCCACTCCAATTCACTTGCGTCGACACTTTCTAGAACCAACGACGGATTTGAAATGCGCTTAGGATATTTTTTCATAGACAAAGAAGCGGGTGAAGGAAATTTCCATATCATAGATTCGAGAATGTTGGGGCAGGGTGAAGGCAGTCAAGGTTTGCAAGAATAGCGAATCACGCCGAATTAAAGAGACAAGGCGCTATGAAGCTTGACATTGCTTCTTGTCGATGCCTCGCTATGGAGTTGCGATAGGCGATGGGCTTTATTGCGACAGACTTGTTTACTGCAGAGGCACGGCGTGAGGCTGTGCGTGATGGGGCTTCGGCGATAGATTTGACAGATGGCAGTGACTTGATTGAGCGCTTGGGTGAGCTTGAGCTGGGAGTTCGGATTACTGAGAAGACTGTGCGGGAGTATGTGGTTGATACGGAGTGGTTTGGTCGGGTATAGGGTGGCGCACGATATGTCGCCCCTACTGAAATTGATTTATATCTGCCCATATTTGATGCATTCGATTCAGTATGAGACCGGGATAGGAGACGGTATAAGGAATAGTAAATTTGGGATTTCCACTGACTTTTGTGCCGTCGTCTGCTTGCATTTCCCAGCCTTCCTCAAATATGGCAAACTCGTTTTCGCTTGGGAAGTCTCGTACCTTATTTGCGATGGAAGCATAATTTATTAACCGAGAATTTATAATCAGAACTTGTTCTGAGTATTGAGCAAGAGGACCATCATGTTTTACATATCCAAGTGACTCATTATTTTCTGGATCAAACATTTCAAATCCGTAGATAAGGTTCGCATTGTCATCGAAGTAGATTGGTGGACGGATAAGGAAATAGAACACATGCCACTCGTTGCGTGTATCTTGCAAGACGAGCGCAAATTCGGCAATGTTTCTAAGCGTAACAATGCCTTCAAGGCCTATACTTGGCGCAGACAGTGAGTCTTGAGCTCGGATATTCCTTGAGTCAATTTCCCGAGTACCGATTTCAAAGCTCAATCTTCCTCCTGCAGCGACATTTCTTGTTTTTTGCGCGTAAGTGATTTCTTCGTTAAAGAAATTTACAAGGACTGCTTCCGATATACTCCCTTGCTGTACAGTTAAGGTAACCTCGTATTTCCCATCCTCAATGTATTCCATGTGTGGTATTTCGTACAGAACCAAATTTTGATTCACCCTGCCGAGGGCATAATTTGATTCCTGCAAGAGATTTGCATTCCAAGCTATAGCTCCCATTACAATAAGCGAGAGAAGTGAAATTGCTATCGAGATGATAGTGGTGATTATGTAAAATTTGCCACTATTTGTTTTGGGATTTTCGCCGCCTGACTTGTCGACACGAGTAGCTCTGGCAGAGTTGTGTCGTCTTTTCTTTTTCTTGCCCATCAGCGCTCCCTCGTGAAGTCGTTAACGTTTGTTGATGCAAGCAATTTTACAACACTTACAAGCAGAGCAACGCAGTGCCGTCATACTGCCTTTAGTTACGCGCTGGGCAAGCTCTGTAGCCTTGCAGCATCTATTTAGCACGCCGCAACAACCACAAAGCACCCTCAGCGCTATTATCCCAAACCGCTGCACGCATCTTGCTGGTAATGGACAAACTCCTCCGGTGTACTATCAAAATCTATACAAATTTAGTATCATATAGAGGAGGCCGCCAATGTGTTCTTGCTTTCATCTGGCAAGAGGAAGGTGGCCGCATATGTCTACTCCTGCGATTACTATTGATGATGAGTTTAAGTTCCTACTGCCTCCGCTTGACCCGGAATCCTATAGTGCCTTAGAGGAAAATCTGCTTCAGCATGGGGTGCGTGATGCTCTTGTGCTTTGGGACGGCATCTTGATTGATGGGCACAATCGTTATGAGATTGCGACGCGGCATGGCTTGCCGTTCCAGGTGGTGGAGAAAGACTTTGATTCGCGCGAGGAAGTGACCATTTGGATGGTGTCGACGCAAATTGCGCGGCGGAACTTGTCGCCCATGCAGCTCAGTTATTTTCGCGGGCGGCATTACCGGGCGGATAAATACTTACATGGTGGCCATAACAAAATCAGTGACGATAAAGCAAGTGGTCAAAATGACCACTTGCTTGGCTCGACGGCTAAGCGACTTGCTGAAAGGTACCGCGTGTCGCCAAAGACCATTAGGCGTGACGCTGCTGTAGCGAATGGTATTGATGCTATTGGTGCCTCGTCTGCGGCTGCCAAGCAAAAGATTATTGCGGGAGAGGTGTCCATTAGTAGGACGAAATTGCAGGAGGTATCACGCGCACCTAAGCGAGAGGTCAGTGGAGTGGCGCGCTCTATCGATAGAGGCACCTTTGAGCGTCCAAGGCCTGGCTCGTCTGTGTCTGCTGGCGAGGCGGGGAGCGGTGGTGTGGGGAGTAGTGGCGCGGGTGCTGCCTCTTTGGGCTCGCAGGTGCTGGATGTCACTGATGACTTTCGGCGAGAGATTAGGGGACTTGCCAGCTCTGTCGATGACAGTGCATCAGTGCGGGCAGCACTGCGCACGCACATTGAGCGACTGGAAGAGCTGTATCGCACGTGAGGGATGGACGTACTCCAAAAGATAAATCTTCACAATTTGTTCGCTTGCGCAAGTCTAGATTGCGCGTTAAAATTCGAACAATTGTTTATTTCGATGTGCGGAGTAAGCGAGAAATGCTAGATGAGTGTAAAAGGTAAAACGATTGTAGTACAGGGAGCGGCTGTTGCAGTTTCGAAGGTTGGTGATGAGGATTATATCTCTTTGACCGATATGGCTAGGCATAAGGAAGATCAAGAAATTGATGCAGTAATCTTTAATTGGATGAGCACGCATTACACTATTGATTTCTTGGCTGTTTGGGAGCAAGTGAATAATCCAGATTTTAAACCCATGGGATTCCAGGGGTTTAAAAATTCCAAAAGCCGCCTGCTAGTGAGTCCCAAGCGTTGGGTTGAAGCTACTAATGCTATCGGTATTTTTTCTCGTTCGGGGCGTTATGGAGGAGGTACCTTTGCTCACCGTGATATAGCTTTTGAATTTGGAACTTGGCTATCAGCAGAGTTCAAATACTATTTGATCTTAGAATTTCAGCGACTGAAAGAAAGTGAACAAAGACAGGCTTCTGTTGAGTGGGATTTGCAACGTACACTCGCAAAGATTAATTATCGTATACACACCGATGCTATTAAAGCGCATATCATTCCGCTAGAAGTGACAAAAGAGCAGGCTCGCTTTACCTATGCTAGCGAAGCTGACTTGCTTAATGTGGCATTGTTTGGCGTGACAGCTACGCAGTGGCGAGTGGCAAATCCTGATGCGGGGAAGAAGGTAAATATCAGAGACGAGGCCAGTCTAGAACAGCTAATAGTGCTGTCGAATCTGGAAAGTATTAATGCGCTGCTAATCGAACAGGGTTTGTCACAGGGCGAACGACTAGTGCAGTTAAACCGAACTGCCATCACACAAATGAAGTCATTAGTCGATAACAGCCACATTAGGCGATTGGCAGAAGATCAAGATCATAGAAATGCTGTTGAGCAGCTTGTTGCTTTAGGTGGCTCTGATCCGCTGGTAGAAGCAGCACCACGTAGCCGCAGGTGACGGAGTTTGCAGTTCGAGTAGATGTATCGACAGTGTCGAACAAGCAAGGAGATGACAAATGAAACTTTCGCGCAACATTTCAGAGCCCTTTCGATATATTCTCACATTTTCTACCACTTTCTCACATATTCTCACATATTCTGACTGTTAGAAAGTATCAAGTTGCGGTAATGGTCGGCCTCTGCCGCTTAATCTCACACCTGCGAACCTGTGTTTGGAAGTGAATGTCTGGTCACAAATTTACTATCTCATGTGTAATGTTAACGAGTGTCTGGGTGCTGAGAAAGCGCGTAACCTGACACTTAATCCTATTCGAAAGAGGATGATTGCAATGAGATACGAAAGAGGTAATACATTAGTTGTCACCCGCGTGGCTGGGTTTGCTTTTTATGAGGGACCTGATGTTTTTAACAACTTGGAGATTGGCGCAAAGCTCGAGCTGCTTGCACAGCCCGATAATCCCTATGACGCTAACGCTGTTTCTGTAAGCTTTGAAGGTCGCAGGATTGGATTTATCCCTCGTTCTGACAATCGAAAGGTTAGCAAGTTTCTTTACTTTGGACATGGGGACATACTCGAGGCTGTTATTAATCGCATTACCCCTGACGCCGAGCCAGAGCATCAGGTCGGAATTGTTATTAGGATAAAAGATGTTCGAGAGGATCCTTTCTTGTCTGATCCTGAGTCAAAGAAGCAGATCAAAATTGCCATTACAGCAAAGGGCGATGAAAGTGATGATTCTTATGAATTCGAGAAAGAAGTATGTTCATCCATCATAAGAAGGCTGATGGGGTGAGGCGCCATGAGCAGAGTCTCAAGGTCGATGTGTGGAGTGAGTGAGAAATGCTAGATGGGCACAAAGAATAGAACTATTACAGCGCAAGGTACATACCTTGTCATTTCAAAAGTTGGCGACTGGATAATCCCTTATAGCAATGTTATAACATGTAAAATTTGTTATAATGGTCTTCCTGATGCAGAGGAGGCAGAAGTGGACTTGCTAAAGACAAGAAAAATTGGAAATTCTGTAGGTGTTATTATTCCGGCTGAATACGAAATAGGGCTTGGCACTGAATTGCTTATAGGTAAAGGTAGTGATGGGCAATTCATCATCACAACTCCTTTGGGTGATCCCTTTGAAGATGCTACTGATTTTGCTGACATGGAAGATGAGTTTAAAGATGTAGTCCCAGCGGGTAGAGAGTTTGGTGCTGACATTGACTCATAGGCAGGGTGACATAATTTGGTTGAGCTTTGACCCTTCAACAGGAAGAGAGGTTCAAAAGCGCAGACCTGCAGTTGTGATAAGCAATCGCAACTACAACGAGAATACTCGCTTTGCGATTGTCATGCCGATAGGCTCTACGAACAAGACTAATCCAGCGTTTTTTACTCTGAATGGGTATAAAACAGAAGGGCAAATAAATACGACACAAGTCTACTCTTTTGACCTTAAAGATAATTTTTATCGTGCTCCACAATACATTGAAAGTCTGCGTGGTGCAGACTTTTTACAGATTCAGGAGATCTTCACTCGATACATTTCGTAGCAACCACAAAGCACCCTCAACACTACTATCTGAACCGCCGTACTTGTCTCGCTGGCAATGGACGTACTCCTCTGCGGTCTGTGATTAATTATCGCTACTAACTATACTGCATTGCGCCATTATTGGTGGTGAGCAAGGTGCTGCACTTATAATGGAATTAATAGATGATGCGGTAATCACAGTAAACACTCATAGCTTCACGATAATAACGGCACATAAGGCAAAGGACGCAAAGAAGAGTTAAGTCAAATAGCAGCGCGAAACTAAATTGGGAGGTAGCAAGATGTGGGAATGTCCAAAGTGTAAGCGTCAGTTTAAGAAAACCAATCAAAGCCATTTTTGCGTAAAGCCTGAAAACGTAGAGGATTACATATCTTCTCAAGATGTGGCAGCCCAGCCGTTCCTCAGGGAAATCACCACTACTGTTCGTGAGGCTGCGCCTGATGCCACAGAAAAGATATCCCAGCACATGCCTACCTTCTGGCAGAAGAAGAACATCGTTCAGTTTGCAGCGCACAAGAATCACATAGGATTCTACCCTGGGGACGCAGCAGTTTTGGAGTTTGACCAGCGCCTGTCAGAATACAAAACAAACAAGGGATGCATTCACCTGCCATATGACAAGCCTCTTGATTGTGAGCTGATTGTCGACATCGTTAAGTGGAAAGTGAAATTTGTGGAGGGCACTACGTAAGCGAATTGTGGAATGTTGCAGGAGCGTACGTCCTGAAGCGACCGACCAATTCCTTGTGTTATTATTTCTAGCTATGACCGCTCGAACTAAGAAAATACTTGTCAATATTGGGATGCTCGTCTTTGTGATTCTCTCGTTTATTAGGTGGGATGGGGATCCCACTTTTCACATTATTGTGGGAACTGTCTGCACCTTGTTTTTCGCTTTTCATATTGCCATCCATAGAAAATGGCTAACATCCATAACGGGAAAAGTAGCCAAAAGAACGGCAAATGCGAAGGTGACTCGACTTTACGTAGTGGACGTACTTCTTTTGGTCACTTGGGGTGTCGCTATCATTACGGGATTCCTTGCGATTCCACCCTATCTAAGTGAAATAGAAGGCATGTCTTGGCTCGGCAGAATACACGGGGTTTCTTCGAGGATAGCCTGCATAATCGCAGTCGTTCATATCATCCAACACTCAAAACAGATTCGCTCATATTTTAAACGCCGTAACAAGAGTGGTTAAACGTATGGGATTTCATACGTTCAAAATTACATTTCAGCTATACTGTAGTGCATTATGACTACACCAAATGACCGCGAACAAAGCACTGCCACTGACACCAGCAAAGCCGCCAATAGACGTCGCTTCCTAAAAGAAACGTTTGACCTTCTGAAGCGAGCTTTTTCTGTAGGCTCGAAAATATTTGTAGGCATTACGGTAATTAACGTCATCGTAGCCCTCTTTCAGGGCACGGTGGACGCAAACGTCGAAGGCGTCATTGACAACTTGATGGTTGTGTTTACGTGCGTCATAGCGTTCCTCATCTTTTATAAGACAAAGTTGCCCACATGGCTTAGATATCTGCTTGCCTATGTCAGCGTCGTGCTGATTATGCTTGTCTATATTTTGTTCATATCAGGAGCCTTCACCGGCGAAGGCAATCCAATCGAGAGCCTCATCAACGTCATTGTCTTCACTACGATTGCTTTTGTGGCTATCGACGTGGCTGACCGAATAAGCGACCGCATCAAAGCAAAAAGCAACGACGCGGAATGCAGCGCTGATACTGGTGACGAAACCGAAGAAGCGGAGGAGTAAGTCCAAAGGAAACAAATGGGATTCGTTTGATGTCGATAGCGATAGATAAATTTCCGAATACTTTATAATGTAGCCTTGTACATTCGACGGAAGGAATGACAATTTCTATGGATCCAACGCAAACTCCTATGGCTCAACCGGTGCCGCCGGCAACAGCCTCACCGGGTACACCGCCTGCAGATCAGGTTCCAGCACCCACTATACCTATTGTAGCTGATGTATCTGCTGCACCAGTGCAACAACCGCCGCAACAACCACAGCCGCAACAATCTGCGTCAGTTATTGCTACACCTGCAGAAGGTCCTGTAGCTCCACAGACACCGCAGCCAGCACCGGTAGCACCTGCGCCAGGAGAGGTACCAGCGCAACAGCCAGCGCAACAACAAGCGCCTGCACAGCAGCAACAGACGCCGCAACCGCAATACGCGCAACAGCCGCAACCAACTCAACAACCACAACCGCAGTACCCATACGCTCCTGTACCGCAACAGCCGCAACAGCCGCAGCCACCAGCTGCGCCCGCCCTACTGCTCGAATGCAGGGGCCTGACCAAGACTTACGGATCGTCAGCAGGGCAGGCACTTAACGCGGTCAACCTGCAAATCGGCAAAGGCAAAATCGTTGGCCTACTTGGACCAAACGGTAGTGGCAAAACTACCCTTATCAAACTGATTAACGGCTTGCTCGTGCCCACTTCAGGCGAAATCCTGATCAATGGTCATCCTCCCGGACCTGAATCGAGAATGGCAATTTCTTACCTGCCGGACAAAACCTATCTTGCAGACTGGATGCGTATTGAGCAGATTGTCGATCTCTTTGCAGATTTCTATACGGATTTTGACAAGGCGCGTGCATATGACATGCTTCAAAGGTTGCACATTAACCCGAAAGCAGTTTTTAAAACATTGTCAAAGGGTAATAAGGAAAAAGTTCAGCTAATCCTGGTGATGAGTCGCCGCGCACAACTCTACCTATTGGATGAACCCATTGGGGGAGTAGATCCAGCGGCTCGCGACTTCATCTTACAAACTATTGTGTCGAATTATTCGCCGGAAGCTACGATTATTATTGCAACGCATCTTATTGCCGACATTGAAACCGTCCTTAACGAGGTCGTCTTGATTAGTCAGGGCTTTATTGTTGCTCATGACACCGTTGAAAATATTCGTGCCACGCGTGGACAGACCGTAGATCAGATGTTTAGGCAGGTGTTCGCATGTTAGGCAAGTTACTCAAACATGAATTTAACGCGACGGGACGTATCCTGCTGCCCGTATATGCTCTTGCCTTTGCTACTGCAGCCTTGATTGGACTGATGGGCGTAGCACTTAGAGCATTGGACATGGTCGACGATGTCTTTTCATTCGTTGTAGCACCTCTGATAACCTTCGGTGGACTTGCAGTGCTGGGTGCAACCTTTACGGTACCCTTTGTTGTAATAGTTGTGCGATTCTATCGCAGCTTTTTGGGGTCAGAAGGCCATCTGATGTTTACCTTGCCGGTGACACGTCATCAGCTGATTTTGTCAAATCTCATAACTGCTTTTGTGTGGTACGTCGTGACGATGATTACGGTTACCGTTGCTGTGACGATCGCGCTTGCAGGCTGGATTCCCGCTGGATTCTTTGCAGACAATGCTTGGTATTTCGAGGCTTTGACTGATCCGATCTTTGGACCCTGGAGATATTTTGACCAAAGCGCTTTTGGCTGGATAATGTCAGCTGTGTCAGTTCCATTGGGTACAATCAGCACTATACTGATGGTTTACTTTGCAATGGCCTTGGGACAGTTGTCGAACAGCTACAGAATTTTCCTGTCAGTTGTAATTTACTTTGGCATTTGGCTCACGACCACTATTATTACGGTTATGTTTACTGCCCCGGTAAGCGATCCCTTTGCTATGGGGTTTGGCATGGGAGACCCGGCTCAATTCCAGCAAGCAACGATGATTGCAAATACCATCAGCAATGTATTGGCTCTAGTATTCTGCATCGTGATGTACTTCGGAACAGAATACTTGCTCAGAAAACGCCTGAACTTGCTGTAGAGCTTTATCTTGCTATAAAGACATAAGCTGCTCTATGGCATAAGCGGAGACACAAGTGGCAACTGTGCAGTACGCATTTGCAACATAAATATGCTATACTGTGCAGTTGCTTTTACTAGCACGTTAACACGAATTTATTCGAGGAAAAGGAAAGAATAATGGCAGTACCTAAGAGGAAAAAAGGGCGCATTAAGACTAATCACCGTCGCGCTAATTGGAAAGACACCGCAGAAAACACACAAGAATGCCCACAATGCAAAGAGGCAAAGCTGCCTCATCGCGTTTGCGGATTTTGCGGATACTATAAGGGCAAAGAAGTCGTAGAGACTGAAGCGTAAGTCCAGTCGGTACTTCACGTAGCTCTGAAAAGACTAGCTTTGTCTAGCACAAACAATCAATCACCAGTAACAATCGCTGTCGATGCTCTCGGCGGCGATTTTGCGCCAAAGGCCGTTATTGACGGCGTTGCGCTGGCACTGTCGCGTGACCCGCAGCTGCGCGTGGCTCTGTGCGGTCCAGCAGATGTGGTCGAGCCTTTTCTCACCAGTGATGCGGCTGCTGCCGTAAAAGACCGAATCGACGCACACATCACCACTGAAGAAATCGCCATGGACGAACATGATCCCGCGCGCGCCGTTCGCAACAAAAAGGACGCTTCAATCGTGGTTGCTGCTCGCCTGGTCAAAGAAGGCGCAGCACAAGGATTCATATCTGCAGGCTCAACCGCTGCTTGTCTTGCAGCAGGTACACTAATCGTAGGACGAATTCGCGGAGTAAAACGTCCAGCGCTCGCAGTGGTACTGCCGGGAAGACAACCGGTGGTCATGACAGACAGCGGTGCTAATGCTGATTGCAAGCCAGAACTACTGGTGCAGTTTGCAGAGATGGGACGTGCTTATGCGCAAGCTACTCTAGGAGTAGAAAACCCGCGCGTTGCTCTGCTCAATATTGGGTCAGAAGAAGGCAAGGGTTCAGAGCTTGCCAAAGAGACCCAAGCCCTCATGAAAGAACATACACCCAACTTCATCGGAAATGTTGAAGGTCGCGATATTTTAGAAGGCAGAACTGACGTCATTGTCACTGATGGCTTTACGGGCAATGTTGTACTAAAGACCCTTGAAGGGTCAATGTATTATCTGCTGGACAAAATGAAGACAGCTTTTACCGCAAGTGTGGCAAAGAAGCTTGCAGCTGCTGTACTCAAGGGCTCACTGAGAGAACTAAAGCGAGAGCTTAATCCTGACCAGTATGGTGCTGCTCCTCTGCTAGGAGTCAAAGGCCTTTGCCTTGTTGCACATGGTTCATCTTCTCCCGAAGCAATAGCTAATGGCATTTTAGTTGGTGCAAAAGCTGTACGCGGGGGGCTCACTGAGAAGATTACTACAGCTGTTCAGTCGGATGCTTAGTCCCAGTGCGCTTTGCTAGCTGCAGACTAGGTGCAAACTAGCAAAAAATTTCACTTTTTAATTAAAATTTCATACTGAATCGCACACTCGCTTTGCTACAATTGAAACTTAGGGCACGTTTGCCCAATTATCTCGAATTAAATGTTTGTAAAATTGCTATAGAAGGAGAAACATGGCACGCCGTTCACCCATGAATAATCGCTATCAAAAAGGTACAGAACCAAAGGGCGTATCACGTAAATCTGCGGCTAGTGCAAAGCCAAAGCGTTCTGTTGGCGAATCAGCGAAGCCAAGCCCAGCGACAAAGGGTAAAGGTAAGGGTGCAGAACAGAAGCCAAGACCCAGCCTTCTTCGCCCGATGCCAGAGACTGAAGAGTTTAAGCAGCTTCGCAAAACATGGTGGTACTGCTTAGGTGCATCTTTTGTATTGCTGCTTATTTCACTTGCTTTGGGAACAACGCAAGTTCACGAAATGCTTGGAGTAACTGCAGATCGAGTCCAGCCTTTTGGTGTTGGAATGACCTTTATTGCCTTGGTACTTGTAGCGTATGCCTGGTTCTTGGATCTTAAGAAGATTCGACCACTCATGCGTGATTTTGATAAAGGCACGAAGGACGCTGATAAAAAGGACGATAAAAAGAAGGACAGCGACAAGAAAGATAGCAAGAAAGTTGCTGACAAGAAAGACGACAAAAAGTCTGATAAGAAGGCTGATGATAAAAAAGAAGACAAGAAAGACGACAAAAAGTCTGATAAGAAGGCTGAAGACAAATCTGATGATAAAAAGGCTGATAAGAAGGACGATAAGAAGCCTGTTGATAAAAAATCAGAAGATAAGAAGCCTGCTGACAAAAAATCTGACAGCAAAAAATCTGCTGATGAAGACAAGCCTAAAAAGGAAGCCGCTAAGAAAGATAAGCCAAAAGAGGACAAGTCTGACGATAAGAAAGATGATAAAAAGCCTGACGATAAAAAATCTGTTGATGCTAAAGGTGAGTCCAAAAAAGAAAAACCAGCAGAAAAGCCAGCAGAGTCTGAATCAGAACCTGCCTCTACGCCTGCCCCCGCACCTGCAGACGACGATGTAGAAGACAAAAAAGAGGTCAATGAATCTAGTGACGAACAAATCCCTAGATCAAGGGCTGAATATAAAGCGATGAGAAAGAAGATGGGTAGAAAAAAGAAATAAGACAATCGAGCCATCTTATCTACTCAGTTGCTGATTCAATACAAACTCATAATAAGGAGAACGTGTAATGTTTGGTGAAATTCATTGGGGAATGTCTCCCATTCTAGACGGAATTAGAATTTTCTTGGCGCTGCTTTTACTAGCACCAATGTATGTGTTTCTCGATGCTCTAAAGCCATGGCGCCACGAAGTCGAAAAGCACTTTGACGTACCCAAAGAAGGCATGGTCTGCTACGTCTGGATGAGCGGTATCTTGCTGATTGTTGGACTACTTGCTTGGTTGCCCAGTGCACTTGGTCGCGCAGGCATTTTTGAAGTAACTATAATACCTGGCTTCATCGAGGGTGCAGTACCTACTATGCCAGGTGCGATTTCTGGACTAGCTCTCTTCCTTAAAGTCGTTTTGCTCTTTGCCTACCTAAAGCGCGTTGCCTTTAACAAGGTTATGCGCCGCTATGCAAGAGAAATGAAGAGGCAAAAAATGCTGGCGAAAGAGGGAAGGCCTGTTGAGTTTGACCACAGTGATGACAGAGATAGCGATGACGATGCCGCCGAAGACGACGAAGATGCAGATGATAGTGACGTAGACGCTACAGAAGAAAATGACGACTCAGAGACCGCAGAAGGGCGATCCTAAAATATGAACACAGATATTGTTGCAGACGTCAGTGAAAAAGATGCTCCTCAGTTAGCTGAAGAGCTGGGACTGAGACCAGATGAGTACACTCATATCGTCACGATTCTTGGTCGGACTCCCACCATATGCGAGCTTTATATGTATTCGCTTATGTGGTCAGAGCACTGTAGCTACAAGCACTCGAAAGTGCACCTGCGCAAGTTTCCGACAGAGGGTCAATATGTACTGCAAGGGCCCGGTGAAAACGCAGGCGTGATTAGTGTGGGCGACGGTTGGGCGCTGGCGTTCAAGATGGAAAGCCACAATCATCCTAGCGCGATTGAGCCCTATCACGGTGCAGCAACGGGTATCGGTGGCTGTATGCGCGACATCTTTACGATGGGTGCGCGACCGGTAGCCGCACTGAACAGTATGCGTTTTGGTTCACTGGAACATCCTCGTCAGCGCTTCTTAGCAACAGAAGCTGCGACGGGTTTTGCTGATTTTGCAAAGGGCATTGGCGTTCCGACCTTGGGCGGCGAAGTTTACTTTGACGATGCGTATGAAGGCAACTGCCTGGTAAACGCCATGGGCATCGGCCTTATGCGTGAAGAAAATTTGACGCTCGCCCAGGCAAGCGGTGCAGGAAACCTGCTGGTACTACTGGGTGCAAAAACAGGGCGCGACGGCATTGGTGGCGCAAGCATTCTCGCAAGTGCTGAATTTGGTGACGACGACCCTGCAGACAACGCAGGCAATGCAGAAGCCGATTCATCAGTAGACGCACCAACAACCGTAACCGGCGACCCAGAACTGGGCAGACGCCTTGCAGAGGCCTGCTTAGAGCTGCTAGAAAGCGGCCTGCTGATTGGTCTGGGTGACCTAGGTGCCGCAGGGCTTACCAGCAGCGGCAGCGAGATGGCAAGCCGCGCCGGAATGGGTATTACTATCGATGTCACAAAAGTGCCGGCACTTATTGATGGGATGCGTCCCTTCGAGCTGATGGTCAGCGAATCACAAGAACGCATGCTTGCTGTGTGCGAGCCCGAAAGGCTAGAAGAAGTGCTTGCCGTATGCAAGCGCTGGGACGTGCTATCTACCGTCGTTGGCGAAGTAACTGATACGGGTAACTTTGTTGTAAAGGCGGGGGAGTCTGTCCATGCCTGTATACCAGCGCGCTCACTTGCAGACGACGCGCCAGAATATGACCCGGCTTACACGGAGCCTGCGTATGTGGCGCAGCTTGCTGCAACTGACTTGAGTGGCCTGGCTCACCCAGAAGGGCAAGAGCAGCTAAATGCAGCGGCCTTAAAGCTGCTTGCCAGCAACAACATTGCTTCGCGCAATTGGATTGGACAGCAGTGTGAGCTGCCAGATGATGAAGTTGCCAAAGACTCGGTAGTGATTGCACCTGGTGGCGATGCAGGGCTGTTCCGCATTGGTATTCCGGGCAAGCCTGAGACGATGACAAATCGCGGTATTGCTGCGAGTTGTGACTGCAACGGGCGCTATATTTACTTGAATCCTCGCCGTGGCGCACAAATCGCCGTGGCAGAAGCTGCAAGAAATGTGAGCTGTGTAGGCGCAACACCTGCAGCGTTGACTGACTGTCTAAACTTTGGCTCGCCAGAAAAGCCAGAAGTGTACTGGACTTTCGTAAACTCTATCGAGGGCATTAGCGATAGCTGTAGGGCTCTGGACGTACCTGTTGTTTCGGGTAACGTCAGTTTCTACAACGAATCGCGTGGCTTTGCGATTTATCCTACTCCTTCTATTGGTCTGGTGGGCGTACTAGATGACCTTGATAAGCACTGCACCAGCGACTTTAAGTCTGCAGGGGACACCATCATCTTGCTGGGTGAGACCTTTGCAGAAATCGGCGGTAGTGAATATCTAAAGGTACAGTTTGATATGGTTGCGGGCGAAATTCCTGCGCTAGATTTGGATATTGAAGCGCGCACGCAAAAAGTGCTGCGTGATTTGATTGCTGAAGGCTTGTTGCAATCAGCTCATGACTGTAGTGACGGCGGCCTTGCGGTTGCACTTATTGAAAGTGCTGTTGCAGGTGGTGTCGGCTTTGAACTTGCTTTGGACGACGGACTTGCGCCGGCTCTGTCACTATTTAGCGAGAGCCAAAGCCGTGTTGTCGTAAGCTGCGCGCCTGACAAGGCAGATACAGTTCTCGATAGGTTACAGGCAGCAGATGTTCCTTTCAGCGTGCTAGGTGACGTTGGTGGCGAGCGCGTTATTATTAAAGACAAGTTAGACCTGCCACTTGCTGAAGTTTCGCAGGTGTGGTCAGACTCCCTAGAGAAAGCGTTGAAAGCGACAGGGGGCACCGATTCCGAAGGAGTGCCAGGTACCGACACTTGCTGCTGCGAGAGCGCTAAAGACGAGAGCGCTGGCAACTAAGTGAGTGGTGTAATCGGTATCTATCTGAACGCTGGAGCACAGGCCGCGAACGCCAATGCAGCAGCAGATGCCGCCACTGCTACTGCTACTGCCACTGTTCCGGCAGCAACTCCGACAGACGAAGCTGCGCGCCTAGCCTACTTTGGGCTGCACGCCTTGCAGCACCGCGGACAAGAGGGTGCTGGCATTGCTGTTGGCGACAATAATACGATTATCGAAGTTAAAGACTTGGGTCTGGTGGCTCAAGTCTTTAAAGAGTCTGGCCTGCGCGCGCTTACCGGTCATGTTGCTCTGGGGCATGCGACCTATAATGTGGCGCGTTGTGAAAAGAACATGCCGCAGTGGCAGAGCACTCAGCCTCATATGTCTTCGATTAGCCACCAGCTTATCGCGCTGGGCTTTAGTGGTAGCCTAACTAACTCCAAAGACGTTCATCGCTATCTGCGCGATGAAAAAATACACTTAGATTCGTCTGCCGACGCTGAAGCAATTGCTGCTTTGATTGGCAAGTTTACTGTTGAGACCAGCCATATTCGCGAGGGCATTGCGCGTACCATGAGCATGGTGCAAGGCTCGTATGCCGCTGGTATTATTACTGAATCGGCACTCTATGCTTTCCGCGACCCGCTGGGAATATCGCCTCTCTGCATTGGTGAGATTCTGTTTGAAGACGGCGAAAACAAGGGCAAGAGGCGCGGCTGGGTAATTGCGAGCGAAACCTGCGGTCTTGATATTATCGGTGCTCGCTATCTGCGCGACCTTGAGCCAGGTGAGGTCGTGAAGGTCAGCGAAGCTGGCGTTGAAACACTCCTTGCAAACCCTGCCCCTAAGCCAGCACTCTGCGTGTTTGAATATGTCTATCTGGCACGTCCCGATAGCGAGATGGCTGGACTATCTATGTATGAGTCCAGGGTCAAGCTGGGCAAAGAGCTTGCCAAAGAGGCATTCGTTGACGCAGACATTGTTATCGGTGCGCCTGACAGCGGTATCCCAGGGGCTGTCGGATATGCAAAAGAAAGTGGCATTCCGTATGGTGAGGGGCTGACAAAAAATCGCTATGTCGGCAGAACCTTTATTGAGCCTACGCAGGCACTGCGCCAGCGCGGTATTCGCCTGAAGCTCAATCCTATGAAACATGCAGTACGTGGCAGACGCGTCATCGTTGTGGATGATTCGATTGTGCGCGGCAATACCAGCAAGCAAATGGTGACGATGCTGCGCGAAGCAGGCGCAAAGGAAGTGCACATGCGCGTGACTTCACCGCCTGTAGTTTCACCCTGTTTCTATGGCATTGACATGTCGACCAGCGACCAGTTAATCGCTACACAACTTACGCTAGAAGAGCTTCGTACGTCGATTGGCGCAGATTCAGTGGCGTACTTGTCGCTAGATGGCATGGTGCAGGCGACAGGTATTCCAGCTGATGAACTATGCATGGCATGCTTCGACGGCAACTATCCCATAGACGTGGGCATAGATGTGGACATAGACGTGGGCAAAGACGTAAGCTGACAAATGATACGTCCCCCTGCCAACAGCATAACTGAAGGAGAGCAGCAAGCAGTGGAGAAAACCGAACTAACCTACGCAGATTCAGGAGTCGATACTGCTGAAGGCGCGCGTGCCGTAGATGCGATTCGCACAAGCGTCCAGTCGACCTATCGCCCAGAAGTTATAGGCGACATAGGCGGTTTCGGCGGACTGTTCTCTGCAGCGGCTCTCAAAGACATGGAAGACCCCATACTGGTTTCTGGCACTGACGGAGTCGGTACTAAAATAGAGCTGGCAAAACAGCTGGGCATCTATGACACCGTTGGAATCGACCTAGTTGCGATGTGCGTCAACGACGTGCTGGTCACCGGCGCAGAGCCATTGTTTTTCCTCGACTACATAGCGGTGGGCAAAATCGATTCAGAAAAAATGGCGCAGATGGTAGAAGGCGTTGCAGAGGGTTGCCGCCAGTCAGGGTGCGCACTTGTCGGTGGCGAAATGGCAGAACATCCAGGAACTATGGAAGACGACGCCTTCGACATGTCGGGCTTTTGCACCGCAGTAATCGACAGGCCAAAAATGATTGACGGCAGCGGTATCAAAGCAGGCGACCTCATCTTTGGCTTGCCCTCGAACGGCTTTCACTCAAACGGTTTTTCACTGATTAGGCGCGTGATTGAAGGCATGGACCTAAACGCTCCAAGCCCAGCGGGGGAGTCTGACCAAACGCTCGGACAAGCACTGCTTAAACCAACGCGCATTTACGTCAAAACTATCCTGGACTTGCTGAAAAAAGGCGCACCTATCAAAGGCATGGCACATATCACGGGCGGTGGTATTACTGAAAATCTTGACCGCATTTTGCCTGAAGGCACAGACGCACTGGTGCGCTTAGGTTCGTGGAAAGTTCCTACGATTATTACGTACATCTGTGACCTTGCGGGGCTGAGCCAAGCAGAGGCACTTAAGACCTTTAACTGCGGCATAGGATTTGCTCTTATTGTGAGCCCAGAAGACGCGCCACAGCTACGTGCAGCACTCGAGGCACAAGGTGAAGAGTACTTTAAAATTGGCACGATAGAGGCGGCCCATCCTGGACAGCATGAAAAGGACTGTCGCAATGTCTTATACCGCTAATACTGGCTGCGGCGGCAATACCAGCAGCAGCAAGCTGCGCCTAGGCGTGCTCATCTCTGGTGGAGGCAGTAATTTGCAAGCCATCATTGATGCCATAGACGCAGGCGCGCTGGACGCAGAGATTGCCGTTGTAATTTCTAACAAAGCAGACGCCTACGGGCTACAGCGCGCAAAGGCAGCGGGCATTCCAGCTGTCGCACTTTCAGTAAAAGACTATGAACAGGCGACACAGGCAGAAACGAGACAAGCCTTTGACACGGCCATTCTGGACGTACTCCGCCAATACAAAGTCGACTGGGTTGCAATGGCTGGTTATATGCGCTTGATAACACCACTGATACTGGACGCTTTTCCCAACAGGGTGCTTAACCTGCACCCCTCGTACCTGCCAGCATTTCCTGGTGCGCATGCGATTCGTGACGCACTTGACGCAGGCGTGACAACAACGGGAGTCACCGTTCATATCGCCAATGAAATCTTTGATGAAGGCCCTATTATCGAACAGGTCGAAGTGCCTGTCCTGCCAGCAGATACTTTTGATACTTTGGCAAAGCGCACACGTGCAGTCGAGCATGTGCTCTACCCCAGAGTCTTACAATATATTGCAGAGAATCGACTTCGTGTTTTAGACGGACAAGTTACCATCTTGGAAGGAACAGATTAGTGTCATCAACAATTAAGCGTGCTCTTGTATCAGTAACTGATAAAACAGGTGTTGTAGATTTTTGTAGAAGCCTTGTTGAGGATTTCAGTGTAGAAATCGTTTCAACGGGTGGTACTGCAGCAGTCTTGCAAGATGCAGGCATTGCTGTGACTTCCATCGAGGCAGTTACGGGCTTTCCAGAGATGATGGACGGGCGCGTAAAGACTTTGCACCCAAAAGTGCACGGGGGATTGTTGGCAAAGCGCGACAACGCAGCGCATATGGATGCTGCAAAGCAGCATGACATTACGGCCATCGATTTAGTTGTTGTGAACCTATACGCCTTTGAAGCAGCGGTCGCAAAAGAGGGCGCGAGCGAAGAAGAGGTCATCGAAAATATCGATATTGGTGGTCCCAGTATGTTGCGCAGTGCTGCAAAGAACTTTGCCAGCGTGACGGTTGTCACAAACCCTGCAGATTATCCTGCGATTTTGGAAGAGATGCAGCAACAGGGTGGCACTACTACTTTGGAAACACGCAAGAAGCTTGCGATGGAAGTTTTTGATTTAACTGCGCGCTACGACGGCGCAATCACAGCTTACCTATCTAATAACGACAAGCTACACATTGCCTTTGAGAAGGTGCAAGACTTGCGCTACGGGGAAAACCCTCATCAGGCTGCAAGTTACTACCGCTATCCAGGGGATGTGACAAATACTTTGGCCGCTGCAAAACAATTGCAGGGTAAAGAACTTTCCTACAACAATATCTTGGATACTGACGCAGCATGGGGTGCGGTGCGCGAGTTTACTGAACCAGCATGCGTGATTGTAAAGCATACTAACCCCTGCGGCGCAGCTGTTGCTACTAGCAGCGACACAGACATCGTCTCTGTCTATCAAAGAGCATGGGAGGGCGACCCCATCTCTGCCTTTGGTGGTATTATCGCGCTAAACAGGTCACTCACTGCTGCAGTCGTTGAAGCAATCTTTGCCAACAAGCAGTTTGTTGAAGTGATTGTTGCTCCGCGCTTCGAGCCTGCAGCATTAGAGCTGCTTGCCACAAAACCCAATATGCGCCTGCTCGAAACGGGGGGAGTAAACTCACCAATTGACGCAGAAAACTTTGGCTCTACAGCTGCCGTAACGGCAGCGGGCGAAAAACTCTCGCTACGTAGTGTAGAAGGCGGCGTACTTGCTCAGGCAGAAGATGCCGCAACAGAAGACCCTGCAACTTTTATGGTGGTTAGCAAGGCTCAACCAACGCAACAACAGATGGATGACTTGGTCTTTGCATGGAAGGTGTGTAAAAGCGTAAAGAGCAACGCCATTACGATTGCAAAAGATTCTATGATGCTGGGTATGGGGGCAGGGCAGCCAAATCGCGTGAACTCTGCGCGCGTTGCCATTAATCAAGCAGAAATAGTAACAGACGCAGGAGCCAAAGGTGGCGTCGCTGCGTCTGATGCATTTATACCGTTCCCAGATACTGTTCAAGTATTAGCGGACGCAGGAATAAGCGCCATAATTCATCCGGGTGGATCTATTCGTGATGAAGAAGTGATTGCTGCAGCAGATGCAGCAGGGGTAGTACTAGTTGCTACTAAGCGTCGCCACTTCCGGCATTAATGAAGCCCTTAATCTTTGCTCCATGACCGATAGCGATTGAGCCAGCTTCAATGTCGCCGCCAACAATAGCGCTACTGTGAACGTTTAGTTCGTTTGCAACGTTTGAGTCCCCTGTAAGCTTTCCGCGTAGATCCATGCGTCTAGCTTCAACATTACCCTGCATTTCTGACTTGTCATTAACTCTAAAGTCACCTGCAGTTGTAACGTCACCTCTGACTTCGGCGTTAATCATATCCATGTTCTTTGCATGAACATCACCGATGATTTGACCAGAGTTCGTGATAATGTCGCTTTCGCTTTGGACATTAGCGTGTAGAACACCATACACTTCAGCGTTTGAGCCAAACTCAACGTCACCTGAAATCTTAGTGCCCTCAGCAATAATAGTTGGTCGAACAGCACCTGTTGGTGTGTTGTCATTACCTGCTGGCCTATCTTTTGGCGCATCAGCGCGCGGAGCAGAGCTGTCGGCAGAGAATACTGGCGCAGTTCCGTCGTTGGATTTAGCAGCAGGAGTTGGTGCTGAAGAGCTAGAGCCTACAGGTGTTGTAGGACGTGTACCCGCTCCAGCGCCTGTGGGTGTGGCTGGTTTGCGGTCGTCGTTTGCAGCTGCGTTCATCATAATAGACATCATAATAGACATTTTCCTGTTCGTTATTTACCTTTAGTTTCCCATTCTTAGTGCTGATTTGTACTTACATTACATACAAATAGCAACAATAACTGTACCATTATACAGTTTGATTTCCAATAGTAAACAATTAATTTAAGCAAATTTCTTCATATGTTGTTGCCGAACGGCAGTATCAGGCATTATTCAGGCAAAATAATCTGTGGTTGAGCAATGTTTTCCTCTTTAAATCGCTGCTGAACTTCCTCTAAATATTGCGAGGTAACCATGCCACGTTTTCCAAAGTCAACAATTGGCAATATTGTTGCAAGCGAGATACCACGTTCAGAGTTTGCGGTCACGATAATGCGCGGATCTTGTTCTTTGTGAACGTAATGGGAGCGCTCCATAAGATCAGTAGCAACGCTGCGCATAATCTCGATTACCTTTTCGATGTCATTTTCATAAGACACCATGGTAGGAATGACCAGATTCAGCGCGTCAGTGTTGCGGCTGAAATTGATAACCTGTGAGCGTGCAAGGTTAGAGTTAGGAACAATGACCAGTTCGCTAGTGATTCTGCGAATTGTCGTATTGCGCCAGGTGACGTCTTCGACGACTCCTTCTTCACCTGACTCTAGGCGCACAAAGTCGCCCGGTTCGATTTGGCGCGATGCCAGAATTTGAATTCCTGAAAAGAGGTTGTCCAAAGTAGGTTGCAGGGCAAGACCGATAGCGATGCCAGAAACACCCAGGGCACCCAGTATCGGGGTCAGCGAATTGGTAGACCCGGTCACCACAACAGCACTGGCAACACCAATCATCCAAATGACGGCAGCTACGATGTTTCCAAATATCGAACTGGAAGGAACTTTCGTGCTTTCGCGTGCAGTATAGGCACTGATGAAGCGGTTAGCAACGCGTGCCAAAAAGAAGGTAATGATGGCAATGGTGATTGCCTGCAGTATCCCATGATTTGCGTCCAAAAAGGCAAGCATGTCTTCGTCGCGCACATTCATGGTGCGCAAATTGGCAACAGCTGCCCACATGCCGATGATGCCACCTATCCAGGCAATACTGCCTCGTGCAGCGATTACCAGTGCTTGATTAGCACGCGATTGATTTTTTGTCGCTGCGTTGCGCAGGAAAAACGATATGATTTGCTGCATGATAAGACCGGCGACCAGCCAGCCACCAAAAATCAGCAAGGCAATCCCATACTGGGTAGTAAATATAGTTAAGGCATCTTCTAGTGACATTTTGTTTTATCTTGTTGCGACCTCTCGCCGCACCCTCATCTCGCCGCGCCCTTGCTAGATTCTAGCAAGCAAGTCCTGTGCAGCATCGTTGTCTAACACTACCGTTACACTACGGTGCAATTGTAGCGCAGAAGCACTGACAGCAGGAGTAATGTCACCCAGTAGGGTATCAGCAATAATGCCGCTCTTCTTTGGGCCCGTTGCAATAAGCAAGATTTCCTTTGCCATCATGATGGTACCAACACCCATCGTTATGGCATGCTTAGGGACTTCGTCACTTGACTCAAAGAAGCGTGCGTTTGCAGCGATGGTCGAATCGGCCAGCTGCACATAGTTAGTGCGCGCAGGAAAAGTGTCAGCAGGCTCGTTGAAGCCAATGTGCCCATTTTCGCCAATGCCCAGAATTTGCAGTGCGAAATCTTTCGACTTGCGTATCGCTGCTTCATAGCGCAGACATTCGTCTGCTGGACTAGGGGCTTCTCCGCTAGGAATGTCACGATTTGATGGGTCAACATTAACATGGTCAAAAAGATTTTCTGACATGAAGTATTCGTAGCTTTGGTCGTTGCTTTTTTCAATGGGATAGTATTCGTCCAGGTTGAAGGCACGAATGCTGCTTAAGTCTAGCGCACCAGCGTTGTAGCGCGCGATGAGCTCTTTGTACATACATACGGGGGTACTGCCGGTGGCGAATCCGTATGTTCCTGTGGGGGAGTTGTCCAGCACCTGACAGAAAATATCTGCTGCACGCTTACCAACAGCCTCTAGTCCATCCTCAACATACACAGTAATATTATTCAAATCAATCGTCTGCGATTCGTTCATAAGTAAAATGTCACCTCATCTGAAAGTAAACCAATACATAGCTAAAAGTAAAGCAATACATGGCGGCTACTGTACATTATCGCTAAATTATAATAGCTAAAAAGCCACAAGCCCCTTTAGTAAAAAATCTGACTGCGAAGCGTTGAAATATGATATCCTAATACGCTGCTGGAGGGGTGGCAGAGTCCGGCTGAATGCACTGGTCTTGAAAACCAGCAACGGTTTACCCCGTTCGTGGGTTCGAATCCCACCCCCTCCGCCAGCAAATTTTAGTAGGTGATTGGAGGATTCGAAGCCGAGAGGGGTAAATGCGACGGCTAGGAGCATTTACGTCCGAGCGCAGCGAGGTCACCGTGGATTGCGAAGCAAGGCATGCGAATCCCACCCCCTCCGCTATTTGTGGTGAGTGCATAACGACCATCTTAAAAGCCTCACGCAATCATCTAACCAGTTCGGAGGGAACTCCCTATGCAGGGTACTATATTGAGTATTTCTTACCAAGGTAATGTTGCTATAATTTCGGGCGATGATGGGAATAGGTATAACTTTGATGCGGGGCAGTGGCGCACTAATTATGCTCCTACCGTAGGGCAGCGGGTTGACTTTGTTCCTGTGGGCAATGTTGCCACAGAGGTCTACCTTGTGCAAAATCAGTTCACAAACACTGTGACAGATAAAAAGAGCAAGGTCGTTGCAGGACTACTTGCCATCTTTTTAGGATCGTTGGGTATCCACAAGTTCTATCTGGGCTACCATTCTGAAGGAATTGTTATGCTCGTCATGTATTTAACAGGATTTTTTCTTGCCTTTGGCCTCGTTGGCTTTTTGTGGGTTTGGATTCCAGGCATCATCGGCCTAATCGAAGCGATTATCTACTTCACAAAAAGTGACTACGATTTCGAGCAGACCTACGTGGTGGGCAACAGACCTTGGTTCTAGGCCTCAAGCCTGCACCACTGCTGTATACTCGGCAGAGTTTGTCCATGTGTGTAGCCTTTGCTATAAAGTCAACAGATTTACAAGCAAAAATGCTTGCGCAAGACTACCGATATACAGTAAGCTAGTACGCAGTTGAATATGCATGTCGAAGGGAATATGCGAACTCAGAGTTCATTGGCAGGTTTGCCAGCAGAGAGCGGTCGGTAGCTGCAAGACCGTATGAATAGGTTCAGCGTCTCACCCCAGAGTGCAAACATTTTTGAGCGGGCGTTGCTAGACGTCAACAAGAGTGGTACCGCGGAAGCCTTTGAAGCCTTCGTCTCTTGACATTGCAAGAGCGGGGGTTTTTTCAATTATCCCCTCGCAAGGGTACAGCAAGTACTAAACAGTAAGTACAGGCAGAGTAAGAACCGGCTAAACAGCAAAGATAGCGATTAGCCAGACAAAAGAGAGGGAGCACGACCATGAAACATAAAGAAAAGTATATTCCTCAATACCACATGCCACCTGGGTCACCAGAAGAACTGTTGGACTGGGCAAAACAAGACCGCCTACTCAAAGCTCCCATCTGGTGTAGCGTTGATTTGCGCGATGGCAACCAAGCACTTATCACGCCCATGCGCCTCGAAGAAAAGATCAGCTATTATGAATTCTTGCTCGATGTTGGATTCAAAGAAATAGAAGTAGGCTTTCCTGCAGCGTCAGAAACAGAATTTGCTTTCTTGCGTCACCTTATTGATAACGATCTTATTCCTGATGATGTCAGCATACAGGTACTGACTCAATCAAGGGCACACATTATTGAAAAGACTTTTGAAGCAGTACGTGGTGCAAAAAACGTGATTGTGCACCTATATAACTCGACTTCGACTATTCAGCGCGAACAGGTTTTCCGCAAAACTGAAGATCAGATTATTGCCATTGCAGAAGTAGGGGCTAATCTGTTCAATGAATGGGCAGAGAAAATACCCGAGTCAAACTTTACTTTCCAGTATTCACCTGAAAGCTTCACGGGCACAGAGCCTGAATTCGCCCTGAAAGTCTGCAACAGACTCATCGACATTTGGCAGCCAAAAGACGGCAGAAAGGTAATCATCAATCTGCCTGCAACCGTAGAACATTCGATGCCGCATGTATATGCGCAACAGGTTGCTTACATGCACAAGCACCTGAATCAGCGCGAACACATTATTATCTCGCTACATCCTCACAATGACCGAGGAACAGGCGTTGCTGCTGCAGAAATGGGCGTCCTTGCAGGTGCTGACCGCGTCGAAGGAACACTTTTTGGCAATGGTGAGCGTACGGGAAATGTTGACCTGATTACCCTTGCAGGAAACCTGTATACGCATGGCGTTGATCCAGGGCTTGACCTAAGCGACATGCCGCGCATTGTAAGAATGCACGAAGAAATCAACAAGCTGTCAGTGCCAGAGCGCCACCCCTATGCAGGAGCACTTGCCTTCGCAGCGTTCTCAGGCTCACACCAAGACGCTATTGCAAAGGGCATGAACTTCCGCGCAGAGCAAGATGACAATATGTGGACGGTGCCTTACCTACCTATCGACCCGCGTGACGTAAATCGCGAATACGAAACAGATGTCATTCGCATCAACAGCCAGTCTGGAAAAGGTGGCGTTAACTACATTCTTGAACAAAACTACGGCTATAAGCTGCCGATGGCGTTTAGAGAAGAGCTGGGATATCGCATCAAAGATATCTCTGACCAGCTGTCAAAGGAGCTGATTCCAGAAGAAATCCACACAGTCCTGCTGGAAGAATATATCAACGTTGCCGACCCTATTGAGGTGGTATCGGTTGACTGGCGTCGCGACGGTTCAGACACTATCGCAGACGTAAACTTCACGGTAGGCGGCACAGCAAAGACAGAAAGTGGCCGCGGCAACGGTACGCTTGATGCGGTGCGCGATGCGATTCAAAAGCTGAATCCAGATGTTCAGTTCCAGTTTGAAGACTACGAACAACACGCGATGGAAGGCGAGTCTGCCGCGCGCGCTGCGACCTATGTAAAGATTTCAGATAAAGCAGGTACGCCTGTCTGGGGAATCGGAATCGACCACGACATCGCAACGGCGTCAGTATATGCACTACTCTCTGCGTTCAACAGACTGAAATAGGAGACAAGACTAAGATGACAACACGCGTGCCAATGACGATGACGCAAAAGATTCTCAGCGCTGCTGCGGGTCAAGAAAGCGTTAAAGCGGGGGAGCTTGTCCAGGTAAAGCTAGACCTGGTACTAGGCAATGACATTACTGCCCCCATTGCAATACAAGAATTTTACGGCGCAGGATTCGATACCGTATTCGACCGTGAAAAAATCGCACTGGTAATGGATCACTTCACGCCTAATAAAGACATAAAGGCTGCTGAAAACTGCAAAGTGTGCAGGCAGTTTGCCCACAAGCACGAACTGACGCATTTTTATGACGTAGGCTTGATGGGTATAGAACACGCACTGCTGCCAGAACTAGGTATTGTTGCTGCGGGTGAGTGCATTATTGGTGCTGATTCGCATACCTGCACCTATGGTGCGCTGGGAGCATTTTCAACGGGCGTTGGCTCGACTGATATGGCAGCTGGCATGGCAACGGGCGAAGCATGGTTTAAAGTTCCTGATGCGATTCAGGTTCGTCTTAGCGGAAAACTACAACCAATGGTGTCTGGCAAAGACATTATCTTGCATTTGATTGGAATCATCGGCGTGGACGGAGCACTCTACCAAAGCCTTGAATATACGGGTGATGGTGTTGCAAGTCTGACCATGGACGACCGCCTATGTATCGCCAACATGAGTATCGAAGCAGGTGCAAAAAACGGCATTTTCCCTGTTGACGATGTTGCGCGTGCCTACATGGACGGGCGCGTAGATAGAGACTACCAAGTCTTTGAAGCAGATCCTGATGCGAGCTATGTGCGCACTGTTGAGATTGACCTCTCAAGCCTTGAGCCTACCGTAGCCTTCCCGCATTTGCCTGAAAACACACGTCCGATTGCAGAAGCAGAAAGTCTTACTATTGATCAAGTTGTCATTGGCTCTTGTACCAACGGCTGGCTGTCTGACATGAAGGTGGCAGCAGAAATTCTTGAAGGTAAAAAGATTCACAAAAATATCCGCTGTATTGTTATTCCTGGTACGCAACAAATCTACCTTGACGCGATGGAAGCTGGTTATATCAGAACCTTTATCGAAGCAGGTTGTGTTGTGTCTACCCCGACGTGCGGACCGTGCCTTGGGGGGCACATGGGTGTACTTGCTGCAGGTGAGCGTTGCGTGGCAACAACGAATCGCAACTTTGTGGGGCGTATGGGACATGTTGACTCTGAAGTTTATCTAGCAAGCGCACAAGTTGCTGCAGCATCTGCAATCGCAGGCGAGATCGCTGACCCGAGGAGCGTGTAAGGTATGAAGACAAGAGGTTTTGCTCATAAATACGGTGACAACGTAGATACTGATGTAATCATTCCGGCTAGATATCTTAATATCACCGATAAAAAGGAACTAGCAAAATACTGCATGGAAGACATTGACCCTGATTTTCCCAATAAAGTTCAAGCAGGGGACATCATGGTTGGCGGACAAAACTTTGGTTGCGGATCTTCACGTGAACATGCACCAATGGTCATCAAAGAGTCAGGTGTGTCGTGTGTAGTTGCAGGTAGCTTTGCCAGAATTTTCTATCGCAACGCTATCAACATTGGACTACCGATTCTCGAATGTGCAGAAGCAAGCACAAATATCGAAGCAGGCGACGAAGTAGAAATCGACTTTGATTTGGGGATAATCAAAAACCTCACTAAAGGTGAGCAATATGAAGCCATCCCTTTTCCAGAATTTATTAAAGAGATTATCGAAGCAGGCGGCCTGCTTGCCTCAATAAAGAAAAAACAGGAAGGCTAAGGCACATGAACTTTAATATAGCAGTAGTGGCAGGAGACGGTATTGGCCCAGAGGTAATGGTAGGGGCAAAACGTGTTCTCGATCGTGTCGGAAAGCGCTTCGGACATACCTTTACCTATACAGAAGTACTCGCAGGGGGATGTGCGATTGATGCCGTAGGCGAATGTCTACCTGAAGAAACTATTGAAATCTGCAAGAACTCAGACGCAGTATTGCTGGGTGCTGTTGGTGGCTGGCAATGGGATGATTTGCCTGGAGAAGAGCGTCCAGAGCAGGCGCTACTGGGCTTGCGCAAAGAGCTCGGGCTTTTTTCAAATTTGCGTCCTGCTCTCATGTTTGAAGAACTTAAAGATGCCTGCCCACTAAAACCTGAACTTGTCACGGGTGGTCTTGACCTGATGATTGTGCGCGAACTTACCGGCGGTATTTACTTTGGCGAGCACGGCAGACGTTGTGGTGGCGAGATGGGTCAAATTGGTTATGACGTTGAACAGTACAGCGAAGAAGAGGTACGCAGGATCGCACACGTTGCTTTTGATATGGCGATGAAGCGCGGGCGGAGGCTGACCAGCGTGGATAAGGCAAACGTACTTGAAAGCTCTCGGGTATGGCGCGAAGTAGTATTAAAAGTTGCAGAATCTTATCCGGATGTCGAGCTAAACCATCTGTATGTAGATAATGCTGCTATGCAGTTAGTTTGTGCACCGCAGCAATTCGATGTGATTGTGACAAATAACATGTTTGGCGACATCCTTTCAGATGAAGCAAGCATGATTACGGGTTCTATTGGCATGTTGCCCTCTGCAAGCATGCGCGAAGATAGCTTTGGACTGTATGAACCAGTACATGGTTCTGCTCCAGATATTGCTGGTGAAGATAAGGCGAATCCAATGGCAATGGTTTTGTCTGCAGCGATGATGCTGCGCTACACCTTTGGGTTAGAAGAAGAGGCAGCTGCAATCGAGGCGGCCGTAAAGTCAGTACTTGCAAAGGGTTACCGCACTGGCGACCTTTACAATGCGGGCAATGCAGACAATGCTGCGGACGAGACCCTTGTAGGAACTGCTGCTGTCAGCAACCTCATCGCAGAGGAAATCATCGCTACAAGTGCAGTGTAGAGGACCATTTTGTTGAGGTCAACAAAATGGCTGATGAGCGTTTTCCTGACGTCAGGAAAACGATAATGCTTGATGAGTAGCTTATGCGCTGTTGAGGCTGGATTTCAGTTGGAATCCAGCCTTTTTTAGTGCGTTCTTAATCTTTTCGATATGCTCGAAATCTTTTGTTTCAAGACCAATGGTCAAATAGCAGCTCGCAATCGCCATATTAGGATCTGAACCCGAGTAATGAACGTTTACCACGTTACCGCCATGTTCAGAAATGATAGTGCTGACACTTACCAACTGACCAGGCTTATCTTCCAAAGCAATGTGTAAGGTAGCATTTCTGCCACTGGTTACCAGTCCTCTGGTGATTACGCGCGACAAAATATTTACATCAATGTTGCCGCCAGACACGATACAGACAGTTTTCTTGCCCTGTATAGGTAGCTTATCAAACATGATTGCAGCTACACTTACGGCTCCTGCTCCTTCAGCGATAAGCTTTTCCTTTTCCATCAGCGCAAGTATTGCTGCAGCGATTTCATCTTCGCTGACTGACACTATGTCATCGACATATTTTTGCACTAGTGAAAACGTCTTAGCTCCAGGTGTTTTTACCGCAATTCCGTCAGCAAAAGTGGACACGCTCCCTAAGGTAACGGCGCTTCCACTTTGTATGCTTTCTTTCATGCTGGGTGCAAGCTCTGCCTGAACGCCATAGATTTTGATGTCTGGGTTAATGCTTTTTAAGGCAAAGGCAAGTCCTGCAATAAGTCCGCCTCCGCCAACAGGAACAACAACAGCTTCGACGTCTGCTAGCTGGTCTAAAATTTCTAGCCCAACTGTTCCCTGGCCTTCGATAACTGCTTCGTCATCAAAGGGGTGGATGAAAGTTGCACCTGATTCTTCTTGCATGCGCAGTGCGTGCTTGTAGGCATCGTCATAGGTGCCTTTGACTAGCACGACTTTGGCTCCCAGTGCTCTGGTCGCTTCAACTTTGCTCAACGGCGCGCCATCTGGCATGCAAATCACACAGGGAATAATCATCTTTCTTGCAGCAAGAGCAACACCTTGTGCGTGATTGCCAGCAGAACAGGCTATGATTCCTGCTCGCTTTTGTTCGTTGCTCAGTTGGGATATTTTATAGTATGCACCGCGCAACTTAAAGCTACCCGTTGTTTGCAAGTTTTCAGTTTTTAGATACACATCATGCGTGTTTTCATCAAAGCCCAGATTGGAGGCCTTAATTAGGTCAGTGCGTCTGGCAACATCTTTTAGTAGGTCTGCTGCCTGATTGATATTCTCGAGGCTTACCATGTCGTGTAGCATCTTTGTTATACCGTCTTTCTCCATGAATGTGTATCTTCAAGTTCACCATACTGAATGCCAGTCAGGGTGTCGTACAGTCGCTTACTTAGCTCACCTGTTTCTGCGTTCTCTGGCGAGTTGTTGCCAAGGTAATAATCTTCGCCTTTGTAGCCCAGCTTGCCAATGGCAGTGATTATTGCAGCAGTTCCTGTGCCAAAGGCTTCTTGCAGTCTGCCTTCGCGCTGTGCTGCAAGCAGTTCATCAATCGATAGAGGACGTTCGCTGACCGTATATCCCCAGTCGCGACACAAGGTAATCACAGAATCACGCGTAATACCAGAAAGAATGCTGCCACTTAAGGAAGGAGTGACAACTTCGCCGTCAATCACGAAAAAGACGTTCATCGCGCCCACTTCTTCTATGTACTTACGCTCGATACCGTCAAGCCACAGAACTTGGTCATAGCCTTCTGCATGAGCCTTTTCTTGCGCAAGTAAGGACGCCGCATAGTTTCCACCTGTTTTTGCAAAACCAACACCGCCGCGCACTGCACGAACGTATTCATCTTCTACCCAGATAGAAACAGGCTGAAGTCCATTTTTGTAGTACAGCCCACTAGGTGACATGATAATCGCAAAGAGGAAATTCTTAGCCGGCGCAACCCCTAAAAATGCTTCTGTCGCAATAATGAAAGGGCGAATATAAAGTGATGTTCCTGGCTCACTAGGTATCCAGTCCTGGTCGACCTGTACCAAGGCAGATACTGCTTGAACAAAGTCTTCTTCTGGAATAGGAGGAATGCAGATTCGCTCGTTTGTAGCATTCATTCTGCGTGCATTCATCTCTGGTCTGAACAGGTAGATGTCGTCTGACCCGTCCGCACTGGCAGCACCTTTATAAGCTTTCATGCCTTCAAACATTTCCTGCCCGTAGTGAAACACTGAACAGGCAGGCGAGAGAGTAAAATCACCATAGGGCACAATGCGCGCGTCGTGCCAGCCGACGCTGTCAGTATAGTCCATCAAAAACATATGGTCAGTGAAAATGCGCCCAAAGCCTAAGTCGCCAACAGGCTTTTCTTTGGGAGTGTCTGTTTTTGTGATTGTAATGTTTAGCATGATGTTTCCTTTGTGTGCGCCGTACAGATATAACTAGGGCAGAATTGCGCCCTTGTCTGCAGAACTTACCAGCTTTGCGTAACGTGCCAAATAACCGTGCTTAATCTTTGGTTCGGGAGCTGTCCATGCGCTGCGACGTTTTGCGAGCTCTTCATCTGACACCTCCAGTGAGATACTACCAGCAGCAATGTCGATGGCAATCTGGTCGCCCTCCTCGACTAGGGCAATAGTACCGCCGTCCATAGCCTCGGGACTAATGTGTCCAATGGCAGCACCGCGTGTTGCGCCAGAAAAGCGTCCGTCAGTAATTAGCGCGACGTGCTCGCCCAATCCCATACCGCTAATCGCAGCAGTCGGAGTCAGCATTTCCTTCATGCCAGGACCACCTTTTGGACCCTCGTAGCGCACTACGACAACATCGCCCTTTTGAATCTTGCCGTCAAAGATAGCTTCGGTAACGGCTTCTTCTGAATCAAATACGCGGGCAGGTCCTGTGTGTTGCATCATTTCAGGCACAACTGCGGACTGCTTAACTACGCAGCCGTCAATTGCTAGATTTCCCCGCAGTACTGCGATTCCGCCAGATTCTGAATAGGGGCTTTCGCTGGGCCTGATTATGTCGTGGTCGTGATTACTCGCATCCGCCAGATTCTCAGCCAAAGTCTTGCCAGTTGCAGTCATGACCGAGGTATCCAAAATGTCGCGCTTTGTCAGCTCTTTCATAACAGCTGGTACGCCACCTGCGGTGTCTAAATCTTCAATAAAAGTAGGTCCTGCAGGTGCTAAGCGACAGAGGTTTGGCGTGCGCGCACTGATATCATGGGCGTCTCCCAAGGTCAGTGGCACTTGTGCCTCGTTAGCGATTGCAGGCAGGTGTAACAAGGTATTAGTTGAACAGCCCAAAGCCATATCCACCGCTACGGCATTATCAAATGCTGCAGGCGTCATGATGTCACGCGGTTTGATGTCGCGGTTAACTAAGTCCATGACTTGCTTACCTGTTTGCTTTGCCAGGCGCAGGCGCGCAGCATATACGGCAGGAATCGTACCGTTTCCAGGCAGAGCCATACCAATTGCCTCTGACAGACAGTTCATGGAATTTGCGGTGTACATTCCTGCACACGAGCCACAGGTGGGACAGGCAGATTCTGCGTATTCCTGGACAGTCTCCTCTGTCATTTCACCTGCGTGATAGGCGCCAACATATTCGAACATATCACTGAGGCAAGACTGGCTGCCGTCTTTCATTTTGCCGGCAAGCATGGGCCCGCCAGCACAGAAAATAGTCGGAATGTTGAGGCGCGCTGCTGCCATAAGTAGGCCGGGCACGTTTTTGTCGCAGTTAGGAATCATGACCAGTCCGTCAAAGGCGTGGGCCATAACGACCGCCTCGGTCGAATCGCAAATTAGATCACGTGTGACCAGCGAATAGTGCATTCCAATGTGGCCCATCGCAAGACCATCGCACATCGCGATGGCAGGAAAGGCAAGAGGAGTACCGCCCGCTGCCAAAACGCCTGCTTTGACAGCCTCGGTAATCTTATCAAGGTGAGTATGTCCAGGTACGATTTCGTTATAAGAGTTGACAATGCCGATAAGTGGTTTTGACAGCTCTTCATCAGTGAGCCCTAGCGCGTAGAGCAGGCTTCGGTGAGGAGCCCTCTCCACACCGCTTTTCATCTGACGCGAACGAAAATCAGGACGATAATCTGCACTCATGAATTTCTCCTCTTTCCCTTAACTTCTTGTGATAGTTTTTATTAACTTGCAACCCTAGCTGCAACTAGTTAGAAGCTGTATCTAGGTTGTCGTCACCTTGCCAGAGCATCTTTTTGCGCAGCTCGCGTCCAACAACTTCCATCGGATGATTTTCTACTTCAGCACGCTTGGCGTTAAAGAACTCGCGTCCCGTTTTATTTTCTTCAATCCAGTTGTTAGCAAAGGTGCCGTCTTGGATGTCAGCTAGAACTTCGCGCATACGTGCTTTTGTTTCTTCTGCGGGAAGTACGCGTGGTCCAGAAACGTATTCGCCATATTCAGCAGTGTCAGAAATTGAGAAGTTCATTCCTGAAACACCAGCCTTGTTTACCAGGTCAATAATCAGCTTCAGTTCGTGTAGTACCTCAAAGTAAGCACTTTCTGGCGAGTATCCTGCTTCTGTCAGTACTTCAAAACCGCAACGCATAAGATCTACAACGCCACCGCAAAGAACAGTTTGCTCACCAAAGAGGTCAGTCTCTGTTTCTTCAGTAAAGTTAGTTTCTAGAATACCTGCACGCGCGCCACCGATTCCTGCGATGTAGGCAAGAGCAATGTCTTGAGCTTTGCCTGTGGCATCTTGGTGAACTGCGATAAGACTTGGTACGCCTTTTCCTGCCATGAACTGGCCGCGAACAGTGTGTCCAGGTCCTTTTGGTGCTGCCAAAAAGACGTCGATTTCAGCAGAAGGCACAATCTGGTCGTAGCGGATATTGAATCCGTGTGCAAAGGCAAGTGCTTTTCCTGCTGCCAGGTTTGGTGCAATGTCATTCTCGTAAACTTCTGCTTGGTGTTCGTCACTTACCAGAAGCATTACGATGTCTCCAGCTTTACTTGCGTCAGCAATGTTCATGACTTCAAAGCCATCTGCCTCTGCTTCTTTCCAGCTTTTGCCGCCAGCGCGCGCGCCAATGACAACGTTTACGCCAGAGTCGCGTAGGTTCAAAGCGTGGGCGTGACCTTGTGATCCGTAACCAACGATGGCAACAGTTTTACCATCCAGAAGTTTAATGTCACAGTCATTTTCATAAAACATGTTTGCCATAGTCAAACTCTCCTTTTTCCTTAGTACTTTCGTCGATTGTATAATGACCACGCTCTAGTGCAATCATGCCCGTACGCACTAGTTCGATGATTCCGAATTCGCGAAGCAGGGTCCTAGCTGCTTCTGATTTTTGTTCTTCTCCGATGATTGAAAGAGTCAGAGTTTTAGGCGACACGTCAATGATGGAGCCTCTAAATACGTTGGTAATTTGGATAATCTCATTGCGAACTTCGCTTGTAGATGCCTTTACCTTAATGAGGACAAGCTCTTTGCGCAGCATATTGTCTGGTTCGAGCAGCTTGACAGAATGAACGGGCAGTAGCTTGCGCAGCTGGTTGCCCAGCAAAGTTATGCGCTGTTCAGTAGCAAGAACTTCAATAGTAATGCGCGATATTTCGGGCGAGTCAGTTGGTCCTACCGCAAGCGATTCGATATTGTGACCTTTACGAGAAAAGAGTCGGGTAACCTGTGACAGAACGCCTGCTTCATTTTCAACAAGCACTGCTAAGGTGTGACGTCTTTTTTCACTGCTTATAGTTTGTTTGCTCATAGTGGGTCAGGCCTCCTTTAATCCACCAAGAATTGCGTGATATGTGTACCAGCGCTAATCATGGGTCGTGCCATCTCGTCTTGTTCAATGGCGCAGTCAATGACGTAGCCTATCTGTGATTCTTCTTGCAACTTCAATGCTTCGTGCAGGGCTTCTTCTAACTCTTCTACGGTGGTAACTCTGCGACCAGGTAGTCCGTGTGCTTTTGCCAGCGCAATAAAGTCAGGACCGCGGTCAAGGTCGGTTTGTGAGTAGCGTTCATCAAAGATAAGATGCTGCCACTGACGAACCATACCCAAAACACCATTGTTAAAGATGCACGTGATTACGGGCAGCTTGTAAAACTCTTCGGTAGCCATTTCGTGGCTGTTCATGCGGAAAGAGCCGTCACCGGTAACATGCAACACGGTTTTTTCAGGGTTAGCAGCTTTTGCACCAATTGCAGCACCTAGTCCAAAGCCCATTGCGCCAAAACCGCCAGAAGTTACCAGCTGACCAGGATAGTCAAAGCGGAAGTGCTGAATTGCCCACATTTGATGCTGTCCAACATCGGTTGAAACGATGGTGTCGTCGGGCAAGATTTTTGCAATCGAGCTCAAAACTTGCTTTGGGGTCAAAGTACCTTCAACATCGTCATAGACAGTTTCTGCAGGGAAGGAGAAAACCTCTTCTTTCCATGCAGTGTTATCACCCGGCGATACTCTTTCATTAAGCAAGGCAAGTACTTGTTTTGCGTCTCCGATTATATGGTGGTCAGTCTGTACGTTCTTATTGATTTCAGAACGGTCGATATCGATATGGACAATCTTTGCATTTTGCGCAAAACTGTCAAACTTCAAACCTACACGGTCAGAGAACCTACAGCCAACAGCAATCAGCAAGTCACAGCGATCTACTGCCTGATTAGACGCTTGCGTACCATGCATGCCAATCATGCCAGTTACCAGTGGATTCCTGCCCGGTATTCCGCCACCGCCCATAACAGTAATAGCAGTAGGTGCGTCAATGCGTTCGACAAAGCTGATAAATTCAACGTCTGCACGACTTCTGACCACACCGCCACCGCAGATTACCATGGGCTTTTCAGCCTCGTTAATCATGTCTACTAATAGGTCGATATCTTTCAAGTTAGGCTCTGGAGCCTTGAAATCATGCGAGGCTCTGCGAATCAGTGCCCCTAGTCGTCCTGACCCCGAATGCTCTTCTTGCGCAAGTGGCGTGTACTCTGCCGTATCTAAAGTTACGTTGCGCACAATGTCAACCAGTACGGGGCCTGGTCGGCCTCCGCGAGCAACGGCAAAAGCTTCGCGAATGACATCTGCTAGCTTGTTTACGTCGCGCACCAAATACGTGCTTTTCGTGATGGGCATAGCAATGCCGGTGATGTCGACTTCTTGAAACGAGTCGCGCCCAATAAGGTTTTCGTTTACGTTGCAGGTGATGAACACAACGGGGGAGGAGTCCATGTAGGCAGTTGCAATGCCAGTAACTAGGTTAGTCGCACCTGGCCCCGATGTTGCAAAGCAGACACCCACCCTGCCAGAGCTGCGCGCGTAGCCATCTGCAGCATGCGACGCACCCTGTTCGTGTGCCGTCAAGATGTGCTGGATTTTGTCCGAATAGGCATACAGCGCATCATAGACAGGCATGATCGCTCCACCTGGGTAGCCGAAAACAGTGTCCACTCCTTGTTCGAGCAAGCACTCCATTAGTATTTTCGAGCCGGTCATTTTCATGTCCAAGTCCTCTCTACCATTTCCCAGTCTGCAGCGGCAGATTGTCTGCCACCTTAACAAAGAAAAAAGACTCCGATTCTTCGGAGCCTCTGTTAAGTAAAATGTTTGTCCTAACGCTAAAAGGCTCCACTGATTGCACGGTCGACAATAACGACGACAATACCCACAATCACGACGAAAAGACCCGCGCGCAGGTCTGATGTCAGCGATGTTGAAAGTGAATATGTTTTAGCAGTATTTCTCATAGTGAGTAAAGTCTATCATAGTTTCTTTGCCACAAAGCGTTTAAGGTGCAGAAACTTTAGGTGAGTAAAGTAAACGGTAGCACTTGCTGCTGCGCAGGTCACCACCTGTTAAACTTGCTATCATGAAAAAACAATTCCGCCTTATATTTTTTCTGCTAAGTATATTCATAGTTCTTGCTGCAACCGCAGGCGGTGGCGCACTCTTTGTGCACAATTGTCTCGAAGCACAAGCACAGGCACGCTACGAAGCAGCTCTTGAGCGCCAACGAATTGTCACACAGATTTTCAGCAACTCTTTCACGGTAGAGACTCCGTGGCTTTTGCCAGCAATAGACATCCCTTCAGATATCACCCCAGCTACCATCAACTTTACCTTCATGGGGCAAGAACACTCCATCCAGGCAGAGGCTAATCTGCACATCTACTACGGGGCAAAAAAGGCTGACCGAATAGAGCTTTGGAATAATTTATGGTGGCAGGATAATACCTTTGATGAAGCTCGACACCTTGCACTTTACTACAATGAACTTGCTTTCGAGCCGCAAATGGATCACGCTATCGATAGCGTGCTGATTCAGCTACGTGAAATTCGTGATACGCGCGACCTCAGCAATGATGAATATATAGAGCTCATAGTCAAGTACGTTCAGTCCATTCCTTATTGCCATGTGCACGGAACACTTGAGGAAGAAAGACCCATTGGCTGTCCGCGTACACCCATTCAGACCTTAGTTGAAGGCACCGGAGACTGCGATGAAACGGGCATGCTTATGGCTGTGCTGCTCCACCGCGAAGGCTTCCCCGTGTCTTTACTTAACTTTGAAGAAGAGTGGCATATGGCAGTGGGATTACGTATTGAGGGCGAAGGTTTTGACGGGACAGGATACGCCTATGTCGAACCGACAACCTTTTCTTACATTTCAGACGTGCCAGAAATTTTGGAAGGCGGCATCACGATAGAATCTTCTCCCGTGGTGATACCGATGGGGGACGAAATCAGAAATCCCATGCCGTATTTCTCAGAAGAGGCTCTAGCAGAAATTGCACGAATTATTGATGTTCGTGATCGCGCAGAGGCCGCTGCCACTGGACTTCGCAATCGCATTGAAAGAACGCCGATGAGTCTTGCAGAGTTTAATCGTCAGCGCGCACTACACGACGCGTGTTTTGTCGCACTCAATCGCTTTCGCGGTGTAGAGCCTTGCCCGCGCGGAAGCATAAATACTGACTTTATGGATCGCCCGCAAGCCATTGAATGGATTAACCAAAACGCCTGGTGGGAGTAAATGAATAGTCGACCCACAATGAAGAAGATAATAAAGAAGAACCAAAAAACAAAAGTGAGGAGTTCGTCCATGACCGCTAGAAATACTATTTTGACAGTACTTGTTGCACTTGCCTTAGTGCTAGGTATGGGTTTTCTGACAGCTTGTGACTTGTTAGATCAACTAGATCCGCCCGAACCAGTAGATAGTAATCCTGTCCAGGCCTTTCTCGACGAACACTATCAAACTTTAGTGGACGCAGCACAAGACCATCTAGAAGTCTTGGGACCAGATTCGACCGCACGCTTTGAAGCAGGGGATAGCGAGCTGTTCTACATCTATACTTTTGGGTTTGATGCCACCGCAGACGAGCTGGAAGATTTTGCTTTGGCATTTATTGAGATGCCTGACAACAGGGACATGTATGTGTCTTTGGCAAATGAACTAGCAGAATTTATGGAGATTGACGCCTTAACCATTACCGTTAGATATTACGACAGTGAAGGTAACTACGTTGCCTCGGAAAGCTTCAGCAGCAGATAATCTGTTATAGCTGCAAGCTGTACCTAAGCTACTTGCAAAGAGACATTTGAAAGAAATCGTAAGTGTTTACTCATTTGGAAAAACATTTGTAAAAAATGCAAGTGTTTACTCATTTGGAAAAGTACTTGCAATTTCTTGTTCTTACTCTCATAATCTATTCATTGAGGATTAAGCACGTACACATTAACACGATTGTCCTAGAGAAAGCAGTACATGCATGCACAAACTTATCGAACGCAAAGCGTACATGGATCAACTTGTCACGTGGCGTGAAAAAGAAATGATAAAGGTTGTCACTGGTGTTCGTCGCTGCGGAAAATCAACACTCTTTAAATTGTTCATCGACAAGCTAAAGTCCGAAGGTGTTTCCGATGACCAAATTATCTCTATTAACCTTGAAGATGAAGCTAATTCAAAATTGCTCGATTACAAAGAACTTCATGAATACGTAATGCAGCGCATTACGCAAAGCGAAAAATGGACCTATGTATTTATCGATGAAATCCAGAATTGTGCTGATTTTGAACGAGCTGTTGCAAGTCTTTTTCTCAAAGACAACCTCGATCTTTACATAACAGGCTCAAACGCCTATTTGCTGTCTGGAGAACTGGCAACAAAGCTAACTGCGCGCTATGTTGAAGTCGATATGTTGCCTCTATCGTTTACAGAATTCGGAGAAATAGTCGAAACGCCAAACGTTCGCAATCGCTTTACTCAATATATGCATTTAGGTGCTTTTCCATACGCTGCACACTTTGTTGATAACTCCTTAGCTCACAGTCAATACCTTGAGGGTATCTACAGTACGGTACTGGTAAAAGACGTAATGACTCGTGCAAAGCTCAACGATATCACCCTAGTAAAGTCCATTGCTCGCTTTTTAAGCAGCGCCACTGGAAGCCCTATTTCTGCTAAAAAAATTGCGGATACATTAACCTCAAGTGGTCGTCCTACCGGTGTTGCCACCGTTGAGAAATATCTAGAAGCTCTAACCGATAGTTACTTATTTTACAAGGTCAATCGATATGATATTAAGGGAAAGATACACCTCAAATCGGAAAGCAAATATTATATTTGCGATACAGGATTACGCAATATGATATTAAGCACACAAGGCAGCGACATTGGCCACCAAATTGAAAACATTGTTTACCTAGAACTGCTGCGACGTGGATATACAGTTAATATTGGCAAGGCTGGACGCGGCACAGAGGTAGATTTCGTAGCTGTCCGCAACATGAAAACAGAATACTATCAGGTTTCTGCATCAGTTCTAGATGAAAACACCCTAGCAAGAGAGCTTAGACCACTAGAGCAAATTAAAGACAATTATCCAAAAATTTTACTGACGCTTGATGAATTCACCAGTGATCATAAGGGCATAGAGCACATTAATCTCATAGAATGGTTAAGCGCTGGTCAAGGGTAGCCATTTGCCATGCTTTCTGCGCATGCCAAGCCACATCATTTCTGACACATCAGGCAGCGGCATTACTGTATTGCTGTGATTATGTCACTGCTTTCGTTGTAGCGCGAAATTATGTCGTGTGCAGGAGTACGGCGCGCAAGCAACATTTCATCAAGGCGATTAAGCTGCTTACCCCAGTTAGCTGGTAGTACAGCACGCGCTGCAGCAAGGACTTCAGTAGCACCGCAGCGAATGTCTTCTGCATCAAAAGCATGCACAGCAGAATGCTTGTGCAACTTTGAATCGGGAGTAATTGAGCGTCCAAAAAGTGTGTCATCTAATGCAATTCCAATTAGCAGGGTACCAAGCGCACGGTACATTTCAAAATCAGGCGGACAATCAAATGCTTTAAATTCGATACGACCAGATTCTGCTGGAATACGTGACACATCTGTCAAAGTAGGAAAGGAAGTAATAATCTTTGACTTGTCAGAGGTAAAGGCCAGCACAGAGGGTCGCTCGCCTGTCCGGTAGTAGGTGCGCTTAGAAAACCCTTGCCAAAGTTTGCCTTTATAAAAAGGCGAAGAATAAGAAAAAGGTGCTATGTAGGGGCTGTAATACGTCAGCTTTTTGGCGATGTCGATGGCTTGGTCAACCTCAACATCAGGATGTGAAAACGAAATATCTGGCCCGTAGGTAAGCATGTGAATGTATGCGGTCTGCTCTTCGGGGGTTGAGCGATCTTTGAGTTCCCATGCATTAAGTGGCGGGTGCGGCACGAACTCATCTTGAAAAGGGTTGAGCCCAGTCCAGATGGCGCGGTACCCGTATGGCTTTGCAGCCTCAAGCCAAAGATTGAAATCCTGAGTGAGTGTGTCCACTGCCTGGTCAAGAGAGTCACAGATCGGTGTGCGTATTTCAAAGCCTTTAGGCAGAGTGCGTTCGTAGGTACCATTTTCTGAGAAGCGTTCAAAGCCTTCGACATACCATCGCTTAAGTTTAATCCCTAAGTCTCCTGTGCGAAGTGTTTGCGTATCAGAATCAATCAGGGGAAGCTCATCGATAAGTCGTGAGAAATCTTCAAAGGAAGTATTGGAGAAGTCCAGAAGCTGACCATGTTCATCAAGCACGGCGAATTCGTGCTCGATACCAAAGCGAAAGCTGCTTATGTCAATAGGCAAAGCCAAGCAAATACCTCCTTCGATGGCACTTCTCTTGCTATCAGATATACCCGAGAAAAACAAAAAATCGCCATTGCTGGCGATTCCTGTACTTATTCAAATGTATAGTGGCTAGAGCCGAACCTTGGCTAGCCACAACCAGTACTAACGGGTACAAAGTGTAGCACAATTGATCTAGAGCGCGCGACGAAAATGGAAGCCATGTTTATGACTTGCTATTGTGTGTACAATAGCCTACAATTTGACTATGAAAGGATGTGATTACGGTGGCTAAAACCACTAATGTTTATGCTCGAGTTGAGCCCGATGTAAAGGCACAAGCTGAAAGTATTTTGAATGAGCTCGGGATTCCGATGTCAAATGCAATCAGTATGTATTTGAGACAAATTGCACTAACTCGAAGTATTCCTTTCGAAGTTAAGCTTCCCACAGCTAAGCCTGTAGCGATGGAAGTACTTTCTGATGTAGAAATGAAAGCAGAACTTCAAAAAGGCCTTGATGATATTGACGCGGGCAGAGTGCGTCCTATGAAGGAAGTTCACGCTGAGCTAAAGGCAGAGTTTGGAGTATGAAAGAGTGGACAGTTGTTTACTCTGATGCGGCAGAAGAAGATGTAAGAGGAATAGGTTACTATATCGCCGAAGTATTACTTGCTCCAGAAACTTCAAAAGATCAAATACTTCGAATAATGGAGCAAGTTTCTGAGCTAAATTTCATGCCAGAAAGATTTCCGATATACGACACTGATGCGTGCAAAGAACTTGGCCTGCGGCGTATGAATGTAGACAATTTCGCTGTACTCTATTTCGTTAATGAAGATAATGGCAGTGTCTCGATAGTTCGCGTGTTTTATGGCGGCCGTGACATAGATGCAATTCTGCTTGTTGAAGCACAATAAGTATAATAAACACAGTAAGAATAAAAACTATAGCCTATGCTGCCAATTTGCGATTCAATTTTGAAATAGCAGATGAGTGCAGCTTGCTTGTTCGATTTAAGTACCGCTGCCTACTTTGGCGAAAGTCTTCCTCGTGACCGAAAAGCAATTTCGCTATGTTTTCGCGGTTCATCAGGCTAAAATACTTCGACTGCAACACAATAGATTCTTCGCTGCAGCCTAAGAGGTTTACCGTCTGCCATAACTCACCATGTTCCTGGTCGCGCAACACATAAAGTCCTTCCAATTCCCTCTGAATAACATCCACTTGATAAAGAGCACTAGGCAAATAGTTACCCTTGTCCCCGCCCTGTACTCTGGTGCGGGAAGGATCAGACGTTGAGGGCAGCACCATCCTCTCTTGCAAATTGCGCAATTGCTGTTCAGAAGCCTGAATCTTGCACAGCAATTTTCGGTGTGTTTCCAATTTGTCTTTAATGCTCATAACACGGTCCTTAATCTCATTAAGTAATAATCAAACCCATAAACCGTACAATTGTTCACGGGCATATATCATACACTAAATAGCGCACAAATTTTCGATTTCTTTAATTATTTTTGAAATTGCGAAAGCTTTAGAATCTTCCTCAAACTTTTGGAAGAAAAAAGGAAAATTTAGAAAGAAAAGAAGTCGCAGGGAAGTATTTCATGGGTTATTGTTAGGATGTCAAAAAGTAAGTCATAGCCTAAAACAGCTTTAGGCAACTATCTCAAACAGTCATCCATAACAACAAAATACTATTCAAAAAATGTGACGCAAGATGAAGGCAGCTGCCTAAAGTATTGCTATGACTTACGCCTATCAAATAAGCCCAAAAGGGGGTGAGATATGAACATTGAAGCACACATCATTAAGTGGCTTGATAGCCTAGACCTAGGCTTTCAGGTTTACGGTGATGTGCCAACACAGCACACAGAAGAATTCGTTTTGGTAAAAAGAATTGGCGGCAGACGTGACAACGTTGTCATTGACAGACCACGCATAGCGCTGCAACTTTGGGCAAAAAGCAACATACGCTGTGCTGAACTTGCCTACAAAGTCGATGAATACATCGCAGACCTTGCACTTGATAGCCGCATTAGCAAGGCAATAAGAACAGAGCTTTACAGCTTAGAGCCCTCTGATTCGGGACATGCACGCTATCAGGTAGAAATCGACCTAGTCTGCATGACTTAAGCCCAGGGTACAAAGCCAAATCAGCAAATTAGCAAAACTAACAAAGCTAGCAAAACGTAAGAAAGCAAACAAACCCACGATAAACAAACCCACGATAAATTAACCACAGAGCCCCAAACAAGGGGCTTTTTACATGATTTTAAAGGAGAAATAACATGAATTCAAAAAACGTACATACTGGTAGACCAAATGTAGGCGGAGCCATCTTTACAGCAGCTGCAGGAACACCTGTACCAGCAGATGCAACCTCTCCGCTACCTAATGCTTTTGTAGAACTAGGCTATGCCTCTGAAGAGGGTATTACCAATACCATCGAGACAGAAACTAATGCAGTAAATGCCTGGGGTGGCGACGAAGTGCTCAACGAAATCACCAACAGAAGTGAAGGATTTAACTTTAAGCTGATTGAAACAAGCACTGAAACTCTAAAAGAGGTATACGGTGCACAAAACGTAAGTGTAGGCGCTGATGGTACTGCGGTACTACATAACGCAAGTGCTCTTCCAGAGCGAGTCCATGTCTATGAGATTCTTATGGGCTCAGGCCAGGTAAAGCGTATTGTAGTTCCTCGTGTAAAGACTACTGAACTAGGCGACGTTGTCTATAACGGTTCTGACCCTATTGGCTATGAGCTAACTCTAGCAGCACTACCTGATGCTGATGGCAACACTGCTTATGAATACATCGCTCAAGTTGCCTCTGGTGATGGAAATGCATAAGCAAGCCAGTACTGCAGACAATGCAAGCAGTAAGGCAGCTAAGAAACTTATCACTGTTACTTCACACGGAATTACTGTTGAGGTTGACCAGGATAAGTTTAATGACCTAGAGCTCTTTGACATGATTGATGAAGTTCAGTCAGGAAATGTTTTCAAGATGCCAAAGTTAATGAAGCGCATCTTTGACAAGCAATACGATCTTGTCATGGAAGGGCTGCGTGAAGAAAGTGGAGTAGTTAGCGCTGACACGGCATCAGAGTTTCTAATCGAGGTGTTAAAGCAAATAAGCCCAAACTCCTAATGCTCTTAGCCGTCTATAGGAAATACCCTTCAAGGCTAAGGGCAGACTTTCAGCAGTTTTACCAGCTCAATCTAGATGATATGTCTGTAAAATACACAGTGCTGCATGCAGCAGATCTAGCAGCAAACTTGCCAGCTACATCTCGCTGCATGTGCGCTCTTGAACCAGCTCTTGAGTGGAGTAGGCAAGACCATTTGCTAGCAGAGACAGTGAATATGTTGCGGATATTAGTGTGGGCGCAGTCAAAGGATGGACAGAAAGGAAGGAATCGTCCAAAGATGATAGAGCCTCCCACGTCTCGCTCAAGAGCAGATATGCACAAAGAAGAGCAGCTATCAGCAGATGAGTACCGGGCTCAATTAGTGAGGGCAAGGAAAGAAATGGTCTAAAGCCTTCATGCTTTTCAGTTCTTTCCAAAAAATTGTAGGAAATTATGATGGAGAGGAATTGAAAATGGAAATTCGCGAAAAACTAGTGTCACATAAGAACTTATTACATAAGATTCTTGTTCTTGAACAGTACCTAGGCAATTTGGCTGAAGGTTTGACATTGCCGGCAACGACCAACTTTGCCCAAACTTTGGTACAGGGAGGAGAAATGTCTGACCATCTGCCATCGAAACTGCATCAAGCAGATACAATTCGTGCTGAACTTGAAGGACTTTATGTGTTGCGAGATCAAGAGCACGATAATCTGAGGAAGGTAGTGAGTTCACTTTCAGACCCAAAAGAGATGCAAGTACTCTATTCGCGCTATTTCTGGTTGCTTGACCGTGAGGCTATTGCAAAAGAGATCTTTGGGGATAGAGAGGACTTTCAAAAACAGCTCAAGCACTACCTAGATAAGGTAAGCAAGATACATTCAAAAGCGATATCAAAATTGAAAAAATGTAAAGTCTAAGCAAAAACTTAATACCTAGCAGGGGAGATCGCCGTCTATTGACGGCTGACCTCCCCAACACTCTCTTGATTGGCAAGTGTGTCAAGGGTGTGTCAATCTGTGCCAAGGGGACGGTTCTCTTGACACATTCTAGGCTCACTACTTTCAGCCATAGGTAGCCTCATTACATCAGCCATTAGCTCTATTGGATCTTTTGTAGGACAGATGGTTCGAGCAGGAGCAGACCTAGTTAGAGGTCTTGTCCGTGGTCTTAAGAATTCTGCAGGGCAAGTAGTTCGGGCAGTTAAAGATATTGCGAGCAGAGCACTGAGCTCAATCTTGAGCTTCTTTGGCATTAACTCGCCATCAAGAGTGTTTGCAGGAATTGGCAAGAGCCTTTGTGATGGTCTCGTAGTAGGACTTAACGATGGGGCGTCTGATGTTATTAAGGCAGCTTGCAATATTTTGAAAAGGCAAGAGGTGGGGGAGTATGTCCAGACCTAGGATTCGCACTAGCTAAAGAAGACGTAAGTTAAAACGTACATAGTGTAGCAAATGTAGAGCCGCTTTCATTTGGAAGCGGCTTTATCTTTGAGGCATTACATAGAGTCTTGCAGGCAAGATTCACGACAGAAAGGATAGAGAAATGAAACCAGAAACATAGTTAATGGTGTATGTGGATAGAGGTGCGTAAGTGAGCCTAGTGATGAGAGCACGTTTTAACTTGAAGGATTGCTTTTCAGCAGGCTAATGATTTCTTCATTTTGGCGAGAGAGTAGTTCGTTTTGACGTATGATGACCCAATTTTGGTATATAGAAGCTCTTAAAAAGCCTCCCGGTGAATGAGCATAGGTTATTTCGTTTTCTATCCTCGCAGGAACGGTATCTAGGTTTGAGGAGGCAATCTCTGTGTCTTTGATATTGCGAGATGTAAGCTCTTCATCGGAATAATTTTTAATATCAAGCAAAGATTCTTTAGTTAGGTTGTTTTCGGTTTTTTTGAACATTGAAATATCCTCCCATTTAAAGGTCGCAGCCTATCTCCTGCTTCGCATTTTATATAGTTGCTGTCCATTTTACAACAATACAAAAAGCACAACTTTTACTCTTGCAGTCAGAGAGGAGAAATATTGACAGCTGCACTAAGCGGCAACAAGAAAAGAAAGGAGGTAAAGATTATGTCAAGAAACATAGCCCTTGAGACAGTCATTGCTGAGGCTACAAACTTAGGTGACTTGTCTATAAGGCTAAATATAGTGATTCAGGATGTTAATTTTGCCCCAGTAAGAAAGGAAGCAGAAAGAGCTGTTTCAGAAGGTATAAGACTTGGAGTGGACACTCAATCAATAGCTTCTATGATGGGCTTTGCTTCAAGTGGAATAACCATTGGTAAGTTTTTGAGTCCTGAAGTGTTTAAGGATGTTAGTACGCTCATGCGAAGTATAGACACTTCAGCTAGAGAGCTAGGACCAAGAGTTGGTCAAGCCTTTACAGGAATAGGTGATGCTGCACGATTTGCACGCACCGAACTAAGAACAATCCCTGATATATTTGACGCAGTAAAAACTAAGGGGTGGCATGCAGCAGGTGCCATAGGACCACTTGGAAACAAAGTTGCATCAACAGGTTGGAGGTTTGCAGAACTTCAGAAAAGTTTTAGCAAGTTAAAACCTACACTTATAAAAGGACTCAAAATATTTGGCCCTCTAGCACTACTAGCAGGAGCAGCTTTCTTGATACTAAACGATGATGCTAGAGAAGCTCTGTTAGGAATTATCAAGAACATAACTGAAGCAATACCAAAGATTACAGCAAAAGTACCAGAACTTATAACAGGATTTGTAAGTGCAATCACAGATAACCTACCCCAAATAATAGAGGGAATGTCATCTCTTATAGAAGGTGTAGTAGGTGCAATAAAGTCAATAGCTCCTGCAATAATAGAAGCACTCCCTGTACTGATAGAAGGACTAGTAGGTCTTATCACAGGACTCGTAGAAGCATTTGTAGGGTTTATACCTACTTTACTTGAAGCAGCAATACAGCTCTTTAGTGCCATAGTAGAAGCAATACCTACTATAGTACCCCCACTAATGGAAGCAGTAGTAGAACTTATTTCAGCACTAGTAGAAGCACTGCCGTCCCTTATTGGAACGCTACTTGAAGGAGCAGTACAGCTTTTTACAGCTATTGTTGAAGCGCTGTCAGAAATACTGCCACCACTGCTAGATGGTGTATTAGAAGTAATCACAGCACTTGTAGATATGTTGCCAACGCTTATACCTACAGTGCTAGATGCAGCAATCACGCTACTAATGTCTTTAGTAGATGCACTCGTAGACATTTTGCCTGCACTACTAGATGGCGTACTCGAAATGATTATGGCACTGGTAGATATGCTACCAACGCTCATACCTACGATACTTAATGCTGCTATTACTTTACTTATGGCTATAGTGGACGCAATTCCTCGGATTTTGCCACCACTACTTAGTGGAGTGATATCAATTATCACCAGTGTAGCAAGAATGCTACCAACACTAATATCGACAATCCTTAGTGCAGCAATACAGCTATTCATGGCAATAGTAAGAGCAGTACCTACGATTTTAGGCTCACTACTTTCAGCTATAGGTAGCCTCATTACATCAGCCATTAGCTCTATTAGTTCTTTTGTAGGACAGATGGTCCGAGCAGGAGCAAACCTAGTTAGAGGTCTTGTACAAGGTCTCATGAATGCTGCAGGACAAGTAACAGCTGCAATTATGCGTATTGCCCAAAATGCACTCAGCTCAGTTCTGGGCTTCTTTGGCATTAACTCGCCATCAAGAGTGTTTGCAGGAATTGGCAAGAGCCTTTGTGATGGTCTCGTAGTAGGACTTAACGATGGGGCGTCTGATGTTATTAAGGCAGCTTGCAATATTGCTGATGCTGTTGTAGATGCTTTTGATGTTAATGCTGCATCTTCATTGGACGGACTCTACTCTGCTGGTGTTGCTGGTATGGGTAGCTCTCCGCGTAATTTTCAGTTAGCTGGTGCTGGTAGTGGCAGCAGTAGTGGAAATACCTATATGACCTTTAATACGCCAGTGACTGGCTATTACGATATTTTGGCTGCTAATCGCAGTGCCCAGAGACAAGCAGCAAGGAGGTAGATAGATGTTTAAGAAATATATTTTTGACAGAGTCTTTGACAGAAGCTATGACCTTGGTGTTTCTGACGAAGATTATCCTGGTGATGAGTATTACCCAGATGACGATGTGTTCGAGCCTGATTTGCTGCCTGAACTAGGCCAGCCACCGCAGATAGTAGAGCCTGCAGTAGTCGAACCTAATCCGCATTTGTTAGAGGTTGATATATCGAACAGGGTGCAGATTTCAAGTTGTGCACACACGCAACTGGTGCTGGTGGGACATGATGGCCTTACCTCTGCCCCTAGTGAACTTGCACACATTGACCATGCGATTTTAGATGGCGGATTAGTAAGCGGAGCGCGTGCACAATCAAGGCGTATTACTTTTGACTTTGCGGCTAGGGACATGACCTACAGCGATATTTCTTCTTTGTTTCCGTTGGGGCAAAAGGAGACTATTTTGGTAAGTCGAGCAGACGCTACCAGGAGTATTGAAGGGTACAGGGACGGACCGTTAGAGGTCAGCGCAGTGACTGCTTTGGCTACCCCTGTGGTGTCGGTGTCGTTTTTGTGTCCCTTTCCTTATTTTGTGCGTGATGTAGTTCACAGGCATGACTTTATGCATGCCGTAAGTGGTCTTGAATATCCAAAGGAATACCCTATTAGCTTTGGTTCTCTTGTTACTGACAATACGGTTTTTTGTGAAAATCGCGGAGACTATCCGACGTCTTTTGTGTTGGAGATGAGAGCAAATTCTGATGGTGAAATATCGGTGAGTGCAGGCGGCTTGACGGCACGTATTGTCGGCATATCTGCAGGCGATTCGATTGTGCTTGATACGGGCAGACGAATGTTGTTTGTCAATGGTGCTAAGCGCTTTGATTTGTTTGATGGTGCTTTTCCTACTATTCCTGTGGGTGGTGGAGAGGTTGTGTTGGATGACTTTTCTGGCACAGCCACTATCTCTTACTCTGAGATATTTGAGGGGGTGTAGGACGGTGGAACTGTATCTATTGGACGCAGAGGGCAAGCGCATTGCAAATGTTGCTGAATATAGCAGTCTTACCTGGCGCAGTAATCTTACCAGCGTAAGAGTGGACGCAGAGCTTCCGCTATTGATGGAGGAATCGGTGCGCAATGCCGTTTATCTGGAACGCAGTGACTGTGATGTGTTGGCGCTTATTACGAGCAGAGTGGCAGACCATGAAAGTCGGTCGTTGAAAGTTGAGGCACGTGACCCTATTGAACTGCTGGGTCGGCGCGTTAATTTTCGTACACGCAATTATAACGGGCAGAGACTAGAGTCAATTGTTGTTGACCTGGTTAATGCAGCCTTGAGTAATCGTGTTGAGCTACCAGGTGTTAATCGCATGATTCCTCTTTGGCAGCGTATGACTGATACGGGTGCTACATCACGGCATTTGGCACGGCAGTTGACGGTGCAAGTTTCTTGGCAGGATTGCTACTCGAAAGTATGTGAGTTACTAGAGGATAGTCCGCTCAGGTTTTACACACGCTTTACTGATGGGGTTATTGCACCTGTGCTTTATGAGGGTATAGATAGGTCACACATGGTAGAAGTCTCTGTTGCAGACGGAGACTTGTCTCAGGTAGTGCACAGCCAAGTCGATGAGGGTGTCTGTGATGTTGCTGTTATTGGTGGTCAAGGTGAGGGTGCTGACCGTATTGTTACTACGGTAAGGGTTCCTGACTTTGATGTGACTCACGGGGAGCTATGGGTTGATGCGAGCAGCATTGGTGATGACGATGGTGCACTTACTCCGCCGCAGGTGCTTGCTGCACTAAGAGAGCACGGGCGAGAGAAATTGCTTGAACAGCCCCGTGAAGATTCTGTTGCAGGGGCCGCTGCTCAGACTCGCTTTGAGTTTGGGAAGGATTATTTTGTCGGAGACCGTATTGGTTATAGGACAGATTGTGTACGAGGTAGCGACGTTATCACCGAGGCAGAAGAAGTTTTTGAAGGTGGTAGCAGAATAGTAAATATTGTAGTGGGGAAATCATATCCCACAATCAGAGAAATAGTAGAAATGAGGACATTATGACAAGAGCATTTCCTTTTGATAGCCCGCAAGGGCAACAACTTTTTGTAACAGGTTCAGACCAGAGGCGTATGTATGATGAGACTTTGGGCTCTGGTGTGTATGAGGAGTTTAGATTTGAGCGTGTTTCGGCACATGAGTTTCGGGTAAACGGTGTGGCAGTAGTTGCAGGAGCATTTGCTGCTTTTGATGATTTTGTGCTAGACCTTACTGGCACAAATGGTGCTTCGAGATTTTTGGTATGTCGCATAGATAACGTTAATCAAGATGTAGCCATAGTGCATGTTAATTCTGCAAGGGAAGATGATGTTGTTATTGCTACTGTGCGTTCAAACAATAATGGTTTGACGACAGAGGTAACACCACAAGCCTCAACACTTGGGGTTGTGGGGGGTCAAGTCATTGACGTAGATGCTGGCAAAATTACCTCAGGAACTTTGCCTGTAGCACGGGGTGGTACAGGACTTGCCGCGGTTCCTGCAAACTCGGTTCTTGCCACCAGTAGTGCGAACAATATAACACCAATCAGGGTATCAGCTAACTCAAACGATACACCCCCCGGCTCTATCCCTAGACACTTTACTGCGTCTACAGGGTCTGGGAGCTTTACCCCCGTCGTTGTCCACAGTGGCATATCAACAAGAATAACAGAAGAGGATTCAAGAGCTGAGGTGTGCCGTATTCAGGGTGGCCATCCTTCGCATGGCGGAATGTCGCAGCTGCTTGTTGGTACTGATGCAACAGGGGAGTATATACGCTCGATGTCTTTCTTTAATAGGACATCGACAGTATCGTCAAACCAACTACGAGTAACAACATCTGGAACAGTCACGCGTTCAACTTCTGCACGCAAATACAAAGAAGACATCGAGGATATGAATATCGATCCAAATCTGTTCTTAGGCCTTCGCCCTCGCACATGGATTGACAAGGGTATGAAAGAGCGCACTATAGAGGCGCTTAAGTCAACAGACATTGCAGAGGGCTATGACAAGTCAGATGCAGACTGGTATGCAGAAAATGGCTGGTCACTAGATACGCTGCCGCGTATTACAGGACTTATTGCTGAAGAAGTAGAGCAGCTACCAGGAGGCAAGCAATTTGTCGAATATGGAGATGACGGAGCAGTCGAAGGACTTACTTATGACCGCTTGATAGTGGCAGCAGCATCAAGCATGAAGTACCTACAAGAAAAAATCGAAACACTTGAGAGTCGTATTGAGGCACTTGAAAGCGCCTAGGATTACAGCATGTGCTGATGCGAAAGGATATTAACTAAAAGGAGGTAAAACATGAACATAAATTGGCAAGGAATTACGAAAGGAACAAAGGGCAGACTTGCCCTTCTTTTTTTGGTGGTCGCCTATTTTGTTTTATGCGGACTAGGTATGCAACTACCGGTAGATGAACTAGCAGAAGTAGCCGCTAACTTTATAGCAGCACTGGGTACGGTATGGCTTGCGTGGAAAAGCTTGAGCCTTACTTGCGAAGCACAAGCTGCAGATTTAAAGCTAGAGGAATATAGAGTGCATCCTGAATGTATAGAGCTAGATTTCATGGGACCAGGAGACATTACAGAAGAGGAGGTGAACGCAAATGAATACTAGATCTATGCCCGTAAGTGCTTTTAGCGCTGGGCGTCCTCGCGGTATCAAAAATATTGTTATTCATCATTTTGCTGGCGTCATGACAGCCCAAGCAGTGGCAAACTTGCACAATCGCAACCGCAGTGCTTCTTATCACTACGGGATTGGTAGCGACGGTATTGTAGCCAGATATGTTGCAGAAAGCAATCGTGCCTGGCATGCAGGAGACGGTATCGGAAACGGCTCGCGTGGCAACGATTTGGGTATCGGCATTGGTGTGAGCAATAGCAGTGGCGGCCCTAACTGGCCTATCAGCGAGCACAACTTTGACTTACTAGTAGAACTGGTGCGAGATGTTGCAAGGCGCAACAATTTGCTACCCCTGCGACCTGGGAAAAACCTACTAGGTCACAGAGCCCTGCGAGCAACTGCCTGTCCGGGCAATTTTCTCAATGGCAGATTACAAGAGCTTGCTAATCGGGTAAATGCCCCAGCGGTGGGTAGTACTCCTCCGCCTGCCAGCGCTGCAAGTAATCCGTTTGACATCGTAACGATTGCCGCTACGCGCTTTAGGGTAACGGCAACAAGTCTTAACATTAGGGCTAATCCTGATACGAGCTCGAGAATTATAGGCAGCGTTAGGCAAGATACGGTAGTGAGCTCTACGCGCCGGGCGAATCGGGGGCAGGCAGTAAATGGCAATAGAAAGTGGATAGCGCACGCCAGCGGCTGGATAAGTGCAGCGCACCTAGCAACGCCAGTACAGCAGTGGCGCACCAGCGGTGGTGTGCATGTGCGCACGGGGGCTGGGACAAATAATCGCAGTCTGCGTGTCGTGCCTGCAAATACTGTTGTGACAGCTATATCAAATACAACGAGACAAGCCAATGGTCACACGTGGCGACATGTATCTGTCGGCGGTAAGCGCGGATGGATGGCAGTGTCGTTGATGAGACCTGTATAACGAGGAGGTTTACCTATGTTACAGATATTTTTTGGAGTGCACGACGATATGCTTTTGCGGGAGGATCCCTTTGTGGATATTCCTGCGGGAGTTAACGAGGTAGTAGAGCTTAATGTGGAGCTTGACCATGCCTGGAGCGAACTAGACAAGGTCTTTGTCTTGTTTTCTGGAGGGGACTTACCCGCGCCACGTCCTGTGATGTTAGAAGATGGTTGCTGCTTGATTCCAGAACCTGCTTTGCAAGGCGAGAGTTTTACTTTTAGCCTGGTGGGACAAAATGGCAGTCATGCTGCTATTACTACTAATGGCATTTTCACAGACCTTGCAGAGGGTAGTGTTGAAGAGGCCGAGCAAGTTCTTATCTCAGTGGATTTGTTGATGTGGCTTTGGCAGTGGTATGAAAGTGGTGATGCTGATGGCAATGGTAATGGCGGTGCTTCAGGTGTTGTTATCGAAGAGGCATCAGATGAGGTTGCTGCTGTAGCGCGCTCACAAGCTGATCCCAACATGATCGTTTTCTGGGGGACATAATGAATACGATGGGCACGGTTAAAGGTGGCCGTGTGTGGGATGGTGTTGCTGTGCAAGGCAAGGCAGTAGGAGGCTTAGCCCGGGCAGGGCAGGTCTTCTACCGCAAGCAAGAACAGCAGGAGCAGCCAGAAGGTGAAATATGGTATTTGGACTTTATTGGACAAGGCGGTCGAGGTGGCAGAATTACTCAGGTGAAACCAGCCCGAGAAGACCTGCGCCTGCGAGACTCTGACTACTTCGCAGTAATTGATCAATGGAACTTTTATGCGGCTTTTGATGATAGGTATCAAGCAGCAACGCTGAACACTTTTGAGCCAAGACCAACTGCTGATCTCAAAGCGATAGAGAGTGACGGAATTGCCTTTTGGGCATGGAATGGTATTTGGGCTGACATTATGGACGCTGGAGGCATTCAGCTACAAGGCAGACAGGTCAGGCTGGTAATCGATACACGTAATGGAGCACCACAAAACGGCGATATTTGGCTGGAGGTGATTTGATGATTAGAGTGATGATAATTCGTGAAGGAACACGCTCAGACGGAACTAAGGTTTCAGATATTCGTGTTAGAGCCCGCGGTGAAAGATTTGAAAGTGTTGACATTGACGGCATGCCTGAAGCTTTTGAAGCTGCGAGATATGCGCTACTGGAAAACGCAAGTGATGAACAGATAGTGCAGTTGACATCGTTTGTTGACCAGTGGCAGGCAGGTATTGCCTATAAGATAGATCAGCTGGTACAACATGCGGGCATTGTGTACAGAGTGCAACAAGGCCATACATCGCAGTCTGACTGGTTGCCACCAAATGTTCCTGCGCTTTTTCAAGCAATAGGATAATGACATGCACCCTGCATGACTCTTAAATGAGCCATGCAGGGTATTTTTTCAATTGTGGACAGACTCTGCCAAGATATTTTCAATTGTGAGTGATTTTAAGTGGAAGACGTATGGTGGCTGGAGCCGGACTTGAACGCAAGCGTAATGAACGAAATGCATGCAAGCATGCATTTCTAGTGAATGAAGTGAAGCGAAGCCGAAGGCAACCGGCGACACGTGAAAACTCTCAGTAAGGTTTTGTCTTTAGAAATATGGTGGCTGGAGCCGGACTTGAACCGGCGACACGCGGATTTTCAATCCGCTGCTCTACCACCTGAGCTACCCAGCCATACGTACGCGTAACAAATTGCACTATTTACGTGTTTCTTCATTATCGCGCTACCAATAGTATAGTAAAATTGTCTAAGCCGCAATGGTCTAATTTTGATGTAGATGTGTTTGCCTTGTAAATAACGCATATTAAAGCAATCTGCATTAGGGATAGTACAATTGCTTAGGCTGCTTTATAATTCACTAACTAATGACCTCTGTCTGTTCGTTAAAGCAAAGAATGGAAAACGCGAACCATAAGGACAGAAGCGAGAGAAATGGTAGGAAAAATAATATGGGCATGGCGCATGGATACGCTGGCATGGCTAGCTTTGTCTCTCTCCAGATGGGACTTGTCTGGGTGATAGGCTGCACTCTCCTCTTTGGGGGCGCATACCTAACGGGCGCAACAAAAGGTGGACGAGCAGCAGCTCAATATACCGCCACCATGACGTGGATGTTTATCTTAGGTTTTGCGGGTATCGCAACCTATGCTTTCCTAATCGGAGAGGTACAAACCTTTTTTGAAAACTATGGCTATGCAGTCATAGTGGAAATGTTCCTGCTTTCTTTGGGCTGTGTATGGATCATGTGGTTCATGGCGACTCAATACTCGCGCGGACGCATTGCTATCGATGAGCGCTTTGGCTCAAAAGAAAACTATTTACGTGCAAAAGAAGCTGCAAAACGTGCTTCTCGTGACGGACTAATTTTGACTGACCAGCCAGCACCTGCACTAGATGACGCTGCACTGGCACCAGATACTGCCGCGGTGCCACCTGCTGTTCCTGCAGCATTTAGTGCTGACGCGGCACCTGCTGCGCCACAAGCTGATTCAGCAGCACCAGCAGCACCAGCAGCACCAGCAGCTCCTGCGCCAGTAGCACCTGGCATGCCCGCTGCTGCACCAGTAGCACCAGTTGCACCTGCACCTGGCTTTGCGCAAGACCAATTGGCTCAACAAGCACCACCGCAGCCAGTTGCACCAGCCGTACCGGGAATGCCTGCAGCCGCACCAGCGGTACCTGCAATTCCCATGGCACAACCTATGCCTATGTCAACTGTGCCACCAGTAGCTGGTGGAGTAGCTGGTGGAGTCGTAGGGCATTTTGCGCCAGAACCAGTACCGTCACCAGTACCTGCACCAGCTGCAGCACCAACATCGGTCGCGCCTGCGTTTACCTCTATTTCGCAGCCACAGGCAGATCAACCAGCTTCCTCTGCTGCAACGATTTCACCACTTGATCCCTTTGGATCAATGTCTCTTTCTGCTGGATCTGATGGTGATTCTGGCAGGTTCGCAGCGACTCCTGATTTTGTTTCGCAAGCAATGAGCCCGTCAGCCTCAGATATTCTGCCTCCGGTACCACTAGGTCCCTCGGCTCCTTCGCATGCGCCAGAAAGCAATGAAGACTGGCTGCACCAACTGGGAGCAGCTGCAGTAAACGCGCCAGCGGCACCTACTGCACCAGGCCCAAGCCAAACAGCAGTCCCCGGAGCACTGGACGCATTTTCACAAGCACCAGCTGCTGCATCTGCCACAGCTTATGGGGGAGGACAACCAGTACCCTACGGCGCACCAGCTGCACCTGGCTACGGCGCACCGGCAGTCGACCCATACGGAAATCCTTATGGAGCACCAGCTGCACCTGGCTATGGCGCACCGGCAATTGATCCCTATACAGGACAACCACTGCCACCAGCAATCGACCCCTATACAGGACAACCTTTGCCGCCAGCTCAATATGGTCAGCCACCAGCAATCGATCCCTATACAGGACAGCCGCTGCCACCGCAGCCTGGTCAGGCTCCGCCACCTCCTTATGGACAGTAGGCAGACAGACCGTACTATTTACGTAAGTTAGCGAAAGCCCGCAGGTATCATCGCTTGCGGGCTTTTTAGATGACCGCCCTATGTAAGTCGTCGCCGTTGCAATCGGCAGCGCAGAAACAGTCAAAGAGAGTTTTTATGAAGTCATTTAAAGAAGTATTGGGGCATCAAATGCTCGTGCTAGAAGGAGCAATGGGCACCATGTTGCAAAGCTCAGGCTTGCTGAGCACGGGTGCTCCTGAAGCACTTAACCTGATTGAGCCTGATTCGATTACGCGCATTCACAGTTTTTATCGCCTTGCTGGTGCTGACTGTGCAATCACCAATACTTTCGGAGCCAATCGCAGTAAGCTTGCGCACTATGGCATGGAAGATTCAGTCGAAGAAATTAATCGCAAGGGTGTTTCGCTGGCGCGCAAAGCTGCGGTGCCTTATGTGCTGGCAAATATAGGTCCGACAGGCTCTGCTGGGGCAGGATTTGACCAGATGTATGATATTTTCTTCGAGCAGGCCGCGGCACTTGCATCGGCAAAGCCCGACGCTTTTTTATTAGAAACCTTTACCAATATTGCTGAAATCCGCGTTGCGATTTTTGCCTGCAAGGCGGCCGCGCCAGACCTGCCGATAATCGCATCACTTTCGTTTAGCGAATCAGGCCGCGTTGAGCTGTCGGGAACTGACCCAGAAGCTGCGGCAATCATACTAGAGTCGCTAGGGGTTGCAGCGATTGGAATCAACTGCAGCCTAGGCCCTGACCAGATGGAGCCGCTTGCGCGTGAGCTACGCGCGGCAACCAACCTGCCCATCGTGGTGCAGCCCAATGCGGGCATGCCTACCTTGGCAGCCGACGGCTCGACCGTCTTTCCGGGCACGCCAAAGGATTTCACCACCTTTGCGCAGAACATGATGGAAGCAGGAATCTCGGCTATTGGTTCGTGTTGTGGCTCTGACCCTGAGTTCACTGCAGCGATTGTTGATGTTACTTTGGGGGCGGAGTGCGCCCGTTCTGGTGAGGTTCGCGAATTTGGCATGCGCATTGCAAGTCCGCAGCAAGCACTTCATATTGGCGGCGTAAGCGCAGCGGCCCAGACTGAGGCGGCCGCCGACGCTGCCGCTGCTGCCGCTGGCGCATCTGGCAAGGCTAAGCCGAATCGCAGCATCAGACGTGCTACCAATTCTGCGCCTCTGCGCACTATCGGAGAGCGTATCAATCCGACAGGCAAGCCTGCACTTAAAGCAGAACTTCAAGCAGGCTCTATGACATTGGTGCGTACTTTTGCTGCGCAACAGCAAGCAGCTGGCGCTGACATACTTGATATAAACGTTGGTGTGGCAGGCATTGATGAGGCCGCTATGCTGTGTTCGGCGGTAAGTGCGGTATCTGGTGCGATTCCTGTACCACTTGCTTTGGACACAACAAATCCAGAAGCACTCGAGGCAGCACTAAGAGCATATCCTGGAAAAGCCTTAGTGAACAGCGTTACTGGTGAAGAACGCAGCCTGAGTGCAGTACTGCCTTTAGTGGCGCACTACGGTGCAGCTGTGGTCGTGCTCGCCCTAGATGATAATGGCATTCCTGACACTGCAGAGGGAAGGCTAGAAATAGTACGAGCTGTGCGCGACCGTGCCCGCTATCAATACGGTATTCCTGACAGCGATCTGCTGGTAGACAGCTTGGTTATGGCAGCCGCTGCAGACAAAAATGCACCACAGGTGACCTTTGACACGGTGCGTTTAGTTCGAGAAGAGCTGGGTCTTGCAACAGTGCTAGGTGTGAGCAACGTAAGTCATGGTTTGCCCAACAGGCCACAGCTTAACGCAGCGTTTCTTGCTACTGCGGCAGGCTTTGGACTTGACGCTGCCATTGTTAATCCCAATGAAGAGGTCATGGCGCAAGCTGTTAGTACCATTAATGAGCACCGCAAAAATATACGGGAGAAAACCCTTTCGCGCGATGCAAGGTCACAAGTTGCACAGGCACATATCGACATGCAGGCATTCAAAGCACTGCTAGAAGATGCGCTTAAGCCGCGTCATATACCGACACGTGCTGCTGCGCATGCGCAGCAGGCGGCCAGCGACACCACGGCTACTACGGGCGCACCAGACACTGCGGCGGCTGCACAACCGCAGCTCCCCCTCGAGGAAAGACTTGCTCACGCCATCGCACTGGGCGACATTGATGGGGCACCTCAATTAGTGGACGCACTCATCAATAAAGGCAGTAAACCAACTGACATCATTGAGCATACGCTGACCCCTGCAATCCAAGATCTAGGCAACGGCTTTGCAGAGGGCACTGTATTTTTGCCGCAGTTGATGGTTGCAGCAGACGCTATGAAGGCAGCCGTTGATAGGGCAAAAGAGTATTTGCCAAAGCCGCCACCGCCTGAAGAGCAAAACCCTTATAAAGAAATCAATACCGAAGACGACGGCTTCAAGAACGAAGAATTTGCCCCGAAAGAGCCAGCCCAGCGTACTGTTGTGTTTGCGACGGTAAAGGGTGACATTCACTCGATTGGGAAAGATATTTGCTGCTCGTTACTCGAATGTCAAAGCGTTAATGTTATTAATCTGGGCGTTGATGTTTCAACGGCGCGCATTATCAAAGCAGTGCAAGAGCACAAAGCAGGTGCTGTCTGTCTTTCAGCACTTATGACAACGACTTTGCCTGCGATGGTTGACAGCACAAAAGCTCTGCAAAAGCAGTATCCGGGCTTGCCCGTACTATTGGGTGGTGCCGTAGTGACAGAAGAGTGGGCACAACAGCAAGGTGCGCACTTTGAAAAAGATGCTCCAGCACTTGCAGCGCGCATTGTTAAGCTACTCGATAAGGAATAATAGGATTAGCTGCCATGAAAGATTTTCTCTTTTCTTTTGAAGTATATCCGCCCAAAAAGACTGCTCCTATCGAGGTCGTCTATAAAGCGGTCGAAGAACTGTCCGTTCTAAACCCGGACTACATTTCTGTCACCTATGGCGCAGGTGGGGGAGCAGCAACTGCTGCAGCAACGGTCGAGATTTGCAGCCTCATCAAGAACACTTACGGCATTGATACCGTGGCGCACTTACCAGGAATTAATTTAACGCGTGAGCAGGTCCAGTCGCTGCTGCAGCGGCTAAAGGCGCACAACATAACAGACATCTTAGCCTTGCGAGGGGACAGGCGTCCAGAAGATAACGCGTCAATACTGTCAACGCAAGAAGGCGACTTCGAGTATGCCAGTGAGCTCATCAGTTACATCAAGAGCCTCGACCCTGATAACACTTTCACCATCAGCGCTGCCTGCTATCCAGAAGTCCACGGTGAAGCAAAAGACGCACAAGCTGACCTCGACGCACTTAAGGCAAAGGTAGACGCTGGTACCTCACTGCTTATTAGTCAGCTCTTCTTCGATAACACTGCCTTTTATCGCTTTTTAGACAAATGCGCTAGCGCAGGAATCACCGTGCCAATTCAGGCGGGCATTATGCCGCTGATGAACCCGCGCCAAAGCGCACACATTATTAAGCTGTGTAACCCCTACATTCCCACAGATTTGCAAGCTATACTCGATAAACATCAGGACTGCGACGATTCGTTTCGCAAAGCTGGCCTAGAGTACGCAATCGCACAAATTGCCGACTTGCAAGAACAAAAAACAGACGGAGTTCATCTGTACACCATGAACAGTCCCGAAACAGCTAAGGCAATCACCGAAGCAATCACAACCTGAGCGTGTCAAGGGCGTGTCAAGGGGACGGTTCTCCTGACACACTCTATTACTTTGTAGTTCTTACTTTTGTCTACTAAGTTAAAGTGTGTCAGGAGAACCGTCCCCTTGACACGCTCCCAGCTTTTCTGTCAGCTAATCTGAGATAATAAAATGGTTATCACATAATATCTAAGCAGAAGGATACCTACATGTCACAACTGATAGTGCTGGGCGGAGGCCCTGGCGGATATATGGCTGCCTTTGAAGCAGCAAAACAAGCACGCAAGTCAGGCATCGACCTCAACATTACCCTCATCGAGAAAACTCGCCTGGGCGGAACTTGCCTTAACGTTGGGTGTATTCCCACAAAGACGATTTTGCGCACGGCTCACGCGCTGGCAGAAGTCGCCAAAGCAGCTGACTTTGCGGTGACTGGAGTGGACAGCTCCGCCGCCAAACTGGACCTTGACGCGCTGCGCATGCGCAAAGACAGCGTTATCGATGAACTGGTCGGCCAAATCGAAGCAAGCGCAAAAAGGCTGGGCGTAAACGTAGTTCAGGGTACGGGTAAGCTGGTACAAAGCGCGCCTACTATCGAAATATCAGTGACCAATGAACAAGCGGAGGAGTCCGTCCATACCTGCAACACTCTGATTATTGCAACAGGGTCGGTACCGATGGTGCTGCCTTCTTTGGACGCACCCTTTGTATGGACCAGTGATGACGCGATTGCGCTGCGTGAAATTCCTGAAAGTATCACCATTGTTGGCGGTGGCGTCATAGGTATCGAGTTTGCTCAGGCCTACACTGCTTTTGGTGCGAAGGTCACTATTGTAGAGCTTGCAAAGAGCCTGCTTCCTTGGTTTGATAAGCGCGTTGGCAGAACCATTGCAAAAGAGCTAAAGGCTCAAGGAATCGAGCTGCGCCTAGGTACAAGCGTTGATGCGGTTACTCAAGACGCTAAAGGCAAGGCTATTGCAACACTTTCAGATGGTACAGAAATCACAGCTGATATTGTCATGAGTGCTGTGGGCAGGACTCCTTATACAGAGGGTTTTGGCTTTGCAGATGCGGGCATTGAATTTGACGGTCGCGCCATTGCCGTAGACGATAACTATCAGACGAACGTTTCAAATATTTACGCTATTGGCGACGTTATCGGAGGGCTTATGCTTGCCCACGAAGCAGAGCATGAGGGCGTGCTTGCTGCAAGGCATGCGGTTGCGGCACTTGCTGGTCAGGCTCCTCCGTCGCATGTACTTGATGCGAATCTAATCCCAGGTTGTATCTACACGACACCTGAAATTGCAGTCATTGGCATGAGTGCTGACGACGCAAAACAAAAAGGAGTAGACGCCGTTGCCGGCATTGCAAAGTACTCTGCAAATGGAAAGGCACTTGCAGAGGGCGAGAGCGACGGCTTTGTGCAAATCGTTGCAGAGGCACAAACAGGCAAGGTATTGGGCGCGCAAATCGTGGGTGCAAAAGCGGTTGAGCTAATTGCCACGGTTACGCCATTCATGGCACAAAATGCGACGGTAGCTGACATTGCTGACACGGTGTTTGCACACCCTACCTTAAGTGAAGTTATCAAGCTTGCTGCAGAGGTCTGCGAGGGAAAACTAAAGTCATGAGCACTTTGCCAAATCCCGCTGACGCTGCTACAACTATCGCCGATGCCACCACCGCTGTCGCTACCGCTAGCGCACGCGCAGAAGAACTGCGCCGCACTTTAGAACAAGCAGCACACGAATACTATGTGCTTGACGCGCCAGTGTTGTCAGATGCTGCTTATGATTCGCTTATGCAGGAACTGGCAGCTATCGAAGCTGCGCACCCGCAGTTAGTGACGGCAAGTTCGCCGACGCAGCGCGTGGGGTCTACTCCCAGTGATGCTTTTGCGCCGGTTCAGCATGCAGCACGCATGTATTCGCTGGATAATGCGATGGACTTTGCCGAGCTCGACGCGTGGTTTGACCGTGTCGAGACAGCGGTAGCAAAGCTAGACACTCCCGATGCTGCTTTGGCAGGGGACTCGATTAGCTATAACTGTGAGCTTAAGATTGACGGCTCGTCGATTGCACTTAACTACGCACATGGCGAACTGGTTCGTGCAGCAACGCGCGGCGACGGGCGTACTGGCGAAGACATCACTGCCAACGCACGTACCGTACGCGATATTCCGCTGCGCCTGCAAGAGGGCACACTGGCACAATTGCCACAGCTAGAAGTACGTGGTGAAATCTATCTGCCTAAAGCAAGCTTTGAACACTTAAATCAGCTAGCCGATGAAGCGGGGGAGAAACCCTTTGCAAATCCGCGTAATGCTGCAGCAGGCTCACTACGACAAAAAGACCCGGCAGTGACGGCAAGTCGCGACCTTGCATCGTTTATCTATGCACCGGCAGATACTACGCACGAAAATCTACCTGCAACACAACACGAGTTCCTCGATGCCTTAAAGCAGGCTGGATTTCATGTCAATCCTGATGTAGCAGTCCGTGCAAGCCGTGCAGACGTTCACGCGTTTTGCACAGCGGCACTGAACAAGCGCCACGACCTGCCCTATGAAATCGACGGAGTCGTTGTCAAAGTAGATAACTTTGCCCTGCAAGAACAGCTAGGTTACACAGCAAAAGCACCGCGCTGGGCGATTGCTTTCAAGTTCCCACCAGAAGAACAAACAACGGTGCTGCGCGAGATTCGTATTCAAGTTGGGCGCACGGGCACCCTCACGCCCGTAGCAGAATTCGACCCCGTCCTTGTGGCAGGTTCTACTATCGCGCGCGCAACCCTGCATAACGAAGACGAAATCGCACGCAAGGGTGTGCTGGTGGGTGACACCATCATCGTGCGCAAAGCAGGCGACGTCATTCCTGAAGTTGTCGGCCCTATTGAAAGTCTGCGCGATGGCACACAAGCACCATTCCACATGCCAGCGCAGTGTCCGTCTTGTGGCTCTGAAGTTCACCGTACACCAGGCGAAGTCGCCCTGCGCTGCGAAAACATCAATTGTCCCGACCAGCGAATCGAAAGACTACGTCACTGGGTTAGCCGCGGTGCAGCAGACATCGAAGGCATGGGAACTGAAACCATCAACGCCCTGATTGCTGCAGATCTGCTGCGCAATGTGGCAGACTTCTACACGCTGACCTACGAGCAGTTGCGCGACTTGCCACTGGGGCGCACAAAGCAAGACGGCAGCGAAGTTACCTTTGGCGAAATCATGGCAAAGAAAGTTCTTGCGACCATTGAAGAGTCAAAAACCAGGCCATTTGCACGTCTGCTCTTCGGACTGGGGATTCGCCACGTTGGCACAACGGTTTCAGAACAGCTGACTGACCACTTTACAACGCTCGATGCCTTAATGGCAGCAAGCGAAGAAGAATTAAGCTCTCTTGACGGAGTCGGTCCACAAATCGCCTACTCCTGTAAAAATTTCTTTAGCTTGCCAGAAAACCGCGCAGTGCTGCAAAAGCTCGTAGATGCAGGACTTAACTTTGAAAATCAGGCGGCCAGTGCTGATGATATGCCAGAACAAACTCTTGCAGGTCTGACCTTTGTACTAACAGGTGCGCTGGAAAACCTCACCAGGACAGAAGCTGCAACAGAGCTAAAAAGGCTCGGTGCAAAAGTAACGGGCAGCGTGTCGAAAAAAACAAGTTACGTAGTTGCAGGTGCAGATGCTGGGTCAAAATACGATAAGGCGATTGCTCTTGAAGTCCCCGTGCTTGATGAAGCAGCATTACTGCGCATCATAGAAACAGGACAGATAGATGGCTAAACGCTCTGCCAGAGATACAGCAAAGCGAGCTGCGCAAAAACCGCAGCCGCGCCAAAGAGTAGCCGCGGTGCGCCCGTGGGACTGGGCTGATGTTATTTGGGTTGCAGTAGCTTTGCTCATCGCAAGATTCCTCATGGTATTGATGGTGGGCAATCCCTTTACAGCACTTATGCCAGACGAGGGAGTCGTCGGCGTTCGCATCGTCATGTTGATTGTCTTTTATCTGATGATTCTGGCAGTACTTGCTTACCGTGCGCATTGTCGCAACCTAAGCTTTGCCGAGGCTTACCGATTAAAGAAGCCAATAAGTGAAAACGCGCCACTTAGTACACCTGAAGGAACGGGCAATGAAAAGAAGCACTGGTCTGCTTGGAAGGTTGTGTTACTGGTAGCGGTAGCATTCTTGGTCTTGCGAACTATTGCGACTCTCTATACTTGGGCAACCAGAGAATTTGGATGGGTTACTCCTCCGGCACAAACCTTGACCGATCTTTTTGGACCATCATTGTGGGGTCTTATTGCAGCGATTGTAACCATTGTAGTCTTAGCTCCCTTTATTGAGGAATTAGTTTTCCGTGTCATTATGTTTGACACTTTTGCGCGAAACCTCTCGATTTCGGCCGCAGTCTTATTGCAAGGGCTTATTTTTAGCTTGTATCACTTTTCTCTTTGGGCAGCCATTCCAAACTTTTTGCTTGCACTGGGGTGTGTGTTCTTAATACAGCGCTGCAAGACTGCCATTCCTGCGGTAGTCTTACACGTTTTGTATAACGCAACAGTGGTAGCCGCTGCGTTCTACATTGCAATGGTGTAGCACTTGTGCTCGTCTACAGAAAAGATAATTTTGTGCGCAAAAAGGCTGTGTCAGATCTAAGAGGTTCAAATTCACAGTGTCTATTTTGCCTTGACTGTCTGCTGAGGTGCTGCTGAGGTGCGGACAAAATGTCTGTTGATACTGGGGCAAAATGTCTGTTAAAATATGGACAAAATGTCTGTTAGAAAAGAAAGATGAAAGTGATGAGCAAAGAAAACACCTATTTACCTCGGTTGATTGACACAAGAATCAAGGAGGGCATCGAAGATTTCGGTGCTGTTTGTATTCAGGGTCCAAAATACTGTGGAAAAACTTGGACGGGGCTTCATTTGGCAAAAAGTGAATATAGCCTTATGGATCCAGTGGGCAATTTCCAAAATCGCGAAAAAGCTCAATTGTCTCCGGATTTTGCTCTTGATGGGAAATACCCTCGCCTAATTGACGAATGGCAAGAGGTTCCGACAATTTGGGATGCTGTGAGGAACAGGATTGATAGAACTGGCAAAGCGGAAACCTTTATTCTTACAGGGTCAGCAACTCCAAAGGATGGCATTCCGCGCCACAGCGGAATTGGTCGGATAGAGAAAATTCGAATGAGACCCATGACCTTGGAGGAATCGAAGGAGTCTTCAGGGGCGATTTCACTCCGTGGATTATTTGCCGGAGAGCAACCTTCTTCTCATGCACCCATATCAGGCATTGACGAATTGGGTTCTTTGATTGTGCGCGGAGGGTGGCCAGGTTCACTTAAGGTGCCAGCATCTAGGTGGAGTCGATTACCCCATAGTTATGTTAATGACCTGAAAGAAAGCGACCTTTTTTTACTTGATGGCAAAAAGCGCGACAAAGAAAAAGTTTCTCGACTATTGCACTCTCTGGCTCGAAATGTTGAGCAGGCTACCAGCTCAAAGACCCTAATTAGGGATATGACGGCGGATGTCTCAAGAAAGCCTTTGTCGCGTGCAGCAGTAGACGATTATCTGGACGCGCTAAAGAGTCTATTCATTTTGGAAGAAATTCAACCGTGGGCGCCAAATCTTCGCTCACCTTTGAGGATAAACAAAAGACCCAAGTATCATTTTGTTGATCCTTCGCTTCCTGCAGCCATTCTAGGCGCAACATCAGAAATGCTCATAGATGATCTTGAAACATTTGGCTTTTTATTCGAATCGCTTTGTATGCGAGATCTGCTTGTGTACTCGCAAGTGATGGATGCGGCGGTATTTTATTATCGAGATAAAAATGGACTTGAAGTGGATGCTGTTATTCAGGCATCAAATGGCTCATGGGCAGCTTTGGAGATTAAGTTGGGTCATAGTCAAGCAGACAAGGCAGCAGCTAACCTTTTGGAATTTAGAAACAAAATGGTTGAGGCAGGAGCAAAAGAGCCCGTGTTTCTCGGGGTTATTGAAGGATTAGGGGATTTCGCTTTCGTAAGGGAGGATGGAGTGTATATCCTGCCCATCAGAGCACTTGGGGCATAGTGACGAGGAAGGACAGTAATGGCATTTGCAGAAAAGATAATTTGTGTAACATTTTTTGTATGACTGTACGTAATCGTATACCCTAGTAAAGGGTAATTTAATCTTATAAGTTTAGAAAATAATAATAGAGGTATGAAAGGATACTATTATGGGTTTTATTAGAGCATTTAGAGGGGCAATCGGGGGAACTTTTGCTGACCAATGGCAAGATTATTTATTGCCGAGACCAGGTGTGCCAGCGACTGCAGGCTTGTTTGAAGCAGTGCCGCGTGGTACTAACGCTGGGCGTGGTGCAAATGTTAGCGGTTCACAAAACATTATTAGCAACGGTAGTAGAATTGTTGTTCCCGAAGGAACAGCACTTATTACTTTGCACGAAGGTGCAGTAACAGGTCTTATCGCAGAGCCTGGTGGCTATGTGTATAACTCTGATGACGTTAATGCAAGATCACTGTTTGCAGGCGACGGGATACTGGGCTCGACTGTTGCTCAGGCGTGGGATCGCTTTAAGTTTGGCGGACAACCTGCCTCGCAACACCTTGCATTCTACGTTAACTTGAAAGAGATTCCTAACAATCGTTTTGGAACTCAGTCACAGATTTTCTGGGACGATGCTTTCTTAGGAACGCAAGTAGGAGCAATGACCAGAGGTACGTATACGCTAAAGATTACTGATCCGATTCTTTTCGTAAAGGCATTTGTTCCTGCAAAGTTCTTGCAGCCAAATGCGCCCGTATTTGATTTTGCAGACATGAACAATGACGCGGGTACGCAGCTCTTCAACGAAGTTGTGGCAAGCCTTGCAGCTGCGTTTTCAAACTATACTAACGACCCAGATAAGGGTAATCGCATCACCAACATTCAAGGTGACAAGATTGGTTTTGCTCAGTCACTGTCAGCTGCTGTTGAAGAAGCGTACCAATGGGAAAGTGGCAGAGGCCTTGTAATCGAGCGCGTTGCCATTAAAGCTATTGAATACGATGAGGACACGCAAGCACTGCTCAGTGACGTAAGAAGAGCAGACGCACTATCTGGTGCACGCGGTAACTCGTTCATGCAACAATCGGTTGCACGCGGTATGCAAGCAGCGGGAGAAAATCCTGGTGCTGGCGGTGGCGGCATGGGCATGGCCTTTATGGGCATGGGCATGGGTGCTGCTGGCGGCGTTATGGGTGGTATGCAACAACCTGTAGCAGGAACTCCGCAAGCACAGCATATCCAAGGTCAGCAATTTGCTGGTGGTTTTGACCCGCAAACTGGTCAGCCTCTGCAACCAGCAGCTGCGCAGTTCTGTCCGCAGACGGGACAACCTCTGCAACCAGCAGCTGCTGCTCCAGCGGCGTTCTGTCCTCAAACAGGGCAGCCATTGCAGGCAGCACCAGCACCGGCGGCATTTTGTCCGCAGACTGGTCAGCCTCTACAGCCAGCACCGGCTGCAGCACCTGCACCTGAAGCAGCACCTGAAGCAGCGCCCGCTGCAGATGACAGCCCGCAGGCAAAGGTTGCTGTACTAGAGAACCTCTTGGCTCAGGGAGTCATTACACAGGAAGACTTTGACGCACAAAAAGCAAAACTATTGGGGTAAGGATAGTAAGGTATGCAACAACCACAGAAGCGATTTTGCCCGCAAACGGGACAACCTTTAGCTGATAATCAGGGCAGTGGTCAAGCTCCACCAGCTGTTCCGGCAGCTACACCACAACAACCACAGACGCAGGCTGCACAACCGCAGCCTGCTGCTGCACCGCCACCTACAGCGCCGACACCTACGCCACCTGCACCAGAAAAGCAGTTCTGTGCACAAACGGGACAGCCACTGGATGGCAGTCCGCGCGTAGTTGATACGGGCAGAGACAGCGGACAAGATAAGTGTCCTAGTTGTGGTGCGACTGACGTTTCGTTTAATCCAGAAAACGGCTCTTTGCGCTGTAACTTTTGTCGCAGAGACTTCACGGCAGAACAGCTACGTGGCTTCAAGACAGACATAAGCCAGCTTCGCGGCAAGATTGTTGGATCTGGCACAAAAGACATTGCAGCTGACGCTGAAAGTATGATTACTCTGAAGTGCAGCAGTTGTGGCGCTGAGGTTGTTATCGACACTGACGAATCAGCACAGGCTCGCTGCCACTGGTGTCGCAATACGCTGTCGCTTAACGAACAAGTTCCCAACGGCAGCATTCCTGATGCAGTGCTACCCTTTAGCGTGCAAAAAGAAATCGCACGTGACGAAATCGAAAAGTTCGTTTCAAAAAGGAAGTTTTTTGCACACCCCACTTTCAAGTCAGAGTTCTGCACAGAAAATGTTATGGGCGTATACTTGCCCTACATGATTGTTGACGTGAACGCTCAGTCTAGCCTGAAAGGGCAGGGCGAGGTACTGATTAGACAGTACACAGTGGGCAGCGGCAACAACCAGCAAACACGCTATGACGCAGACCTCTATGATGTTGAACGCGACTTCGACATCACGATGCAGGGTCTCACTATCGAGTCAAATACTGCGAAGCTTGACCACGGATCCAGCGACCGTACCAATAACATCATTAACGCAGTTATGCCCTTCGACACAGAAAACTGTGTTGGCTGGAACGCGAACTACCTAAAGGGTTATGCTTCTGAAAAGCGCGACGCCAACGTCGAAGAGCTCAAGGGGCTCGTAGAGATAAAGGCAAAAGACATCGCGCGCCATAACGCTAACACTACACTGACTTCCTACGACAGAGGAGTCAGATGGAGCAGCGAACAGCTCAATATCAAAGGCCAGCAATGGAAGGCAGCTTACCTGCCAGTATGGCTCTACAGCTACCAGCAGGTAAAGAGCCCTACCAATAAAGTTTTGCATTACGTAGCAGTAAATGCCCGCACCAGAGAAACGATGGGCAGCGTTCCCATCAACATGGTAAAGCTGTCTCTGTTCTCAGCGCTGGCATCAATCATCGGCTTTTTCATAGCCTTGTTCTTATGGGTTCCTCCTGTAGCACTTGATACTGAATGGGTTTGGTTGCTGTGCGGTTCAGGCTTTTTGTACTTTGCTTACTACTACAACAAGTACCGCAATGCAGGGGCAAGGCACATGCACGAACATGACACGGAAGCCTCTATGACAAACGTAAAACGAGTCGACCGACTAGTGAAAAGGCGCACAGGACTTTCTAATGCCGCGATGGACGGCGCAAATAACTACGCCGTTTATTACGGGCAAGCCGCCAAGTCAATGTTTGATAAAGCAGTGAATAAAGCGCTTTTAAAATAGGGGGAGCCTGACCATGACCGTAACTATGACCCAAGAATTGGAACAGCAGATTCGCAATGTTTTTTCAACGACGGCAAGCATGGATAGGATATATCTTTTTCATGAAATCCCGGCAAGAAAGCTAGGGAATGCAAAAAGTCGCTATGCGCGAATATTGGGTAGTGATGAAGTTGTGATTGCACTTTATGATGATACGGTCTGGGGTTCTGGCAAAGACGGTTTCCTCCTGACGAATCGCCGCATCTATGGCAGAAACATTGCAGATAGTGCTGCGTTTGTAGAAATTCAAAGTATAACTGACGTTACTCAAGGAGGCAGCTCGGCAGCCCCATTGTTGCAAGTTTACTCTGGCATGGCTGCTCCTGCTTTTGAAAAGCAGATGATTATGACATCACCAAACAACCAAGCAGGGGCTATTATTGATGCAGTAAGGCAGACTGTTTTGTTGTTAAATCCTGGTTTAGCCGGTCCTGAGCCTACGCCAACTGCTCAGCCCTCACCTACGGCAGAAAAAGCACGTTGCAGTGGTTGCGGCGCTACAGGCCAAGTAGGCACTAAATGTAAATGGTGCCGCAGCGTCATTGTATAATTCTCTTTAAGTGTTCAAATCTGACACTTTATCTGCTATTATTGTTCACATATGAACCTTAAAGAGAGGTAATTTCATGACAAGGCCAGTATCTCGCAAAGTTGTGAGTGCAAATATTGAGATTGGTGAACAGTTTCGCACATGGCGCAAATTGCTTCGCCTAACTCTTGAGCAAGTAGCTGATCGTGCAGGCATTTCAGTTTCTACTCTAAGGCGCATTGAAAAAGGCGATGGGGGAGTAAGCCATCAGGCTGTTCTTAGCACTGCACGCGCGCTTGGAGTACTTGATTCGGTCGTTAACGCTACTGATCCCTATGAAACTGAATTTGGCCGTGCGCGCGCTGATCAGGCTTTGCCCGAACGGATACGACCATGACAGTTAATGTATTCCTAAACCTTGATGGGCAAGATGTTCACATGGGAACTATGTTTTCCCATGTGAGGCGCGGTCGGGAAAGCACAACATTTCGTTATTCGTCAGAGTATATTGCACACCCTAGTGCATATAGCCTTGAGCCAGCAATGCCCTTGACAACAGGAGAGCATGCCTTTTCACAGGGGCTGCCATATAGCTTTCGTGATGCGAGTCCTGATAGGTGGGGACGCATATTAATTGAAAAAGGCTTGCGTCAACAATGGGCAAGAGACGGTGAACCATTGCACACTATTACAGAACTTGATTATCTACTTAATACTTCTGATGCGACTCGGCAGGGAGCCTTACGCTTTAAGAGGCAAAATTCAGATGTTTTCGAGTCGACAGGAAAACAAGTTCCAAAGATGCTTGCACTTCCAGAACTTCTTACTGCAGCCTATAATTTTTGCTCCGATGATAGGGATGATGCGGATACCTTTGCGGCAATCAAGACTCTTCTTGATGCGGGAACAGCTTCTCTTGGCGGAGCACGTCCAAAGTCTTCAATTATCGATGAAGCGTCACCGGGCGTAAGTGTACTTCATATTGCGAAATTTCCACATCCTGGAGATCAGTGGGATATCATGCGATGGGAAAAAATTGCCTTAGATATTGCCGAAGGTGCAGGAGTTCGCATTCCTGAGAATCGTCTGATTCAAGTAGATGATGTTAACGTACTTTTGCTTCGTCGGTTTGACCGCAGTGATATCGGTGATCGAATTGGCTTTATGAGCGCTATGACTCTACTTGAAAAGAGCGACGGAGAGGTGGCAGATTACCTAGATCTTGCAGATGCCTTAACCGAGGTTAGCATTTCTGCAGCGGCAGACCTTTTAGAGTTGTGGCGACGCATTTTACTTTCAATTGCGATTAACAATACTGACGATCACTTGAGAAACCATGCGCTTCTTCGACAAGACAGTGCATGGAATCTGTCACCAGTTTTTGATGTTAATCCTAATCCTGACTTGAATTCCAGTCGTGTTACGGCGATTAACGGTGAGACATCCTTTGCAAAGGCGTGGGAAGCAACTATTGAGACCAGGGAGTTATTTGGAGTCTCGATTAATGATGCAGGTGAAGTATTAGCTCAATTATTGAATGCGTTGCGCCAATGGGATGCTATTGCTCGAAAAAATGGTGCTAGCGAACAAGAAATTCGTCTTTTCACTCCCGTTTTTAAGCGTGCGATTGAAGCTGTAAACGCTCAACAGGCGTCGATATAATTAGGTAATAACTTTATTGAGAGAGATATGAGTAAAAATCTTAGGAAGATTTTAAAAAATTGCAGTATAAGCGAAAATTGCGATTTCGAGAAGTTTCGCTTACATACAAGCGAAAATTGCCATTTTCCTAAGTTTTCGCTTACACTGGTTGCCTTATTAGGTAGCTGAGAGGATATGCGTGAAGAAGCTTCTAGGTGAATTTAAAGAGTTTGCGCTGCAGGGCAATGTGATGAGCCTTGCAGTAGGAATTATCATTGGTGCCTCTTTCCAGGGTGTCGTTAGTTCGCTTGTCGACAATATCTTATCTCCCGTTATTGGCTTATTCGCAGGGGCAAACTTTGATGCTCTCCATATAGAATTCCTAGGCGTAACTCTAAAGTATGGTGCTTTTATTACCGCAGTTATTAACTTTGTCATCATGGCTGCAGTGGTCTTTGCAATAGTTAAGCTGATGAACAGCCTCATAAAAAAGAAACCAGAGCCTGTATCCACTTTGCGCAAATGTCCTTTCTGTTTTGGGGACGCAGAGAAAGCAGCGACGCGCTGTCCATCTTGTACTTCAGAAATTGAAGTAGTGCCTGTACCAAAGCCCGAATAAGCACATCAGACGTCATATATTGCCTATCCTCTGTGGTGTAGCCGCAGAATCTTATTTTCCATGTAAATTTCCTCCAAAATCGATACTGAATTCAAGAGCAATCTATATTGACTTTGAAAAAGGAAAAATTTACGAAAATCAATTAAAGTTCAAATAAAATTCAAAAATATGTGGAATATGTGCACATATTTATGTATTTTCTGTATTTGATATTGCTATGTCACATATATCTTGCTATTTTTGTATCTGGTTATTT
>Ga0123355_10000187_pt1 | contig 76867 bp, 74 predicted proteins | sample TergutEmb28metaG_3_FD_89872 | JGI IMG/M metagenome (GOLD analysis project Ga0123355, IMG submission 89872) | Embiratermes neotenicus P1 segment gut microbial communities from Petit-Saut dam, French Guiana - Emb289 P1 | ecosystem: Host-associated > Arthropoda: Insects > Digestive system > Gut ... | reverse complement strand
ACGTGCGAACAGCTCAATGCGCGGCACATCGCCCATCAATTCCACAATGCGTTCGCGTACTACATCGGGCTTTTTGCTGTGCCGTTCAATCGGCGTGTCGATAATCTGCCGCACACTTTTTGATACACGTTGCGGCTTACCTTTGGTCGCCAGCAAGCAGATTTCCGCGTTGGCGCGTGTCCAGTGACCCATACCCACAAACCAGCCGGGCGATTTTTTGTTGCGTTTCACCCACGTAAATGCCACGGTTTTGTAGGTGAAGCCCCAAGCGTCAATCACGGCGAAGGCATCGCGCAAGTTTGGGTAGGTCGCCCAAAGAAAAAGCACGCTATCTTTCGCGGCGATGTCGGCCACAGATAGCGCGCAGATTTCTTCGGTTGTCATGGTGGGGTAGTGGTGTTCGGCGCTGCGGCCCATGCCTTTTTTGCTCCAAACACGATATGCCCACGGCGGGTCGGCGTAAATTACGCTATATTTTTGCAGTTTGCACCTCCTTTAATGGGCTGAAAAGATTGATTTTGCAATCCCACCACTTTTCAGTAACATAAAACACAGCAGCGCCGTATACGCCACAATGCTCCAAATGGTGGTGGTCATGCTGCCAACGAGTACGAAGTTCGCTACCAGCACGGCGTAAATCGCCAGGCAAATCATGATAAGAAAGCCTTGGAAACCCAGTGCCAACAAGCTTTTCAGGTAATTGTTGCCCATCTGCCCCCATTCACGGTTGACCATCGTGGCTAGGGGAATGGGCGCGATTGAGGACACTAAATAAATCTCAATCATCCTGCCCCACACGATAATCGTGATAACGATCGCCATAATTTCCATCAGCAACCCCACTACCTGCACTTGCAAAAACAGCACCAGCAATTCGCCGGTGCCGAGTGCTTCAAGTTGCGTGGCGATGGCCAATAGCATGTCGGGGCTGCCGAGTGTGAGGTCGCTTGTGATTAACCCCGCGCTCTGATTCACCACGCCCTGTGCCAAGTCGAAAATGCCCATGACGATGTTCCAAGTATTCGTCAAAATGAGCACCGCAACAAAGCTTTTGCCAATCCATTTGAAGATATTGAAGGTGTCGAAGTCGTGCATGTTGTTCTTTTCGATGATGAGCTGAATCAGTTCATAGCAGAGCACAAACGTGAGAATAATACCCGCGATGGGCAAAATCACCGTTTCGGACAGATTGCGCACCATGGTGAAAATACCCGCGTTCCAGCCCTGCGGTGTTTGCCCAACTTGGTAGGCAACGTCCTGCACCGAAGCATTGACGTTGTGCAGCATGTTTGTAAAGCTGTTCATCGCTGCATCCAGCAGCATTTCTCGCAGCCAACTGTCGATGGAATCGATGAGCCAAGTCAAAAGCCTCCCTCCTTTCGTCGGTTGTTTTTAGTGATTAGTTGTTAGTGAATAGTGTATAGTTGTGGTCGTTCGCTGCGCGAACAATTGAAAAAGCCGCCCGCAGGCGGCCACATCAACTATTCACTAATCACTACGCACTATTCACTGTCAGAAAAGCCCCGACAGTTGCGGCACCAGCAACACGCCAATCAGCGCGATGCCGCCGCCTGCCATCAGCTGCTTAATGCCCTGCGATTTCGCGCCGGGGTTGTCGCTGCCGTAGCCCTCCAGCAGGTTCACGACACCCCACACTGCAAGGCCAGCGCCCAGCGCGATAACTAGCGTTTGCAGCACGCCAATGGCTGAATTGAAAAATTCCATGTGTTAAGTTCCTCCTAAATTTCTTCTTGTAATTTTGTTCGCTTTGTGATATAATTGAACGAGAGATTTTGCGGGGGTGTGCCAAGATGGACAACGGTTTGCAGCTGTTTGAGAACAAAAAAATCCGCACTGCTTGGGATGAGCAGAGCGAAGAATGGCTATTTTCGGTGGTTGATGTGGTTGGTGCGTTGACGGATTCGGACAATCCGCGCCGTTATTGGAGTGACCTCAAACGCAAGTTAAAAGTCGAAGGTAGTCAGTTGTACGAAAATTTCGTACAACTGAAAATGGCATCTGCCGATGGCAAAAAATATGCCACGGATGCTGCCACCACCGAGCAAATTTTGCGCATTATCCAATCCGTGCCATCAAAAAAAGCCGAGCCGTTCAAGCTGTGGCTGGCTGCTGTGGGTCGCGAACGCATTGACGAAACTATCGACCCCGAATTGGCTATCGACCGCGCACTGCAAACATACTTAAAAAAAGGCTATGATGAAAACTGGATTCATCAACGCCTCCTCGCAATTCGTGTGCGCAATGATTTAACCAACGAGTGGGATAAGCGTGGCGTAACTCGCGGCATCGAATACGCCATTCTCACTGATGAGATTTCCAAGGCTTGGTCGGGCATGACCACAAGGCAGTACAAAAACCACAAAGGCCTCAAAAAAGAGAATCTGCGCGATAACATGACCGACCTCGAACTGGTGCTCAACATGCTCGCCGAGGCCACGACCACCGAGATTTCCAAAGCCGAGCAACCGCAAACATTTGATGAAAGCAAAGCTGTTGCCAAACGTGGCGGCGGCGCTGCTGGAATTGCCCGTGAAGCCGTTGAAGCCCAAACTGGTAAGCCTGTCATTACATCACAAAACGCTGTTGACTTCAGCAATCTAATTCAAAATTTGATTGAGAATGTCGATGATGCTACTGATAATTAGGCTCAGAATCGTCAAAAAATTCATATACTTCACCTCCTTTCAGGTCTAGTTCCGTGGATAAATGGTGCTCCACGTCAAAGCGGTTGTTTGGGTCAAAGTCCGCAATATACTTGTAATTCGGGTGCTTGGTCAAGTCATACTTGCGCGACTTAAACGGTCTTTCCCCACGAATTTGCAGGATGCACTGCGCGCCATCCATCACCGCAAGTTCATCCACGGTCATCAGTTCGCGGCCAAGTTTTTGATACGACTGCCCATGCGATTCCTGTCCGCCGCGTGTGCGTGAGGTGTTGCATTGGTCAATCGTTTCGCGGCCCAGCATTTTTGAGATTTCCTCAAGCGTAGACTTCTCCTTGCCGCCGAGGAACAAAATGCTGTCCATATTACCTGTGATGGTTTCCATGTCATCTTTGTACAGACTTTTGAGCTGGCTTTGCGTTTGCAGAATCACGCAAGCGGAGATTTCACGGCTGCGTATTGTTGCAATCAGCTTCTCAAACTTCGGGATTTTGCCGAGGTTGGGGAACTCGTCAAGCAAAAATCGCACGTGTACCGGCAGCCTGCCGCCGTGGTCGTTGTCTGCTTTGTCGCACAGCAGGTTGAACAATTGGCTGTACATAATCGCGGGGATGAAGTTCATGCTGTCGTCTGTGTCGCTCACGATGACAAATAGCGCTGTTTTTTCTTCACCAAGGCTGCCCAAGTCAAGCTCATCAACTTGCATCAGCTCCCGCACTTCGCCGATGTCGAATGGAGATAATCTAGCACCGCAGCTGATGAGTATGCTTTTGGCTGTTTTTCCTGCCGCAAGCTTGTACTTTTTATACTGCCGCACCGCAAAATGCTCTGGCTCACGTTCCTCTAGGGTTTCAAACAAAAAGTCCACCGGGTTGCGAAAATCCTCTTGGTTTTCGCGCACTTCCATGGTGTTAATCATCTCAACGAGGGAGGTCATGTTCTGCTCATCTGGCGCGCATTCGGCGATAATATAGCCGATAAGCGCTTGATATAACAGGGTTTCAGCTTTCAACCAAAACGGGTCTGATGACTTGCCATCGCCCTGCGTGTTGGCAATAAGCGCCGTCACAAACTTCAAAATGTCCTTCTCCGAGCGGATATATTGGAACGGATTGTAGCGCATGCTTTTGCTGAAATCGATGGTATTGAGCACTTTGATGCGGTAGTCGTTGCGCTCTAGCAATTGGCCAGTTTCAGTGAGCAGTTGGCCTTTGGGGTCGGTACAAACAAAGCTTGTGGGATAATCTTTTGACTGGCATTGCATGAGATTTGGGGTCACGAAAAAGCGAGTTTTGCCACTGCCCGAACCGCCAATCACCAGCACATTTTTGTTGCGTGCATGCTTCACTTGCTTGGGTCGGCTATTCATCGTGAGACTTTCGCTGGCGGTGAGGATGATGTTGTTTTCGCGCACAGGGTCAACGTAGGGTTTGATGTCGCGGGGAGTGCCCCAGCGAGCCGAGCCGTACTCCGCATTTTTGCGGTATTTCTTCGCGTTTTTGCCTTTGACGAACACGATGCCGCGCAATAAAATCGCCGCTGCGAGCCCCACCAGCGCCGGATGCCATGGAACTTGCGGCACTTGCGCACTTGTGATTGCAACAATACAACCGATAATGCCGTACAAAACAAGCTGTTTTACTATCTTCATCGCTCGTGCTCCTTTGTGCGGGTTTTGGTGAGCACTTGAGCTTGCACTTTTTCCAGCGCTTGTTGCAGGGCTTGTCTGAGCGATAGCCGTTCTTTTTCACACCCCAGCTGCCCTGCTGAGAACTCCCGAAAGGCTGCTGTCATGCTGTCTGCATCGCGCGATTTGAAGAATACCAAGTGCCTTAGTGGGTCTTCTGATATATCCCGCCGTACTGCAAAACTGATGCTGTATTTCCGTGCCACACGCTCGAAGTCCTTGATGTTATCGCTGCCAACGGGGATGTTTTCGAGCTTTGCGCCGCTTTTCGCCAGTTGCCGAATGGACTGCTTGCCGAGCTTGGCAGATGACTTTGGTGCATGCAAAAACGATTGCATTGCGCGTGCGAGTGTTCTGCTAGTCAATGTGCCGCCGCGAATGATTAGGCAGCAATTTTTCTCGTTGATTTGGTCTTGGTCGGTCATATCGTCGCCCCAAACTCCTTTCCGCTACATCCGCCTTGTCGGCGGATATTCGCTCCAATCCGTTTGCGTCTCCTCTTCCCCACAAATGCAAGCATTTGCGGGGACCCCTATACCATACCATGCCAGCAATTCATACAAAAACGCACGACCTTTCTGCGTCCAGTAGGTATGGATGCAGATGTGCTCGCCGAACACATAGGTTTTGGTCACGGTGTAGCCGTGGGCGGCATATTTACCGTACAGCAGCCACGTTTCGCCCATGCGATATTGCACCCCAAGTGCATGCAACATTTTGTTGAACGCCACCGCCGACATGCCGTAATCCTTGGCGATGATGCTCACCGGCAGCACGTGTTCGGCCTGCAAAATGGCATCGTAATACTGCGCTTTGTTCAGCAGTTCCTGCGTGACGTAAAATCCGTGTTGACGCAGCGAGGGCAGGACTTCGTCGCACACCCAAGCCTCAAAGCGAACGGCGGCTGGTAATTTCGAGCGGATGATGAGGCGATACAGGTCGCCCTCGGGGATGAAGTTGTACGACTGAATGCCGCTTGTTGAGGGGAGGTCGTGTTTCACGACCCCCTTGCAGTGTCGGCGAACTGCATCGTTTGCGTTGCGATAGCCGAGCAATGCGGCGCATTCCGTGGCGGGGAAGTATGGTTTGCCGCACAAGGTGATGACTTCCAAACTGCCGAAATCAGGGTGGGTGAAATGTTGGATTTGAGATTGTGTTTGCATGGGAATACCTCTTTTCTTTATTTATAGCGCGGGGTCGGATTTTTGGGGTGGTGCTGTGCCTAGTTCAGCAGCTAGAGCTTTACTTTTGGCAGTCGCTTCTTCCAGCGAATGGCGCAATAATGTTTTTTCTTTGTATGGCGCGAGTAACTTCTCAAACTGTGCCAAAAATCTGCCGTCACCAAACTGATTTTCATTCTGCGTGTTGATAAAATTGCCTAATGCCGTGGCAAGTTTAATCGCTGTTTCTTTCGATGGCAGCTCACAGTGAGCAAAATGCATACATTCTTCATACGGGCTTACCGACAGCAAAACCTTATGCTTTTCGCCAACAATGCCGCCAATGATGATGTCCGCAAACTTCGTTTCAGCCATCAGCGGGCGGCTACCATCGTGAAACCGCTCCGCACCGTTGTAGTCTTTGGACATGCACCAATCGCTCATCGGTGTGATGTTTATGGTGGATTTTCTGCCATTGTGAAAGTCTTGCAGCACAGTTTTTAATTGCGCCGGCAACCTTGCTTGGTCAACGTGAATGTCGCCAGGGATTTCGGCGGTATAGGCGTAATCATAGGGCACAAATTGTTCGCACACAGCCTTGATAATGGGGTTGTCTAAATCGCCTTGCCCGACCACTCCATGTTCACACAGAAATGTCGTGCCCCAATGCTCGCCCGATGATGACAGGTCGAGGTCAAGCAAAGCCACGCACATTTCTCCACTTTCCCGTCCGCGCACCATGCCCGGAACCACAAAGCCTTCATCGCCATGCTGTGCCGTAAGCCGTGCGCTGCCGTAAATATCCACCATTGCTTCATGCAGGCGATTGAGAATTTCCTTGGCGTACACCATATCTGTTCCGTATGACGCTTGCAGTTTTTCGTAATCAATGTGCGGCAAAATCTTTTCGTTAATGTGGTCGATATACCGCTCAACAGGGGTGCTCATCTTTCTTTTCCTCCGATACTTTCTAATTTTGGATATGAAAAAACACCCACCTCGCAATCAGCGAAATGGGTGTCGGGTTATTGGGTTGTGTGCATGTCAATTTGGCAAGAAAATAGCAAGCCCGATTTTTCTTGACCTGCAATTAGGTTTGTGGTATAATAGGCTTAGTTTTCGGAGCGGATGGATACGGATTTTGATATGATATAGTTTGCCGACTACCTCTAAACCATTGATTCTATTGGGTTTGTCGAAAAATTCTGTATCACCATTCCGACCAGCGGCAATCGCCGCTCACAGTTCGCGCTCTCATTTTTATGGGAGCGTGAATTTTTATTCCCGCGTAGAGTGCATGCTTTACATTTAAAATTTAGGCATGCAAAACGCCCGAAAGCAAGAGCCTTCGGACGTTTATTTTTTTACTTCAGCTTCAGATTATTACAAAACATTCCCGCTCCACATCAGCGCAACCAGCACCGCCAGCAGCGCGGCAACGATGAAGTGGAAGACCTTGCTCTTTGTCGAAACTTCACATTTTTTCATCGCAACCAGCGACAACACAAACAGCACCGCCGATGCAACCAGAATAATCCAGTTGACCCAAATATGCTGCGTCGCTAAGCTGGCATTTAAAAATGGCATAACCCCAAGCAGGCGAACGAAGAATGCAATGTCATTGAGTGCAAACGCTAGGCCACAAAGGATTAACCCTGCGTGCAAGCGAGTGAAGGCATTTGGCACTCGCTTGCGGCGAATTGCTCTAATCAGCAGGATAATTGACATGACAATGAAGAACAAAATGATGATATACCACACTGCCATATACAACAAACTGCCCACCATGCTTTGCCCAAATGTTGCACGTGTTGCATCGAAGCCGTTGGGTGTCAATAGTCTAACTGGCTGTCCGTCTTCCATCACGAAATATAGTTCGTACACCATGCGCGCCATGAATGCGGCCATGGCACCTTCGGCACCAACAACCCTAAATGCATACGGTGCGACTTGCCGATAGGTGAGCGTTTGCCCCTGCGCAACAACTTCAATTGTGTTTTCGTCAACCGCGGTGATCATCATATTGGTGCCGAGAATGAGCGCGTTCATCGACTCCAGCGCGTCACCATGCGTGCGGCGAAGCGCAACAAATTCTCCCGCGAGATTTCGCGCATCGGGCAAACCTGCAGGCGAAGGCGGCACGGCATCTCGGCTGTTGCCCAGAATCAGATCCATCACTTTTCCAATGAACATTGCACCGCCATTGGCATTGCTGAACGCAACCACGGCGAATCGTTCCTCGGGAATCATAATGAAATCTGTGTTGAAGCCCATGGTTCCGCCGCCATGGCCGATGCCGGGCAGCACGCCATCGTAGGTTAAGAAGCCGTGCGAAACAGCCCATGCGATTTCTGGGTGACCAGTGGTCGGGCTAAGCATAATATCCAAAGTTGCGCGATCATCAAACAGCGGGCTTTGCTCGCCCGGCGCAGGCATCAATGCGATGGCAAACTGTGCTAAATCTTCAGCGGTGCCCCGTGATGCGCCTGCTGGGTACATGGGGACATAACCCCAAGTCGCTTCAGCCAATCCATCGCGAGCGGGAACGTGTCCTCTGGCTTTGTTTGCGATAAACGCGCTGTCGCCCAGCCAATGCGGTTGGTTGCGGGTGTTGGTCATGCCTAGTGGGGCGAAGATGTTCGCGCGTTCATAGTTCGCGAATTCCATGCCGCTGACATTTACCACGATGTACGCCATTAAAGCAGAACCGAAATTTGAGTACGACGCAGCTGTGCCGGGCACATAAATTTGCGGTGCCTGGCCAAGCAGCAAGCCCTCACGCAATGTGTACATCGGTCTGTCTGTGAGGTCGGCATTACGCCACAGGTCAAATGCGTATTCACCGAAGCCTGCCGAGTGGTTGAGCAGCTGGCGCACGGTGAAGCTATAGCGGAAATTAAACTCCCGCATGATGTCTGCGGGCAGATACTCGCTCACGTCATTGTCTAGGTCAATCAAGCCCCGCTCCACCAATTGCATCACCGATGTCCAGATGAACAGCTTGTTGATTGAACCATGCTCGAAGACGGTGACTGCGGAATCCACGGGCGTTTGCCGGCTTAAGTCAGTGTGACCATAGCCCTGCGAGAACACAATCTCGCCGTCATACACAATCGCAACAGCAAGCCCCGGCGTGAACTCATCCATATACTGCTCAACGAGCTCCTCAATGCGATAGCCGATTTCAGATAGCGGGATTCCCGTTGGGGTATGTCCTGCCAGTGTTCCGCTCACGGCTTGTGGGGCGTCCTCCTCATTTTCGGCCTCGACCTCATCCGCGGACAGTTCAGCGTTGATCTGCTCAATGCCAATGGGCTCGTCGTACGCGGTTGACGTATCAAGCACTCCCACTGCCGGAATCGCCACCAGCATCAGCATCGCAACGACCAGTCCCCATGTCAGTAATTTTTTCATTCCATTCCTCCTCTTCATATTGGTTATATTAAGCATAGCACAATCCCCCGGTTTTCACCACCAATTTTGGCGTTCAATTGCGCAACCTTGGGTTGCGACCATGTTTTTGTGCTTGCTATTGCTTTATTATACCCCATCACGTCACGTCATAAGCAATGGGTTACGCCAGGGGATTTTTAAAAATTTCGCAAGTTTTTCTCACAAGTGTCCTATGGCGTACCTTCAAATCGGCGCATTGCACAAATTTAAAGAAAATCACCACCTGTAGGGGCGGCAATTTTGCCGCCCGAAGCATAACAAACCAGCATTGATGTTTTTGAACCCCCGGGCGGCAAAATTGCCGCCCCTACATGCTGACGCTAGGCAGGTTGACTATTTGAAGACACGCCCCTAGTTGAGAGATAGTTTTTACCGATCTACCCCCGCGCAACCATGTCGCCGTGTTCGGCTTTGGCCTGCGCGATGAATGCCTGCACTTCCGCTAGCGTGGGCATGAACGAGCTGCAACCGTGCGCGCTCACCAGCATGCTTGCGCTTGCGCTACCAAGTTCAAGGGCATCGTCGATGCTCCAGCCTTCCAGCAGGCCAAACAGAAATGCGCTGGCATAACCATCGCCGCCGCCGAAGCTTTTGAGTGCCTGCACGGGGAAGGGCTTGATGCTATAGGATTTTTCGCCTACCCATGCTGTTGAGCCCTGTTTGCCATGCTTGATGACCACGATTTGCGCTGCCTTGCGTTGCCAATAGGCTGCCGTGGCTTCGTCGGTGCCGGGCAAGCTAAGCAATGCCTCCGTCAAGTCAAACTCCTCGCGGCTGCCGAGAATCACCGCCGACTTCTCCGCCACGCGAGCATAATACACGGCAATCTCATCGGCACTCACCCAGTTGTAAGGGCGATAGTCAATGTCAAAGATGATGGGTGTGTTAGTGGCTTGGGCAAGGTCAACGGCTTTCAGTGCGGCCTCGCGGCTGGGGCTTTGCGCCAGTGCCGTGCCGCTGATGAGCAAGGCTTTTGCGCTGGCGATGTAGTCGGCGTCAATGTCCGCCGGGCACAGGCTTAAATCGGCCGCCTGGTTGCGATACATCAAAATGCTGCTGTCGTCGCGGCTGAGGATTTCGGTGAAGGTTAGGCCGGTTTTCTCGCCGTTGGTGCAGCGTACAATGCGGCTGGTGTCTACGCCTTCGCGGGCAAACTCCTCCGTGACGAAATCGCCGAACTGGTCGTCACTCACGCGGCAGAAGAAGCCGCATTGCTTGCCCAGACGAGACAATCCCACGGCGATGTTGGCGGGGCTGCCCCCAAGATATTTCTTGAAGGTGGTGCACTCTGTCAGCGGCTGGAAGTAGTCAACAGGGTTGAAGTCGATGGCAGCGCGGCCGAGTAAAACGAGATCGAGCGGGCGGGTTTGGTCAAATGTGATGTTTTGCATGGTTATGCTCCTTTACGGTTGCGTAAATTTTATAGTCCGGGCGGATTTGCATCCGCCCCTACAGGTTGTGGTTTAATCTGACGTTGTGAGTATTATCGGGCTGTAGGGGCGGATGCAAATCCGCCCGCTCCGTAAGATCAAACACGTTACTTGCGCATCCCGGCAAACCACACATTATCTCCCACAGCACTGGCCGAAAAACCCGACACACCCTCGGCAACCAGCAGCAAGCTGTGCTGCGGCTGCATGGGATAAACCACAGCTTGCGTGAGCAAATGCGCTTGCGCGTCATACAAGCTTTGCGGGGTGTTCTCGATGTACAATTCGCCGTCATAAAGCAACGAAGCCCAATGTTGCAGCACGCGATGCGCCGAATTCTCAGCGGCATACAGCGTGACGAACGCCAAGTTAAATTGCCCGCGTGCCATGCGTGTTTGCAGGTCTTCGTCCTCAAGCACCTCAATGGTCACCACAACATCTAAGCCAAAAGCGATTTGCCAAGCCTGCACCATGCTGCGGGCTGCTGTTTCTTGCGCAGCAGTGACCAGAAAACGCAGCTGTTCGCGGTTCGCATTGGCTTGGGCGAAGTATTCTTGTGCGGGTTGATGAGTGATTTGCGGCCCAGACTCAGCAGATAAGCTCTGCGGCAGCAAGCTCGTTGCGCTACCAACATTTTGCTCTGCCAGCACAGCGGCAAGTGCTTGCCGCAAATAAACATTTTCGATATTCAATTGCAACACTTGCGTGGCATTGTGCAGGCGAATAACTTGCGCACTATCCGGCACACGCGTTTCCCATGCAGCCGACACAAACGCAGCATCCCAGCCGCCTTCGCTGCCTAGGTTATTCACGCGGTTGTTTGGGTTTGCTTGCACCAGCAGATTCACCGTGGCGGGCGCAACAAGTTCATGCCCGACATAACCCGCATGTTGCACCAACCGCAGGCGATTGTTCTCCCACAGGCTCAAATAAAACGGCCCATTGCTCAGCACATAGCGCAGCCCGAGACCAAACCGCCCGCGCGTGGCCTCAAAGAATTCCTGGTTCACGGGCATGGCTGCGCTGCTAGCGAGGGCATGCAAAAAGTCCTCATCGGGCTCGTGCAGAGTGATGCGCAAGGTATGGCGGTTCGGCACAGCAAGATCGGCAATGCCAGCCAATAGGTCGGCTTGCGGGGCGCGGGTTGCGGGATTTAGTGCACGCGTGAGACCGAACACGAAATCATGCGCCGTTACCTGGGTGTCCCACTCGTCGTCAGCATTCAGGCCCAGCACATTGCGCGCCTGTGTGCCCAAAAACCAGTGCGTGTCTTGCCGCAAATGAAAGATATAGGTCAATCCGTCGGGCAACACATTCCACACATAGGCCGCGCCAGGAATGATTTCGCCTTCGGCGTTCACACGAACTAAGCCTTCAAAAATGTTGTTGACCACCAGCAATTCGTCGGGCGTTTGCGCCACGGCGGGGTCAAGCCGCTGCGGTGCTGTGTCTAGCGGAAACAAAAAGGTTTTGCCGGTGCCGTCGTCATGGCGGCAGCCGGTGAGCAATAAAAAACATGAGGCAAGCAGCGCAACAACGCTCACCCAAGTGATGATTTTACGCATGGCTTGCCCTCCTGTGATTTGTGTTTTGGGGTGTTGGGGTGCAGCCACCCTCGCGTGTAGGGGCGGCAATCTGCCGCCCGGGATTCTTTATGGCGGGTGCAAGATGCGCGGGCGGTTGGTAGAGATGCGGTGCGTGTAGGGGCGGCAATTTTGCCGCCCGGGGTTTCTTTATGGCAGGTGCAAGATGTGCGCGGGCGGCTGGTAGCCGCCCCTACAGGTTGTGATCTTCTTCAAATTTGTGCTATGCACATTCATCGCATTGTCCCGGGATTTTTATGGCGGTTGGTAGAGAGGCGGTGCGTAATACGCCCCGCCTATAATTTTGTGCCGTAGGGCACACGTATTACGTGTGCGATCACGCATAAAATTCATCTTCTTGCCAACGCACAGGGTTTTCATGCACATACTGTCTTACCGCTTGATAATATTTTGCGTTGGTAATTGCGCTGACGTATGCGCCGCTTTGCTGGATTTGGCCCAGCACGGGATGTCTATCCTTCACGCAAAACGTGATAAAATATACACCATATTGCATGCAAGACCTCCCATAATATCGTGCGCGTATTACGCGTACCCTTCGGCACATTCCTTAAAGGCGGGGCGTATTACGCACCGCATCTCTCAAAAAGCGCTCCGCACTATAGCTCACGCACAAACACGGTCAAGTATAACTCCCGCTCATATCAGTCACCACGCTTTTGGTCACTTCTTTCTTGGCCTGGCTGCCCGCGATTTTCTTTTGCAGCTCGGCATAGAATAAGTCCTCGTCAATCGGCAGGGCAATATCGCGCCCCAGCCAATGCGACAAATGTGCAGCATTCGAAATACTCAGCCCATTGATGCCCTCTTCGCCGCGGGCAAGCAGATGGCTTCGGTCGCCAGTGACAATCGCCGCCGCAAAGCCGTTGAACACCATGCTGTGTTCGCCGACTTCGGTGTCTGTGTTTTCAATGGTGTGCGAAGTGTTTTTGAGGCTGCCAAACGCAGCCGGGCAAGTGTTGATGTGCTCCTTCGTGCTGTCTTCGAACTCGGTAACCGTCAGCACATTGTGCTCCAGCACCAGTTTGGCTTTGTCCAGACTAATTTCTAGGCGATTGGTGCCTGCGGCATCACCGGTGGTGGTGATGAATACACCTGTGGCACCGTTGGGGTAGTCGGCATAGATGGTGGCATCGTCTTCCACTTCAATGTCGTGCCATTTACCTTCGTGGCAGCTTGCACGAATGTTGCAGGGCATGCCGGTGATCCATTGCCAAAGGTCAAGTTGATGCGGGCATTGGTTGATGAGCACACCGCCGCCTTCGCCTGCCCAAGTGGCACGCCAGCCGCCGCTGTTATAATAGGCCTGTGTGCGATACCAGTTGTTGATGATCCAGATGAAGCGTTTGAGCTCGCCATATTTGCCGCTTTGCACAATGTCGTGCATGGTTTGGTGCAGCGGTTTGCTGCGCTGGTTATACATGATGGCAAAGATTTTGTCGCTTTGGGCTGCTGCTTCGTTCATCTCACGCACTTGCTTGGTATACACCCCTGCGGGTTTTTCCGTCAGCACATGCAGCCCGGCTTGCAATGCTGCAATGGCAATGGGCGGGTGGTCGTAGTGCGGAGTGGCAATGAGCACGGCATTGCAGGTGCCGCTTGCCAGCAGTGCTTCTGCGCTATCAAACACCGCCACACCGGGAAGGAAATCTTTTGCCACATCAAGGCGGTCAGAATCAATGTCTGCCACAGCGGTGAGGCGTGTGTGTTTCCATTCGCCGTTAAGCCAACAGCGCGCGTGCGTGGCACCCATGTTGCCAAAGCCGATGATACCCAGCCGCACCGGTTGCACGGTTTGCGCCACTTGGTGCATGGCGGTGCATGCTGCTGCAAAGCTTTCTTCATTGCTGGCATATAATTTGCGGCCTTGCAGTTTTTCTTCGCTTTCTTTGTCAAAGTCGCTCAGACCGTCGAAGGTTTTCAGGTGAGGTTCTGCGCTGAGCCAAACGGACTTAAATGTCGTGCTGTCAAAGTCTGCAAGAATTTCGGCGATTTTGCCTTTGCCTTCGCCAGCGGCAACCACATGGCTGCCGTCGTGGTCTTTGATGTGGAAATAAGTAATATAGGGCTTGAGCATCTGGTAGGCCGCCATGGGGTCAACGCCGCATTCCATGAAGTTAGCGAAATCAAACACGCAGCCCAGTGTGCCTTCGCAGTGGTCAAGCAGCTCTTTGCAACGTTCTGGAATATCGCCAAAGATGCCCTTTTCGTTTTCATGGCAGCATAAAATATCATGTTTTTGTGCGTAGTCAGCCATGGTTTTCACATCGGCGAAAACTTGCTCTTTGGGCATATCATAAAAGCTGAACATGCGGATATATTCGGCTTCAAGCACCTTTGCAACCTCAACGGTTTGTTTGAAGTCGTTGAAATCAAAGCCGCATTTGCCATACTTGCTGCCAAGGCTGGCCACGCCAATGCCCGCGGCATTGAGTTTTTTCTTGATGGCTTTTGCCTCGTCCACAGTGATGTCGCTGATGTTGTCGCCGTCAATGCCGCGCAGCTCGATTGCCGCCAAGCCGTTTGCCTTGCATGCCGCGATTTGTCCGTCCAGAGTATTGCAGGCTTCGTCTGCGAAAGCCGAAAATTTGAAGTGTGCCATGATAGCCTCCTATACAATATAAGTTGTACTGTTATTATAGCACAGACTGGGCACGCGTTCAAGCAAAATTTATGTGAACGCGCAAAAAACGGAGCGAGGAAGCACGCGGGCGCATCACCTTGATTTATTCACAGTTAAAGATTATCCATGACACCGCCGCAAACTTACTGTAAAGCTTCGCGCTAACGCCTTGACAAACGCGGAGTAATGATGATATAATGAGGGCAATCAAAAAAACACAAAGGAGAAATAGAATGTCACGTATTAAAATTGAAAACAACCAACTGGTCATCACCATGCAAGGTGCGAGAAAATTTTTTGCGCTAAAGAGCGAAATTGCCGTGCCCTTGGAAAACGTGGAATCTGTGGAAACCGGCTTGAAATGGAAAGACATGCCCAACGTCCTCGATAAAATCGCAGGCACAAACGCAGACATGTTTTATTATGGCGGCTATTTTCGCCAAGATGGCGACAGAGTGTTTTATGATCTCAAAAAGCGTGAAGAAGCACTGGTGATTTCGCTGAAAGACGGTGATTTCCATACCCTAGTGATTGGCGTAGAAAATCCAGACGAAACGTTGCAACTGATTGAACAGGCGATAAAGCAATAACATAACATCAGGCGGGGAGTATTACTCCCCGCTTTTGCGTTGCTATTCTTTTGCTTGTTTGCCCTTGCGCAGGTCATGCGCCGCACGCACGGTGCCGCAAGCGAAGGTGAGCGTTATCAGCACAAACGCGATGAGCGTCGCGCCGTCCATTGTAAGCTGTCCATATTCTGCGAATGAAAACAATCGGAGATTCATGAAGATGTTGAAGCCCCAAATAGCTGTTACAAACAGCATGAGCATTAAGCGAGTTTTGGGTGTGTCGCGATGCCCAAAATAAACGCCGCGCAAAATGAACTCAACCATAATAACAGACCCAGCCAGTGCAACGTAGATGATGTTATTCCACGGCCCATGCGCCCAGTGCACTGAAAAGGCTTTGAGGAGGTAGTCAATCGCCAGCAAGCCAGCCAAGACGTAAAGCCCGCGTACCATCACGCGGTTGCGAATGTTGATTTCGCGCTCGTCGAAACGCTCAAGTTGTTTTGTTTTCATGTTGTTTCCTCCTGAGTTATTTGTTTTTGCTTGCGCATGTTGTAGATTTCCCGCGCTGCCATGCTCAATGCCGCAGCCGCGAACAACGATGACGCGATAATGGCGCTGCCGCGTGCGCTCAATTGCCCGTAGTCGAAGAAAGATTCGCCGCTTTCCCACACGAGATGAAAGATGAAAGAACCGGTCATAATCGCCGCAAACGTCAGGGTAATCATCAACTTCATCCGCGGGCTTGGTCTGCGACCAAACTGCACATTGCGAATGGCTAGCTCCACGCCCACAATGGCAAAAACAATTGCAACACAAACGATGCCGCTCAGCACGCCACGCGCCCCTTGCGGCAGTTGTTGACGCAAGAAAAACGCAGCGAACTCATCTGCAAGCAGCAGGCCGCTTAAAATCATGAATCCGCGCACTAGGATTTGGTTGCGTACGTGCAGTTCGCGCTCGTCCAGCTGCTCAAGATTAAGAATTTTCATGCTGTTCCTCCCAAAATAGTTCGTCTAAAGTTTTGCCAAGCGCTCGGCAAATGGCCGTACACAGACGGATGGTGGGGTTGTATTCCCCTTTTTCAATCGCGTTGATGGTTTGACGCGACACCTGCACAAGCACAGCCAAGTCGTTTTGTGATAAGTCCATGGCTGCCCGCGCGGACTTGAGCCGCAAGTTTTTTCCCATTCAATCACCTCCCGTGACACATTGTATCATATAAGCGTCCATATGTCAAGCATATTTTACAAAATAATTTTATCTTGCAACCCTGTGCAGTCTATGTTATAATTAAGTAAGACAAAACAACAAAGGAGTGATTGGGCATGGCAAAAGTGCTTACGTTTTTCAACCATAAAGGTGGTGTGGGCAAAACAACGCTGGCCTATAATGTTGCTTGGGGCCTAAGCTGCGCCGGGCAACGCGTGCTGATGATTGATGCCGACGCCCAGTGCAACTTAACAGAAATCGCCGTAGGCGACAAGCGCAGATTGGATCCTGAAGATGGTCAATTAAGCCTTTTTCCTGATACTTATAATCCAGAATTTTTTGTTAAAAACAACATCTACACGTTTCTTTCTCAATATGTTCATCCGAGCATTAACCGTGATATTCCTCAAGTAAAAATGTTTGAGAAAAGGGAACGATTAAGTTTATTGCCAGGTGCACTAAAACTTGCTGAACTTGAAGAAACGCTAGCCCTTTCACTTGCAGGTATTCGTGCGTTAAGAGACGTTCCGGATGCAGTTTATTCTGCGCTTAAGATGTTGGGTGAGAGCCAAGATTGGATTATTATTGATTTATCGCCTGCACTCTCTGCAACAAATCAGCTGTTTTTAATGCTTTCTGATTATTTTATTGTGCCAGTTAGCCCCAGTGTTTTCAGCAAACAGGCACTGGATAATTTAGGCGAAATTTTTAGGGGCTGGAATAGGAATTTATCCAGTTTTGAATTTTATAAACAACTGCCTAAAATGCTTGGTATCGTTTGTTTGAACTATCGTCCTTACTCAAGGAAGGATGAAGATGGCACAAAGTCTGCCAAGCGATTTGAAGAAAGTATGAAAGAATTAAACGAAAGAGCCGTGAAGCTTGCTGAGGACCTAAACGGTTTTCGAATGGCCTTAAGTGCAACTGAATTTTACAAATTGTTCCCAAACGAAATACCTTTTCGTATTGCCAGCATTCCCGATTATAATCAACTAAGTGTTATATCGGATAAAGAAAATATCCCAGTGCACGGCATCAAAGAATTTCATTTGAAAAAACATGAAATGAATACGCCTTATTATCGTGATAAGATAGAGGATTTTCAAGGCGCATGTGCTAATATCGTCAACGGCTTGTTACAGTTGCCGTAAAATTTTTAAGCAAACCAAACAAAGGAGAAACACCGCATGAACTACACCCACGAAGTTGAACAGATGTGCAAAGTCGCCCAAGGGCGGCAGCACGGCCCCGCACCCATTCCAGAGGAAGGCAAATGGGTTCGCGCCTACGAAATCAAAGACATTTCGGGGCTTTCGCACGGCGTTGGCTGGTGCGCACCGCAACAAGGTTGCTGCAAACTCACGCTGAACATCAAAGACGGCATTGTGCAAGAGTCACTGGTCGAAACTGTCGGCTGCTCGGGCATGACGCACTCCGCTGCCATGGCTGCGGAAATCCTGCCCGGCAAAACCCTGCTTGAAGTGCTGAACACCGACTTGGTGTGCGACGCCATCAACGTGGCAGCACGCGAGCTGTTCCTGCAAATGGCCTATGGTCGCACGCAAAGCGCGTTTAGCGAAGGCGGCTTGCCCATCGGCGCTGGCTTGGAAGATCTCGGTCGTGGCTTGCGCTCGCAAATCGGCACGATGTACTCTACGCTTGACAAAGGTGTGCGCTACATGGAAATGGCTGAAGGTTATGTTACCCGCATGGCCCTCGATAAAGACGACCAAGTCACAGGCTATGAGTTCATCAAGCTTGGCAGCTTTTTGGATGACATTCGCGCAGGTAAAGACCCAGCTGAATCGCTGAAGAAAGCCACCGGCAGCTATGGCCGCTTTGCTGACGCCGCGAAGTACATTGATCCCCGCGAACAATAGACGCTGACGGCTTCCTCTCAAGCCTTAGCTCCTTCCTTGGGAAGGAGCTGGCCGACCTCGGGTCGGACTGAGGAAGGTTCGCGGAGCGAGGAGTTTACCCCTGCTATAAATCTAACCTAAGGAGTAACTCACATGGCAAACCAATACAACGAAGCACTGCAAACGCTGGCTGAAAAATTCAGCCAAGACACACACCTTTCGCTGGCAACAACGGATGGAACTCGCGTGTGCGTTCGTGCTGTTAATTCGTATTATGCCGATGGCGCGTTTTATGTGGTCACCTCTGCAACCTCGGAAAAAATGCAGCAGATTGCGCAACACCCCAACGTCGCGCTTTCGTGCGGGCAGTTGTGGGAGTTATACCTGAACGGCCATGGTGTTGGCGAAAACTTGGGACATGTTCTCGCCGAGGAAAATGCCGCCATGATGAAAAAGCTGCGCAAAGCCTTTGGCAGCTGGTATACTGATGGCGACGTGAACGAAAACGACCCTAACACTTGTCTGCTTCGCATCCGTTTGACCGATGCCGTCTACTTTGCCTTTAAAAAGGGCAAAGGCAAAGAATACAGGATTAATTTTGTGGAGAAGACGGCGTAGCAATTTTGCACTATCAACATCATCAACTAAGGAGAATATACATGGCAAATAACATGACATTCGAAGGCAAAGACCGCCGCATTAAGAAAATCGAGGCGGCACTGAAAGAGTATGGTCTCGAAAGCCTTGAGGCCGCAAACGAACTGTGCCTGAGCAAAGGCATCAATGTGCGCGATATCGTGATGGGTGTGCAACCCATTTCGTTCGAAAACGCCGTCTGGGCCTATACCCTCGGCGTGGCCATCGCCATCAAAGAAGGCATCAAAGATGCATCTCCAGCAGCGGCAGCCATCGGCAAAGGCATTCAAGCCTTCACCGTGCCAGGCTCGGTGGCCGAACAACGCAAAGTGGGCCTCGGTCACGGCAACCTGGCCGCCATGCTGCTGCAAGACGAAACTCAGTGCTTCGCTTTCCTCGCTGGCCACGAGAGCTTTGCCGCCGCTGAAGGCGCAATCGGCATTGCAAAAACAGCCAACAAAGTGCGCAAAGAACCCCTGCGGGTTATCCTCAACGGCTTGGGCAAAGATGCTGCGATGATCATCAGCCGCATCAACGGTTTCACCTACGTGGAAACTGACTACTGCTTTGAAGAAGACAGCCTAAGCGTGGTGAAAGAAACCGCCTACAGCGACGGCGAACGCGCACTGGTGAAAGTCTACGGCGCAAACGATGTGCTTGAAGGCGTGGCGATTATGCAGCATGCTGGCGTGGATGTCAGCATCACCGGCAACAGCACCAACCCCACGCGCTTCCAGCACTTGGTTGCGGGTACCTATAAAAAATGGGCAAACGAAAACAGCAAACCCTACTTCAGCGTAGCCAGCGGCGGCGGCACCGGCCGCACCCTGCACCCCGACAACATGGGCGCAGGCCCCGCAAGCTATGGCTTCACCGACAGCCTTGGACGCGTGCACGGTGACGCACAATTCGCGGGTTCGTCCAGCGTGCCTGCCCATGTGGAAATGATGGGGCTCATCGGCATGGGCAACAACCCCATGGTTGGCGCAACCGTTGCATGTGCAGTGGCGATTGCGACTGCGTAATTTATAAAGATTCCGGGCGGCATGATTGCCGCCCGCATTCTAATTTCACACAGGAGGACTTGTTATGGAATATCCAGTAGGAACCATTGTTTGGGTGATTGGTGTAATTCTGGGATTGCTTGGGGCAGTGTTGCTGGCGTTGTCGCCATTTTTGCTCATGCGCTTGGCAGGTTGCCTGTTTTGCGCGTGGGTGTAATGCTGTGAAAACCACCCGCGTGTCGGGGCGGCAACCTGCCGCCCTTGTTTTAATGATGAAAATAATAAGAGGAGCGGGCGGCTAATAGCCGCCCCTACACGCGAACCGAGAAAGGAGCCACACAATGAACCTCGGCCAACGCATCATGGTTTTTGGTTCGTCGGGCAGCGGCAAAAGCACCATGGCACGCCGCATCGGCGAAGCCACAGGCCTGCCCGTTGTGCACATGGATACCATTTGGTGGGAGCCTGGCTGGGTGAGTCGCCCGCGTGACGAAGTCTATGCCATGCACGCCGCCGCGATTGCCGAACCCGCTTGGGTGTTCGACGGCAACTACAGCAGCACCCGCGACGAGCGCATGCAACGCGCCGACACCGTGATTTTTCTGGACTTTAACCGTTTCACATGCCTTTGTCGTGTGCTAAAACGGCGTGTGATGTTCCACGGCAAAACTCGCCCTGACCTCACCGAAGGCTGCCCCGAGAAAATCGACCTTGCGTTCCTCAAGTTTGTGTGGGTGCATTTTCCGCGCAAGCGACCTGGCGTGCTCACTTGGCTTGCGGAAATCCCGCCGCACAAGCAGGTGTTTCATCTCAAGGGCAGGTGTGCGGTGAAGCGGTTTTTGGCAGGGTTGGAGGAGTGATCGATTGTGCGCAGCCGTTACAAACGACCAATCACGCCGCTCCGCGAACCTCCCTCACCCCGCGCGGCGCGGGGAGCTCCCTCCAAGGGAGAGGAGCTGGGGCTTGTTGCTTATGTTTTGGCTGTCGTTAACCGTCTAGCCTTAGCTCCTTCCTCGGGAAGGAGCTGGCACGCCTCGGGCGTGACTGAGGAAGGCTCGCGGAGCGACGAGAAAGGATATTATCATGAACTTAGGTCAACGCATCATGGTCATGGGCAACAGCGGCGGCGCAGGAAAAAGCACGATGGCGCGAAAACTGGGCGAGTGTCTCAGCTTGCCTGTGGTACACGGAGATGTGCTAGGTTATCAAGCTGGCTGGGTGCCAATCTCAAAGGATGAAGTTGAGCAAGCGTTTTATGCTGCGGCTGCGCAACCCGCTTGGGTGATTGAAGGCGAGTATCGCTCGTGTGCATTTGAGTATCGGCTTGAGCGTGCCGACACGATGATTTTTCTTGACATCAATGTTATGGTTTGCCTGTGTCGCGCACTGAAACGCCGGGTGAGCTATGGCAGCAAAGCACGGCCATGCAAACCCGAAGGCACTGTTGAGCAGATATCTTGGCAGTTTCTCAGCGCGTTGTTGGCGCGACGAACGCTCAAACGCCGCAAAACGCAAATCTTGGCACGGCTTGCGGAAATTGAGCCGCCCAAGCAGGTGTTTCACCTCAAAGGCAGGCGTGCGGTGAAGAAGTTCCTCGAAAAATTGGCGGAGTGATCGATTGTGCGCAGCCGTTACAAACGACCAGTCACGTCGCTCCGCGAGCCTCCCTCACCCCGCGCGGCGCGGGGAGCTCCCTCCAAGGGAGAGGAGCTGGGGCTTGCAGCCGAAAGTTAGCAGTCGGTTTCCTCTTAAGCCTCAATTCCCCTCCGCCGGGGTCCCCGGAAATGCTTGCATTTTTGGGGTGGGTGTGGAGGGGTGCCCTCGCAAGGGCGGGGTGGTTTTCGGGCATGCTGGACATAGTACTGCTTCAGATCTAGACATAGAACGCGTGATAAAAGCATACGCGACAGGTAATCGTTGGACATTTGATGCACCTAATTTTTGAAGGAGGTTATTTTATGAAACGTTTTGGTTCTTTGTTATTGATACTTTGTTTGCTGATATCGGTGGCGATTATTCCTGCAAATGCTTCCATTGGAATCACTCAACATGATAGCGAGATGCTGAGAGGTGATTTTCACACTTCTCCAGGTATTACCTATATTCCAAGAGGCGATACTGTTTTTATTTCAGGAAATCTCTATGTATGGCCGGGGGCAACGCTTTGGCTTGAAGGAAACCTTTGGGTGGTTGGGCGCATCTATATTGCCGATGATGCAGAGATTTCTGGCCGCAACGCATGGCAGCTGAATAGCCTTTGGCAGTGGGTTGTGCGCTTGTTTTTGGGCGGCTGGATGTGGGGAATTATAGGTTGGATTTATAGGTTGTTTTTTCCACTAGCGCCGAGCGACTGGCCTTTTTATTAACCTGTGAGTGTCGGTGTTGATTTGATGCAACACTGACACACCGCAGATGCCTCCCTCACCCCGCGCGACGCGGGGAGCTCCCTCCAAGGGAGAGGAGCTGGGGCTTGTTGCTTATGTTTTTTGCTGTCGTTAACCGTCTAAGCCTTAGCTCCTTCCTTTGGAAGGAGCTGGCACGACTCGGGCGTGACTTTTGCGCGCCTTAGCGTGGCAAAAGTAGAGGAAGGCTCGCGGAGCGATTGCGCATTTTCCGCGCGCCATAAGATTTCCGCGCAACTCGCAAGCCGCCCCCACAATAGCAAACAGCCCCTCGTTTGAAGGGGCTTGTTTTTCGCACATGCTACTGCTTGCACTCAAACGAGTGGCAACAGGTGCCGTGTTCGCTGGTTACGCGTTTTTGCTCGCAGTTCACGCAAATTTGGTTGAGCGTGCAACACGAACTCGAGTTGTGGTTATAGCGGCAATCTGCTACATTGCAGGTGATGTTGGGGTTGTATTTTTGGTTTGACATAACGAAAGCTCCTTTTGTTATTTTCGTTATTATGCCCGCAGCACGGCGGTGTATTCATGCATCAGTCCTGTCAAATCCTTCAGCGGCCGTGTGGGAATTTTATTTCGGCGGGCATGGTTTTCTCCTTGCATTTTGGGGTGGGGTGTGGTATACTGAAACGGAAGAAAATTTATATAATGCAGTATGGAGGGGTATAAGTGACTATCAAACCAATAACAGCTTTCGGCTCTATCTCACAGCGCGTTGTACACGGCCTGAACTTGATTTATTCTGATTTTGCGTCTACCCTGTCAAAAAACACAAGTGAGCAGAGCCAAAGAAAGCTCCATGAACTGATGGGGATGTTGATTGATAAGCTGTATGAACGCCCGGAGCTGCTAAATCTTACAGGCCACAAAGACGAAGCGTATCAATCATACGAAGTAAACAATATGAAGCCGGAGTTGGATAAAGTATACCAGTCTATCTTCAAGGCTCTGTTTGAGTTTTATAAATTTCTGTATATTTCTACCCTCCACGGTGAAGTAAGCGGGAAGCACTTGGCAATCAGCAACGCGACCTTGAAGGAAAACAAAGCCACTTATAAACCACTGTACAAAACGCTGCTGAACGAACTCGGAATAGAAGTTGAAAAAAGCAAGACGGATATTTCAATCACCGCCGAAAGCGAGTTTCTTCAAAGCCTTAAACTGCTTGCCGAGAATGTGCCTGTTAATATCAACAAATGGACTCCTTATGTGCTTGCAAACTTCGCCTGTTGCTCGTTTGCGAACGATTTTAGCTATTTATTGCAGAGGGCTGATAAAGTAAACGGCTTGAACGGCTTGCTTTTTGATCTGCAAAGAGAGTCATTGGATAAAGGATACACGCAATCCTGCGTGTGTAGCATGACCGCAACGAGTATTGATTTCAATATTTCTTTCAAAAATGCAATAGGCGGCTTTTTAATTGGATACAATCCGCGAAAGTATCAGCCGTTTTATTTTGGTACAATCAATGGCATTGGCGAAAAAGCCATGTTAGATGACTTTGATAATCTTGACAAGGATTTACAAGAGCATTTTATAAATATCTGTAGAACCTGCAACAGCTGTCTTGGCTGCACCAAAGGCGGAAAAAACAAAATCTTTGCCATCAATGTTACACATGACGGCAAAGATTATAACCTATGCCCATGTTTTCCTCGCCACAGTTGGGATACAATCGACAGAGGGCTGATGGATATTCTTTTCAAGTACCATGACGCACAAGAAAAGTACGGAACAGATTGGAAAAAGAAATGATTTTTTAGAGAAAAGGATACACGCAGTTCAAATACTACGTTATAAGCATTAGGAGGAGCACCCCCGTCACTCCTCCGTAAAAAACCGCGCATGAATTTCTTACTTGTTCTTTCCCGCGCCGCACCTCACACCCGCACTCGCGCCCCCTCATCCATCACCCCCGCCAAATCCTTCAGCGCATAGCTTTGCCCCACGCCATCAAAACCATGGCGCGCAAAGCTTAGGCGCTCCATTTCCTTCACCCCGCACAGCTCAAACAGCGCAGCCGCAAATGCCATGGGGTCAATCCCTTCTGGTCGCAGCGCTTCATAAGCAGACGGCAACACAGGCTCGCTGCTGCGCACCACACGACAACCGGGCAGCGGCGTGGTATCTGGCGTGAAAATCAGGCCGCGCTCGCGCCCGGTGAACAAGCTCAGGTCTTCAGCAACGACCACATCGCTTTGCGCAAAGCATGCCGGCGAGTTGCTCACCACCAGCACCACGCCATAACGTGAGAGCAGCTGTTGCGCCGTTTGACGATAGTGCGCGGGTTCGGGTGTGCACACGCGCAGGCTGCCTGCCAGCTGCACGAAGGGCTCAAGCGCACGGCAAAGCTGCCCGCGTGGGTCAACAAAGGTGACGCTGAGCTCACGCGCTGGGCGATTGCAATTGCGCAGCACTTGTTGTGCCATGCGCAGGCTCAGCAGCAGCGGCAGGCGACGCGCGGCAAAGCTGCGAAGGCCGGGTTCCAGTTGTGCGCGAAGCCCAAAGGCAGGCTCTGCGACCGGTGGCTCAACGCCCGCAGGGAAGAGCATTTTCGTGCGCATGCGCCCAGCGGCTTGTTCCACCGCAGGCCAGTCGATCTCCCCGCGGTGCACGGTTGTGGTTAGCTGAAAAAACGGCGCGCCGCCGGGCACTTCCGCGCGCACCAACTGCGGCGGCGATATCTTACGCTTACTTCTTGTGTGGCTTTGGTGCAATTGCAGGCATGCAAACATGGGCAAACCCTCCTTTTAGTTACCCTATGCAAACGCGCAGAAAAACATGCGAGCCGCGCGCGGACAGTCAACATAACGATAATCAGCATGCAGGGGTGGGCTGAGGGTGGCGAATGCAGAAGCTATCAATCCCACAAGGCTCCCTCTCCGCACAAAGAGAGGGGCTTTTTGTGTGTTTGTGCGAAATTTTTCAAAAAATGCTTGCAATTTGCTGCGCAGTGTGATATAATAACGTGGTTGGCATGCTTCTATAGCTCAGGTGGCAGAGCGCATCCTTGGTAAGGATGAGGTCACCGGTTCGAATCCGGTTAGAAGCTCCAGCGGGCAGTGCCCGCGAACAGTTCGCGCTTTCACTTTCGTGGAAGCGTGAATTTTATTTCCCGCGATAGAATTGCAACGTTTATATTTGGCTCTCTTTTAGCTGATCGTATTGATGGGTTTTGTGACTTCGGGCGGCATCACTGCCGCCCCTACAGGTGGATATCTTCTCATTGTTTTCTGCATGCCGCGACATGTAGGGGCGGATGTAAATCCGCCCGGGATATATAGTGAATTAGCTTGAAAAGAGTTCTGCGGAAACGAGCTTATCGCTCCGCGAGCCTTCCTCAGACGCACCCGAGGTGCGCCAGCTCCTTCCAGAGGAAGGGAGCTAAGGTTTAAGGATAAACCGCTCAAAACCTTAAGCAACAAGCCCTAGCTCCTTCCTCTGGAAGGAGCTCCCCGAGTCGCGAGGGGTGAGGAAGGCTCGCGGAGCGACAACAACATTGTAGTTTACATCTTCGCCCGCAGCTGCGCACAGGTATAGTTAGTTAATTTGAGAACAAGCCCTTGTGTAGGGGCGGCAACCTGCCGCCCGTGCACAAGACTATTTTCAAGTTAATCAACGATAAAAAAACAACCCCCCTGTACATTCACAGGGGGTTATTTTTGCGAGAGCAGGTCATCACACCAAATCAACCACAAAATATTCCTCAAGCCATTCGCCACGCACAAAGTTGCGCCCACGCATCACCACACGGTCATCATAGACCTCAATTTGCAGGCCTTCGCCGTCATATGCATCGCCGTTAGGCACATGGCTGTGCATGCCGGGGATGTTGATATAATTCACGCCGTTTTCCACGCTCAAGCTAAGCGGAATGGTGTGCCAGTGGCCGTTGAAGACAAACACGTTCTCGCGCTGCTCCAATATGGCGCGCACTTCTGCCGCACGAAGGAAGAACTCGGCGCGGGGGAATGGCACATCTTCGTGCAGATATTCATGCACATGCTGGTGCACAAACACGAACACCGGCTTGTTTGCAGGCGTGTTTGCGATGGTGTAATCCAGCCAAGCCAGCTGCGCATCGGAGATATAACGCTCGCACTTGGGGCCCTCGCCCGCAATAGAAATAAACGGGAAGCCGTTGATCTCGCGGCGATAGAACGCTTCGGTGCCGCGCATGTTGCGGTCGTAGGATCGCCAGAAGAAATTGTGGCGGCCAATGCCTCGGCGGGCACTCATGCCGTTGAGGTTGAGGTCGTGGTTGCCCAGCACAACAAAGGTCTCGCGCGCGGGATTATATCGCTGCAGCATGCCAAACAGCCAAACATATTCCAGCCATTGACCGTTTTGTGTGTTGTCGCCCAGCAGCACAAGGGCATCCACGGGTTGCGCGGCACGTTCAAGGTCGTTGAGCGATCGGCGCAATGTGCGGAAATTGCGCATGGGCAGGCTAAAGCTGCTGAAGAAAAAGCCCTGCATGTGCACATCGGCAAACACGCTGACATTCAGGCGCAGGTTGTCGGGTTCAATTGCTTCAAGCGAGGTGCAAGGGCAGGGCATGCGCAGGCCGCTGAAGGCCAAGACGCCCGCCAAAAACAGCCCAACCAGCCGCAGAAAGATGCCGTTAAAGAATGCTAAAATGCCCATGGTGATTCTCCTTTGTGTGTTTTTTAAGGGGAACAATAAGAGAGCACAGCGAAGCGGCTTTACTCCTTCTTCCAACCATAGCCATACACCTCTTGCGCTTCGGCGATGACCATGAAGCTCTTGGGGTCGTGCTCTTTGATGATGCGTCGCAGATTGCCCACTTCGTTGCGGCGTACCACGCACATCAGCATGCTTTGCTGATCACCAGTGAAGGCCCCTTTAGCCGGCAAAATTGAAGCGCTGCGCCCGAGTTGCTCAATCACTGCTTTGGCAATGATCTCAGCTTGCGACGAGAAGATGTAAAGCACCTTGCCGTTGTTCACGCCATATAGCACGGCATCCACCACGCGGGTGTGCACAAACAGCATGATAGCAGCATATAGCGCCGCGTTGATGTCGCCAAACGAAAGCGCGCCGCCTGCAATCACAAGGCACGAGAACACGAAAATCACCCTGCCCAGTGAATAATGCGGCCAGCGGCGACGAATGAGCCAGCCTAGCGCTTCGGTTCCGCCGCCGGTTGCCCCGCGTGACAGCACCAACGCCGCGCCAAAGCCCATCGTTAGCCCGCCAAACAAGGTGGCAAGCAGCAGATCATCGGTGTAGGTAAAGGTGATGAGTGCGGCAAACAGGTCGCTAAACAACGAAAAGCCGATGACCGCGAACACCGTTTTGCTCACGAACTTCCAGCCCAGCACGACGAAGGAAATCACCAGCAGCGGCAGGTTAAGCGCTAGGTTGGCCACGCCAAAAGGCACCATGGGCAGCAAGTGATTGATAATGACCGCGATGCCCGAAAAGCCACCCAGCGGAATTTGATTGGGCACGATAAATATCACCAGCGCCAGCGCGCAGATGATGTTGCCGGCAATGATGTATAGTGCATCAACGGCGAGGGTTTTGCCCGCCGCACGGGTGAGTTTGGGTTTGGTCATGAGATATGTTCTTCCGTTTCTATACGAAGTTCTTGATGAAAATATTTCAACGTGCTGAACGCGAGGATGTTTTGACTACGCGGATTATTGGGTGCCCGCAGTGCTTTTTTGTATGTATTGATGTAGCGCAACAGCCCTGCCTCAATTTTTGTATCTTGTCTGAGCAAAGCCTTAAACTCCACCTTGCGAATCACGGGCTTACGATCGTAGCGAATATGCCGCTGCAGGTCAATAACCACGGCTTTGGAATAGTCCAGCCCGCAGCCGTTTTCGCGATCAGTCCAAAACACAAAATCATGCTTGATGTTTGAGCGAAAGGGGATGGCGAAGTCGAGCCCGATAGTCGAAATAAGCAGCACGCCGTAGGGACGCAGGGCTTTTTGCTCCATTTCGCTGCAATGTGCATAGTCGGCGAAGAATTCATCGCTCAAAAATCTTAGTTGCATGTGTTTCCTCATGATGTTTTTCGAAAAAGCTCCGCACGAAGCGGAGCTTTTCTTCTGGTTGAGCTATTTGTTTGGTTGGCGGCAGCTCTGCCCCCATTCGTCGCATTGAGCTATTAATTTTAGGCGGTGGCGGCTCTGCCCCCGCTCTTCGCAGGTTACCCTGCTTTTTTAGTATACACCATTTGCGCGCAAAATGCAATACCCAATTTGCAGGAAATCGACTAATTTTTCTGTGATCTCCAAAACGTCATCTATACCATACAATAGAGTAACATCACTTGCAAGGAGTCCACCAATGATCACTAAGCCATTCAACACCCAAGCCGCGCTTGATTACGCCCGCCAATGGGCCTTAGCACGCAATCCCAACTACGCCGATTTTGAAGACCTCGGCGGCGACTGCACCGCCTTTATGTCGCAGATCCTCGTCGCCGGCGGCGCAAGCATGAACCACGCACCGCACAACGGCTGGTATTTCCGCAGCCTCAACGACCACTCGCCCTCGTGGACAGGTGTGCCGTATATGTACACTTTTTTGGTGCAAAACACCGGCGTAGGGCCTTATGGCTGTACAATTCCGCTGGACGATGTGCAGCCCGGCGATATCATTCAGCTGAAGTTTTCGCACAAGCCGCAATTTTCGCACTCGCTTTTTGTGCTATCCGTCGGCGACCCGGTTTCACCCGAAAATGTGCTAATTGCTGCCCACAGCTACGATTCCATCGACCGCCCGCTGAGCAGTTATGTGTATGAGGCTGCGCGTGCCCTGCGCATTGAGGGCGTGCGGAAATAAAATAAACAACACCCCGCTACAAACTGTAACGGGGTGTTTGTGATTGTTCAAGTTTACAGCAGCGCGAAAAACGCACCAACTGCCGACAGCAGGGGCAAGCCGATGATCGGCACCCACAGCCACCAGAAGTTACCCAGGATCCAGCTGCCCAATGCATTGAACCAACTGAGTTCGTTGTTTGCACGCAGCACGTTGGCCACGGCTTGGTTTTGTGCGTTCAGGTGGCGGTTCAGCTGCCATTGCGATGCAATGGTTGTGGTTTCGCTGGGGTTAACGATGGCAAAGATTGTGTCCCGCACTTCTGCGTTGGTGCTGCTTGTTGCAATCGCATCGTAGCGAGCAGCGCGGTTCATGATGCTGTTGGGCACACGCGCCATGCTTGCGTTGGTGTCTGGTGCAAACACAATGCCGCCGGTTCCGGTGTTATGATCGGTTTCAGTTGCGCTAACAGCCACGGCGAACACGCTGGCCAGCATGAAGATCGCCAGAAAAATCGCGAGAATACGTTTTGTCATGTGTTTAAGCCCTCCATTTTTGAGTGTTTATGTTATGCCTAGATGTATTATACACTATTTTGGCGAAAATGTCAAGCTCGGATTTTGTCGCCTGCGGTCGCTTCGCTGTGCACGCTTGCGCCGTTCGAAAACCTATTTTAATTTACCGCCACGCCCTTGCTGCGCAAATAATCCTTCACTTGCCCAACAGTCAGCTCGCCAAAGTGGAACAAACTCGCCGCAAGCACTGCACTGGCCTTGCCCTCCACAACAGCTTCGTAGAAATGCTCCAGGCAGCCCGCGCCGCCGCTTGCAATCACGGGAATACCCGACGCTTCAGCCACGGCACGTGTCAGCGGCAGATCATAGCCGTTCTTCACGCCGTCGCAGTCAAAGCTGGTCAGCAGAATCTCACCCGCACCGCGAGCAGCCACTTCTTTTGCCCAAGCAATGGCATCAATGTCGCTAAAGCGCGTGCCACCATGGGTAACTACGCCCCAATTGTCGCCATTTCGCTTAGCATCAATGGCGACTACCACGCTTGCGCCGCCGAATTTTGCTACCACTTTGTCAATCAGCGCAGGGTTCTTCAGCGCAGCGGAGTTAATGCCCACTTTACTCACGCCTGCATCAATGAGCGCGGCAAAATCTTCGGCCGAGCCAATGCCGCCGCCCACCGCAAGGGGGATATCAATTGCCTGTACCACGCGCTTGACCGTTTCGAGGAAAGTCTTGCGGCCTTCGAGCGTGGCGGCGATGTCTAGCAGCACAAGTTCGTCGGCACCTGCGGCTTGGTAGGCTTTTGCGCATTCGATGATGTCACCAGCGTCGCGCAGGTTCATGAATTCAACGCCTTTCACCACGCGGCCGTCTTTTACGTCCAAGCAAGGGATGATGCGGATGGGGGTCATGGGGCTCTCCAATCTATTCTTCGTCTGGCAGCTTACCGATAATGTGTTCTAGGTTTCTTCTACCGTATACAATGCGATAAATATAAATTTTGTGATTTTCATCGTCAACACGATAAAACACCACATGATTTTTTACCAAAAGACGACGATAAGGCGTGTTCGTTCCATCAAGCTTTATGTACTCACGACCCAACTTCGGGTCGTATGCCAACGCGGCAATCGCTCGGTCAGCATCGTCAAGCAATTTATTTGCTGCCTGTGGTGCGTGCAATACATTCGAAATGTAATGCAACGTCTCCCAGTAATCTTCGATGAAACTAGGCAAATATTTTAATTCATACTGCACGAGAAGCATCCTCGCTTTTTTGATGATTGCTGGTTGTGTTTAGACGCGCGCGCAGCTGCGCAAACACATCATCGTGGCTCAGCCAAACACCTTGCTCGGCTTCTTGCTGCGCTTGTTCTAGCAAAAATTGCAGACGCAATTCTTCCAAATCATCAGCTGTTAACAGTTTGGGTTTCATTATTCATCACCTCAATCATAGTATACACCGTTAGAACAAAAATGTCAAGTTTAAGCAGGAGATGATGCGGATGGGGGTCATACTACTTATCTCCTTTATTCCTTGGACACTCCTTTTTTAAGATGAAATTAACCAGATAATCAGCGCAATTACACTGATGCCGATGAGAATGGCGACACCAGCAATCGAAAATATTGTCGCATAAGACACCCAGCGTGGAAAAGGGGTTGCTTGCAGCAGACTATGATCGGCGGTTGGCACAAGGCTGTATACGGTAAAATGATGCCTTGCGTTGTTGTAGGTCACTATTGCGCCTTGCAATTGGGCATCGCGGAAGAAAAAAATCCGCTGTGTGCAGGCCACTCGCAAAGTATTATCATGCAGTGTGACATCGACGTGTGTAGGCATGGTGCTATCTATAAGAGCGAATAAGGGTCTATCTGCAAAGGGCATGGTCGTCATGTCGAAAGAGATTCTCCTGTCAGGAAAAGCTACGTAGATATTCCCGTTTTCGCGAATATGTACGCGGCGACCCGTACGCCAACGCAGCCATGAAGACACGGGTTCTTCAATTGCTATGCGTTCCCCGCTTTGTGTGAGCATAAACCCCGCGCCGTGCAATGTAAATTCCTCGTTAGCGAAGATATCAAGTGTTTCACGCAACAAGGCCTCACCCTGTGCTTGCAGCGATGGTTGTGTTTTGGGGTCAACAGCTGCTGCAAGCACTGCAAAACTAAGTAACAGAGTAACGATCAATAGCAAACTAAGTAGCTTTTTCATGATGACCTCCTTGCGTTTCTTATTATCATTATATCACGCTCACGCAAAATGTCAAGAAAAAATGCTATTGATCGACCACACCAAACCCGCTACACTTGGTGCATAGCGGGCTTTGTTATCACATTTGCAAAAAAACTGAACCTAGAAAAACCACATCCAAATCCAGCCGAAACCGAGGAAGAACAGCAGCCAGTTGAGGAAATTCGATACCCAGCGGGTGCTGAAGATATACGTGCGACCACTGGTCACATGCACAGTGATTTGTGTGCTGCGGTTGCCGGCAGCCGCTGTGATGGTTGCCGTGCCGGTTCCCGTTGCTGTCACTTGACCGTTTGCATTGACTGTTGCCACAGCAGTGTTGCTGGAAGTCCAACTTACGCTTTGGTTTGCAGCAGCCGGTGCAACGTTCGCGCTGAGTTGCAGCACATCGCCGATAATTAAATCGCGTGTGGCCGCACCGGGGATTGTGACGCTGGTGGGTGCCGGTGTGGTTACATTCACGGTGACGGAAGCACTGCGATTGCCCGCTTGGGTTGTTACGGTGATGGTCACCGCGCCGGCGGCCCTTGCGGTAATCAGGCCGCTTGCGTTGACGGTTGCCACGGCCGTGTTGCTGCTGCGCCACGTGACGTTGCGGTTAGCTGCATTGGCGGGCGCTACCGTTGCGCTAAGTTGCAGTGTTTGCCCAACGATGAGGTTACGTGTTGCAGCACCCGCGATTGTCACGCTGGCGGGTGTTGGCGCAGTGGTTGTCGTAGGCCGCGTTGTTGTGGTCGTCGTAGTCGTAGGCCGCGTTGTTGTGGTCGTAGTTGTCGTTGGCCGCGTTGTTGTGGTTGTAGTAGTCGTTGGCCGCGTTGTTGTGGTCGTGGTCGTCGTAGGCCGCGTCGTTGTAGTCGTGGTCGTCGTAGGCCGCGTTGTTGTAGTCGTGGTTGTCGTAGGCCGCGTTGTTGTGGTAGTCGTAGTCGCAGGCCGCGTTGTTGTGGTCGTGGTTGTCGCGGGCCGCGTTGTTGTAGTTGTGGTTGTTGTAGGACGTGTAGTGGTCGTGGTGGTGGTTGGCTGAGTAGTTGAAGTTGTCGTCGTGGTGGCTGTAGAAGTCGTGGTGGTGGTTGATGCTGTTGTCGTTGTGGGCACAGTGGTAGTAGTGGTCGTTGTCGTTGGCACAGTGGTGGTTGGAATCGGCTCAATCACGGCCGTGGCGGTTAAGTCATGCGCCGGCATAATAATTTGCGCATTCATTGTGTTCGCGTTGCCGCTGAGGAACGTGACCGGCGCGCTAAATTCCCAACGCACAAAGCGCTGCCCTTCAGGCACAATGGGCGCAAGCCGAACACCCAAGTCTGCGATGAACGCCCCTGAACCTGTGCCGCCATGGACGGTGAGCGTGAACGTTGGAATCGGCTCAAATATGGCTGTGGCGGTTAAATCATGTGCAGGCATAACGATAGTTATGATTCTTGCGCTCGCGTTGCCGGTGATGAATGTGACTGGCGAGCAAAACTCCCAACCCAAAAAGTGATGCATCTCAACAAATCCCGGTGTGAGTGAAACATGATGACCCGCCGGGAATCTATCATGGTACACGCCATTGACGAAAAGTTCGAATAACGCGCGTCTCAGACCATCTGTTGTGGGCAACGCAACGGCGTTAATGGCACTTATCGTGGCAGCGGCATTCACCCGTGCAATGGCATTGTGAATAGCGTTTTCCAGCGCATTCCGACTTGCGTTGGTGTAGAGGGCTATGTTGTGAAGATCTTCGATTACTGCGAAGATGGCGGAAATTCTGGCGGCGCGTGCAGCGGCGATGTCCTCTGGGCTATCAACAAGAACGGCAGTGGCAGTTACAGGCTCAGCAGGCATCATAAAACTGGCCGTGCTGGTTGTTTCATCGCCATCAGTGAACGTAACTGGGGTGCTAAACGCCCAGCGCACAAAACCCAGCTCTGAAGGCACATCGGATGTGATGGTGACGTTTTCGCCTGCTGCAAAGCTGCCATTGCCCGCACCGCCGTTGACGGTGAGTGTGTTGTAGCCCACGGAATTTTCAAAAATGGCCGTGATAGTAGTGGATCTATACACCCGAACTCGTATATGAGATGTATATGCATTGTAATCATCGAGGAAAGTGACCGGCGAGCAAAACGCCCAGCGCAAAAATTGTTGGCCAGGCGGCACAGTGGGGCGTAGGTCTAAGGTTGCTGATGAGCCTGAAAAAGTAGACCCACTACTGCCACCCAAGCTAGTGCCCCCAACAATCCTTACTGAAATAAGCACGGAAGTATCCTGCCCCTGCACGTGCAACGTTTGCGAAATGCCATTGGTTTCATTAATCACCCGAATGGTTGCGCTGAAAACAGCACTTGATGTAATCGTTCTGCGCATTTGCAACGTGAACTCGCGCGTGGCAGTGCTGCCGGCCGGAATGCTTTCCAGCCAGATGTTGTTGCGGCCGATGGCATTATTATTCAGCTGAAAGACCTCTGGGTTTGCGCCCGAAAGCTCAACCCGCAATGTGCCGGTTGCCTCGGTGCCCACGTTACGCACCGTAAACGTGCTCGGGGAACTACTGACCAAAGATGTGGAAGGGATGATCGAAACCGCATGATCACTGACAGACAGGTAGCCAAAGGGCAGCCTAGCCGCAACGCTGTCGTCCTCATATAGCACATAAACATAGCCTTCATAAAAGCCGTATTGTTGGGAATTTGCGTTTAAGGTAACAGCAAAAGTTCCGGTTTCACCGGCAGGAACCGTCACGGTTTGTTGGCTGAAGATCAACTGCCCCTGTCCACCGGGATTATTGGTGAACTGATGCGTGAAGGTATAGCTGCGTGAGTAAGCGCTGGTGTTGTGAATATAAGCAGAAATGGTGCCAGTTTTGTTGTGATGTGCTGGTGAATTGGTTGAGCCAAAACTAAGCGAGGCCATGGTTTGGTCCACAAAAGGGGTGTTGGCATTTTCGGTCATGGGCACTGGGTGCCGAACCGTCACCAGCGTGCTGCTGCGCAAGGCCACTAGGGGCTGCACAAACCCTGCCCCAACCACAAAAACACCATTGGAATTATCCGTAAGCGGCCTAGCAGTATTCATCATTCGGGCCTTGATTTGTGCCGGGGAATCATCTGGGAAAGCTTCCATGAGCAAAGCTGCAATGCCTGAAATCACCGGTGCGGAAAGCGATGTGCCCGTAACAGGAATATAACCGCCGCCAATGTTCGTTGTATACACATCCGTGCCGTGTGCAACAATATCCGGTTTGATGTGAAATGTTTGCTCAATTGGGCCGCGGGAAGAGCTTGGGGCAATCCAATCTTGCCCTTCGGTTTGCACGGCGTTGCCCACTGCAATGGCAAGAGGAAGCGTAGCGGGGTCGCCGACCCCTGCCTCACCCGAATTGCCTGCGGCGACCACAACAACAACGCCATCTAAAATGGCATTGTTAATGGGTCTAGCAAAATCGGTGAAAGGGTGAATAATATTGCGCCCAAAACTTAAGTTCATTACCAATGGCATGCCGTCATCCTCAGCATCTCGATGCGCGGCTTCAATGGCACCAATCGGTGTTAGACCGCCGGGCGCAGCAACCAATGTTATTCTGTAGTGCCAAAGCTCCATGTTGGGTGCCATGGCGATGGCGGCACCCGAAACGACGGTGCCATGGTTGCCTGTGTGGGCATTCCCTTCGGGGTTATCTGGGTGGCCTCTTCCGGGTACCCTGCCATTTTCATCTAAAAACCTGGCGAACTCTGGATGGTTGTGATAAATGCCGGTGTCAAGCACGGCCACGCGCACGCCCTCACCAGTGAAGCCCAGCTCGCGGTGTATGTAGTCAATGTCCATTGCGTCACGCGTTGGGCGCATAAAATCAGGGTTGACGAAAAAGGGAGACTCAATTGCTGCGACGCTAGAAGGCTCTGCCGGCAGGTTGCCTGAGATTTGCTCGGGCTCGAGGGTGGACGGCAACACATGCGGAAACACGGCATAGACTTCGGGCAGCACGGCAATTTGCTCAACCATGTGCGCGGGAACCCGCATATATAACCCGTTGAACAGCCAATAGTGCGCACTGAAGATTTCGGGCGCAGTTGTGCTGCTGGCTCTGGCGATGCCCGCGGGTGTAATTTGCCCCAGTTGTTGCGCAAAGGTCGCGTGCGCCGTTTGCGCCTGCTGCTCAACCGAAACCGCACTGCGGGCAAAGCGCAAACCATGCACAATGTTCTTCTCTTGCATCAATCGCAGCGCCACCGCAGAAGGCGTGACGAACTCAACGACGATTTCAACCATGTCGTGGGGTTCATTGAGTGCGTAGTCGCCCTCAAAACCTTGCATGCCCAATGGCTCTTGCAAGGTGCTGGTGAGCGCAGCAAGCGCAAACTCGTCGTGGCAAGCCAATGTGGTTTCGGCTTGCGGTGCGATGCCAACCGATGCATGAACGCTGCTGCCAAACACCAATGCCGCTGCCAACAACAGCGATAGCAGCCGATATATTTTCTTCTTCATGCTCTGCACACCCTTCTTCAACATTTCCTTGTATAATAGTACCATAATATGAGCGAAATGTCAACAAGTTCTTTTGGATATTGAAAAGGTCCACGCTCAGCGCAGACCTTTAAATGATATTATTTTGGCCTGTTATTAGACTTTTGCATTGATATATCAACCCCTCAGCCACGCCTTGCGGCGTGCCAACTCCCCTAGGGAGCGTCTTCAAATAGTCAGCATGTAGGGGCGGATGTGAATCCGCCCGAAAGCTTAATGTTACTATAATGTTATAGCCCGGGCGGATTCACATCCGCCCCTACAGGTGGTGATTTTCTTCAAATTTGCGCAATGCGTCGATTTGAGGACATACTCTACAGAGGAGCCCTTGGCAACAGCCGAAAGCTTGAGTTTCGCCAGAGGGGTTTCATCTAAAAGAAGCGCCTTATTTTAGATAGATTCCCGACAACATGACGCTGCCTGATGCCGTTTGGTCAAATGTGATGGTTAGCTCGGTTACATTGCGCAAGTCAACGCCGTCGAAATACGCAAGCGGAATGCGCAAATCGCTCAAGGGCATCACGCCTGCCCATGCATCGGCTTCCATCCACTCGTCATACCATGTGTAGCCGCCGTGCCAGCTTAACGCACTTGTTCCAGCGGGAATGAGCACACTGCGTTGTGTGCCATCGCCGTCCGTCAATGTAACGGTAAACGCTTGCGCTTCGCCCTCGGCGTTGAGTGCATTGGACGAATCAATGGCTACGTACAAGGATATCGCGTCATGTGCAGAAAAATCGCCTGCTGTGAGATTAAATTGCGCCGCGCCATTGCCGCCGTCCCACGCAAGGGCATATAGCGGCAGTTCGGGCTCATATCGACCTTGCACAGCGGGATGCCAGAAAAAGCCTTCCGCCGCTTCCCACGATTGCAGAAAGAACGACACCGTTGCCGAACCCGTTGCAGCCACAGTTTGGCTGGATTCTTCAGATGGCACCGCGATCACACGCTGCATGGGGAAATAGGTTGAGCTGATCATTGCGCGCTCAAACATGGTTGCGGGCTGCGCTCGTGAGGAACTAAACGCCCCAAATGCTTCCGTTTGCCCGGTTACCACCGCAAGAAACGCCGATGCATAATGCTTGAGAAAACCTTCATGCTGTTCGCGTGTTAACCATTGCGATTGCGGCACTCTGTCTGGGTGGGCGAATTCTCTTTCTCTGTCATCGTTGGGTGTCATGCGATTGAAAAAGTTGTGGTTTGCGCCGCGAAGATACACCAAATTGGCAAACGACTGATTCGTGTTTTCCATCAGAATTTGATCAAAAACCAACTGGCCATCATGTACGAAAACATCGCCGTCCAATTCCGAAATGATGATGCCGATCGGGATATCAGGCGCAACGTCATCGGTGGCTGTTGTTGCAACACGGAGGATTGAACGCACGCGGTTGTTGCCTGCGTTGCTGTCGTGGTGATAGATTGAACTTGCTACTTCGCCCCCGCGCGAATGGCCGATGAGGTGAACTTGCTCCAAGTCAATTCTTCCGCTTAAGTCAACGCCGTGGCCGACATCTTCGCCTTCGTTGGCTTGCGTAAGGAGTTCCATATGGCGCGCAAAAATGTCGTAGGCCCATTCATTGTCAATCGACTCACCAAAATCAAAGGTATAGTTGGCACCGACGTTAATGGACATCGCAACAAAACCTTGGGCCGCCAATTGCTGCACCAGATAATCAAAGCCTGAATAGGTGCGCAGCGCAACGCTTTCTATCGCAGTTGCTGCCCACTGCACACCGTGCAGGATAACAACGAGGGGGTGCTCGCCGTCGCCCGGCGGAACAGCGATGATGCCGCCTAACGGAGAGGGAACAGGGTTGCCAACGTTGTTGGTCACGCCTGCATCGCCCAGTTGAAATTCGTGAATCTCAACGTCGGAAGAATCTGCGAGGGCGAAAGCCATGTTGTTCATCGGCAGCGTTTGCCGCGCTTGGTCGGTTGGTGGTGCTTCGGGCGTTCTCGTGCACGAAGTTGCGAGTGCCGCAGCTGCAACGGCTAGCACCAGTGCAAGAATGATGGATATGCTTCTTTTCATGATTTCTTTCCTTTCGGTTGATTAAACTTTTGGCGCTTATTAGATAATTGTATTGATGTGTTTTTTCATAAAAACCCCTCTGCCGCTGCGCGGCATCTCCCCTAATCCCACCCCACAAATGCAAGCATTTGCGGGGACCCCGGAGGGGAGACTCTGGCGAAACTCAACCTTTCGGCTTTGCCAAGGGCTCCCCTGTAGGGGAGCTGGCACGCCGTAAGGCGTGACTGAGGGGTTGGCATATCAATACAAAAATCTAAAATAGCCAAACTTTTTCGTATGCCGTATCATTATACATTATTTTCCTCAAAAAGTCAATCAAAACATAGCCCCGCCGACAAAGAGAGTTGCGACAAAATTAGCCGAATATTGCAAAGAAAGCTCCTCTGACGCCATATGTTGTGCATTTGTTCGAGCCCAACCCCTATAATTAGTATTTTTTTCCGAAAAAAATTGCAAAAACCCCTTTCTTTTGCCGCAGCAATATGTTATAATAGAGAAGAATATAGCATGGCAAGAGAAGAGGTTTGTATGCACGAGCATGAATGCATTGCCGGGCGCAATGCGGTGGCCGAAACGCTAAAAAGCGGCCGCCCCTGCGACGCATTGTTCGTTGCCCAGGGCGAAACCAAAGGCTTGGGCGAAATCATTGCCCTGGCCAAAGCGCAGGGCCTCGCAGTTAAAGACACCAAGCGCGAAAAACTCGCGCAGCTGTGCGGTCACGCGCAGCACCAAGGCGTAGTGCTCACCTTGGCGGCACAAGCCTATGCGGACATAGAAGACCTCTTCGCATGCGCAGCGCAGCGAAACGAAGCACCGTTCTTTGTGCTTTGCGACGAAATTGAAGACCCCCACAATCTCGGTGCAATCATTCGCACGGCGGAGGCTGCGGGAGCGCATGGTGTGATTGTACCCAAACGCCGCAGCGCACCGTTGAGTCAGGTTGTCGCGCGTGCGTCCGCAGGGGCAATTGCCCACCTGCCTGTGGCGCGCGTGGCCAATATCCCGCAAACGCTGCAGGAGCTAAAACAGCGTGGATTGTGGATTTATGGCGCGGACATGCAAGGCGAATGTTACACCCAAGCCAAACTCGAAGGCGCAATTGCGCTGGTGGTTGGCTCAGAAGGCCGCGGCCTTGGGCGGCTGGTGAAAGAACGCTGCGACGCGCTGCTGAGCCTGCCGATGCGAGGCAAGATTGACTCGCTCAATGCATCGGTTGCGGCGGGAATTTTACTATATGAAATCATGAGGTGGAGGTTGCGATAGATGAACGATAATCGAAACTTGCCGCCGCCCTTGCGTGACCGCATGGACCAAACGGCGCAGCAAGCACAAACTGTCCAGCGTCGCTGGAATCTAGATGACTTTGATTCGCTGCTGGGTGAACTGGGTGTGGAAACATCCGCCAAACCAAAACAAGCGCCCGCGCCGCCGCCAGTGCCTCCCGTGAGAGAGCCCTTGGCAGCTCCTTCAACGCCGCAGGTGCCGCGTCAAAACAAAGCAGAAGAACCCCCACAACCCATTGCACTGCCGGTGATTCCGCCAGCGGTGCCGCCGCGCATTAAGCGCGTGGTGGTGCCCGAGCCGCCTAAACCTGTTGCTGCGCCAGAGCCTGTTGCCGTGCCCAAGCCTGTGCTGACCCCGGTTGAAGAAGTGGCTGCGCCGCCCCAAACACCACCATTGGAATTCACAACGTTACTGGATTTTTCGCGAGATGAATTTGCCACAGCGGAAATTACGCCGGAAGAAATCATGACGGGCATGCAAGCCCCCGAGGAGCTCACACTGCAAGCAACCGGATCGGTTGACCCGCAGGAAATTAGCCCGCAAGACATTGTGCCCATTGGCGCACAGGAAATGTTTGAGGCCATGGAGGGCTTTCGCTTAAATCTGCCGCCTAAAGGCTCGCGCGATGCCTACACGCGTGTGCTTGAGCCGGTGGAAAAACATGGCATGCTTGTGCAGCGTGATGGCATGCAAGCCACGCAGGACCTTTCGCCAGTGCCGCGCTTGCTGCCAGCAACCGATTTATTGCAACGCCAGCGCGTGCCGGTTGAAGAGGTAGACGAGGATATCCCTGAGGGGCAGCAGCGACTGCCGAATTTTTCGCCCGAGCCGCCGCGCCAGTTTGCGCAAGACGAAGCCGACGACCAAGTGGCGCAAAACCGGCAGGTTATCACCAACCAGTTCAAGATGAAACCCCTGCCGAAAAAAAGCAAAACAACGCAGCTGCCTAAATTGCCGCAAGACCTGCAGACCGAGCAAGACAAACCGCAGCTTGATGTCGGCACGCCGCGCTATGAATATAAAAATGCCTACATGCGCAATGATGTATTTTCTGCATTGCTGCGCACGCGCGCCAAGCGCACCACGGCTATGCTTGCGATGATTGCTGCAGCGCTGCTTGCGATTTTGCTGCAAGTGGGCGGCTTGTGGCTGGGTACCGACACCCCACAATACTTGGGGCCGATGGCGTTTTTCTTTGTGATGGGCCTTGCCGTGTGCGCCGCAGATTTAGGCCGCGGGCTGCTGGGGCTGATTAAAGCCCGCCCGAATGCTGATACATTATTATTACTAGCTGCGCTGCTTTGCACCGCACAGGTTGTGCTGCTATTTTTGCCTGTGGAAGAGGAAATCCTGCGCGGCAGCCATATGGTGCCGTTGTTTCTGGTTGGTGCGGCAGGGCATGCCATGGCCAAGTTCATGCAGGCCAGGCAACGTTGCGACAACTTCCGCTTTTGCACGTTTACGGCCGCGAAACACCTGCACGCCATGCATCTGGACGGCAAAGGTGCCACGCCCGAACGTGCCGCCAAACAAAACCTCAGCGGCAGCAAAACCGCGCTTTCGCTTTCCACGGATATGCCTGAACAGTTCGTGGCGCAATCGCACCGCGAAACGGCGATCGACCGCCTGTGCCGCTGGTATGCGCCCTTTGCGCTGGGGCTTGCCGCATTGCTTGGCATTGTGGTGACGGTGCAAACCGGGGAATTTTCTCTAGAGAGCGCAAGCTTGGGCATGGCCGCAGCCGCAGCCGCGATGTGCTTGTGTCTGCCGGGTTTTGCGCTGCTGGCACAAGCCACAGTTTGGCGCACCAGCACAAAATCAACGTCAAACAATGGCGCGGTGGTGCTGAACATGCAGGCCGCCGAAGATGCCGCAAAAACCGCAGCAGCGGTGCTCAGCAGCGGCAGCATGTTTGTGACTGCGCAAAGCCGCATTCACGGCATGCAAAGCCTCAACCAAATGCGCGAAGACGACCTGATGCTCTATACCGTTGGCATTGCGATGAAAGCCGGTGGCCCGCTGCGCGCGGTGTTTGAAGGCGTGATTGACGGCGACAGCTCTGTGCTGCCGGAGATCCGTAGCCTCACCTATGAAGATCGCATGGGCTTCAGTTGCCGCATCCACAACCAACCGGTGTTTTTCGGCAACCGCAAGCTCCTTGAGAACCATGGCGTGCCCGTGCCTGTGAGCGAACACGAAGAAAAACAACGCGAGCGCGATGGTCGCCGTGTGATTTACCTGGCGGTAGACAAACAGGCCGTGGCCTATTTTGTCATTAGCTACACACCAGACGAAAAACTGCAAGATCCACTGCAACAGCTGGAAGAAGCCGATGTGGAAATTCTGTTATGCAACAGTGACCCATGCATCACCGGCGAGGAGCTTGAAGCTCGTTTTGGTCTGCAACAGGGAACAATTTCTGTACTGCGCAACAATTTTGCTGCGCCTTATCGTAAAATCATGCGCGGCAAAGCACCAGTCGGTCACAGCGGCATTTACCATGCGGGCGGCACACGGGCATTTTTGCGCACGATTGCCGTGTGCATGAATCTGGTGAAAAGCGGCAAGCGGCTGCGCATTTTGCTGTTGCTCAGCGCACTGGCCGCCAATGTGCTGCTGGCCGTGATTGCCTTGGCCGGGCAGCTGGATGGCGTGTTCAACCCGCTGTTGCTGGTGGCGTTCAATCTGGTTTGGGCAGTGGTGATGCATGCAGGCGTGAAGGTGTAGTGTAAAAAGGTGTGTTCTGTGCTGCGCCGCGTGATACGCGCCGCCTAAAACGAGTTGGCGCAATGCGCCCCAACGCAAGCGAAATCAACGCACAACGTGGGCGTTTTAGACGTGGCGTATTACGCCGCGCAGGGTTCCAAAAACACCAACGTTTTCCTTTTTACTTTGCTTCGGGCAGCGTAATCGCCGCCCCTACAGGTTGTACAATATTTAATTGGTTCTGAAATGGAGGCTTTCGCTATGCAAAACATCAATAGTCCCGAGCAATTGAAAGAACAGTATGGTTCAAGTGCTAACTTGGAAAGCCGCATCACAGCAAAACGACTGTTTAGCACCACCAAGTTAGGCTGGGCAGATTTTCTGTTGCAAAACTTTCAATTGCAACCCAACCAACGGGTATTAGAGCTTGGTTGCGGAAGCGCTGTGTTTTGGAAGCACGTTGCCCCCAAAATGCCGAAAGGTGTTAGGCTAACGTTGTCTGACGCTTCACCGGGGATGATTGACACCGCAAAAAGCAACACCAATAAACTCAAATTCATTGAAGAGTACGCCGTCATTGACGCGCAAAACATACCCTATGACGAGAACACGTTTGACATCGTGATTGCGAATTACATGCTATATCATGTGCCCAATGTTGAACAAGCTTTGCGCGAAATATCGCGTGTGCTCAAACCCAAGGGCTCCTTTTTTGCAGCGACTTATGGAAAAGACAACTTGAAAGAAGTCAAAGATATCTTCGGCGGGTTTGACGCTCGCATTCAGCCTGCGTTGAATGACCTGTGCGATGTGTTTGGCCTAGAAAACGGCAGTGCTTATTTAGCGAAATATTTTGATTGCGTTCAGTGCAAGCGCTACGAAAACAGCTTGCACATCACAGAGCTAAAACCACTTGTCGACTACTTTTTGTCCTATCGCGGCATGGGCAACATTAGCGAAATGATACCAGAAGGGGATATCCCGCGGTTTGCTGATTATATTGCCGAAGTGTTCGCGAAAAATGGATATGTTGGTATTACGCAAGATGAAGGCTTGTTTGTTGCAAGCGGTTGTGAGTGTTAACTGGTGCGTTTTGCCTCGAATTTTTTTGTTGCAATGTTGTGCAAAATCGTATATAATAGAGTTAGACAAATTTTCACACGGAGGTGCGTCATGAACGAATACGCCATTAATTTCAGCTGGGATGACGAAGCCGGCGTTTGGATTGCTATTTGTGATGCCATTCCGCTTGCGTTGGAGCACAATTCCTTTGATGCTCTCATTGAAAAAGTGAAGGTTGTGGTGCCCGAAATTTTGGCCTTGAATGCAAAACCAAACTATTCACGCCTGTATATTCATTCAGAAAGGCAAATCGCCCATGGCTGACCGCCTGCGGCGGGGCTCGGTCGCTTCGCTGTGCATTTTGAAAGGTAGATTTTCGCATGGCTGAATACGAAAAGAAAGTGCGCGATGTGCTGAAGAAAAAAGGTTGCAATTTTCAGCGGCGCGGCAAGGGCGACCACGACATTTGGTTTAGCCCATACTCTGGCAAACATTTTCCAGTAGACAGCAAAATAAAATCGCGTCATGTTGCTAACGCCATCATGAAACAAGCAGGGATTGCCCACAAATTTTAGGGCAATCTCATTTTATTTTGTCGCAGTGACGTTCAAGATGCACGAATATCGCGGGAATAAAAAATTCACGCTCAAAAGTAAGAGCGCGAATTGTGAGCGGTGCCCCATCGCAGGTTAAGCATTGCAAAAAAGATGCAACCCTATCGCGGGCCGCATCGTTAGGCGAAATGAAAAGCCTGCGCGCGAGGGTGCTCGCCGCAGGTTAAGTATTGCATAAAAAGATGTAATTTCATCGCGGGTCGCTCGCTCACGCATTCATCAAAGCAAATGCGCGAGGGAGCCCCACCGCAGGTGGTGCCGCTGACCGGGGTCGAACCGGTACGGTATTGCTACCGAGGGATTTTAAGTCCCTTGTGTCTGCCAATTCCACCACAGCGGCATGTTGATGTATAAGGGTTTGCGGGGTTTCGAGTGGGTGAGCTTTAGCGGGTGTGACCAACCGTGACCAATGTTTTGATAATTTTCTTCGCAACTAATAGTATACCACAGCTGGTGCGCTAAGTCAACTAATATTTATATTTCAACGTCGAAACATTTGTCGCGATTTAATGCCTGCAGCTAATACAAAAAGTGAATGAACCCCTGAAAAAGGTCCATTCACTTGTTTATTTACCGGCCAAACATGCCAATAAAGCTATACCAAACATCGCCGAAGAACGTAGAAACTCTTTGGAAGAAAGTTAACGTTGGCGGTGTCATCGGGCGAAGGACGATATCTTCCCGATATTCAAAATCAAGAACAGGGCCACTGCGGACAAATTCTCTGATCGCGCGATATTCCATGCCGTATTCGCCAAACACGGCCATCACTCCGCCATTGTCGCCTGCGACATATTGCACCGTGCCAACTCGTCTCAAATGATTAAAGCCTTCTATGCCTCTTGGATCACTTCCGAGTGTGATGTCATGCGAATCAACCTCCCAGCTGCTGCCATTTGTGTATACGGCGACTGCTGGGCGCAAGTTGCGCGCGAGGCGCACACCAGTTGAACCGCGCAGACCATGGTGTCCAACTTTGAAGAAATCAACGGTGCCATTCACTTGGTTAAAGATGCGCGTTTCGGCAGCCTCGCCAGTCACATCGGCCAAAAGCAGTGCCCTAAAATCGCCAACCTCAATCAATTGACACAATGATTCAGGGTTTGTTGTGCCGCCGATTAGCGGTTCGCCGTTAACAAGCGTAACGTTCATATAGCCTAGCTCAAGCACACGGTTATCCAGGTCATCTAAAATCAACGTGATGCCGTTGTTTTCGCTGTTTTCAATAAAGCTAAGATATAGATCCATCGCACAATATCCCCAGCTCGGAGAACAACGACAAACGTAGGTTTCAACATTTTTCCGCTTGAGGTATGCTCGGTCAATTGTAACATTAGGATGACCGATGATGTACTCAAAGCCGCTGATGTGGTCAATATGTGCATGCGTGACGATAATGAAATCTAAGTGCACATCAACACTGCCTGCCCTGCGCTGCAAATAGTTTACTATATACGGACCACGACCTATCATCCCAGCATCAACTAAAGCGAAATGCCCATCGCTTTCAAGAACAATGGCATCTTCCCACCCTGTGTTAAGAACATGGATAAAGCCTAGTTCGGCACCGATGTCTCTGTGGCATGGGCATTCAACCGCATCGGCTCTTAGCATGAATGCAAAGTTAACCTGCAACAAGCCAATCAGGACAATGGAGAGTAGTTTTTTCATTGATTAATCAACTTTCTTTCAGTTTTGTAAAATTGCTTAAACACAGTATACCACAGCTTATATGTCTAGTCAACTAGTAATTTCATTCTGCATTGACAGCTTGTGCGTGCTGTGGTATACTTTTAGCAGTGCGAACGCGAAACAAAGTTCAGCAGGAGCGCTGGTGGTTCGACGATAGTTCAAAATGGATAATCTGGAGTGACTGATGAGAAAGCATTTTATCGACAACCTGCGCTGGCTGTGCATCCTTTTGTTATTTCCGTTTCATGTGTTTCGCATTTACAACTCGTTCATGGAAGGCTTTTACGTAGAGGGGCAGGATATTGTTGCAACAACAGGGTTTATTGTCGCAGTTGCCCCGTGGTTTATGCCACTTTTGTTTGTTATCGCGGGGGTGAGTTCTGCCTACGCACTAAACAAAAGAACATATAGAGAATATGCAATAGAACGCGTGCGCAAACTGTTGATTCCGTTTTTGGCAGGGTTGCTTTTGGTTGTGCCCGCGCAAACCTTTTTTGCAGAGCGATTTCACAACGGCTTCACAGGCGGCTATTTCTACCAATACATTCTATTTTTCACCGCCCCCACAGACTTAACTGGCTATCGTGGCGGCTTCACGCCAGCGCATCTGTGGTTCATTTTGTTTTTGTTTGTCATTTCACTTGTTGCGCTCCCGTTGGCAGCCGTGTTAAAAAAGGCAAAGCGAAAGCCGTCATTCGAAAGAACACCGTTGTGGCTGCTGCCGTTGTTGGGGCTTTTGCCTTGGCTGATGATGCCCATTCTCAATTTTGACGGCATGAGCGTTGGAATGTATTTTGCATACTTCATGCTGGGTTATCTCGTGCTGTCCCACGAAAGCCTTGTGCAACAGTTAGCTAGGCATCGATTTGTATTGCTGACAACGGCGGCTTTCGGCATGGTGTTGTGCGTTGGCGCGTGGTTGCTGCAGCTGCACGGCATGATGCAGATGCCGCAAACCGCGATGCAGCTATGTTTCATGCTCTACGGCTGGCTTGCCGTCCTTGCGCTCTTTGGTCTTGGCAACCGATACTTGAATTTCAACAACAAAGTCACAGATTATCTGTCGGTTTCAGCCTTTCCGATTTATCTCTTCCACCAGTCATGGATTGTTGCGGTTGCGTATTTTACCCTGATGTGGATAGATAGTGTAGTGCTACAAATAGGTGTGATATTAACGCTTAGTGTTTTGCTCACCTATGCGAGTTACGAACTCTTCAAGCGCATACCCGGTGTTCGTTTTTTGTTTGGAATAAAAGCGCGAACGAGTCCCTAACCCACCAACCCCTTGTGCAGGGCAGCTAGGGCTTTTTTCTCAATGCGTGAAACATAGCTGCGAGTCTATTGTAAATAGCGAGTGACACCGCGAAGCGCGACAAAAAATAAGAGCGGTCATTCACTTTTTTATTTCTCGTTTTTGGGACGAGCACTTCAAACTTCTTGACAAAACTGAAAATTCATGCTATGCTTAAAAGGGCGGGAAGAAATTCCCAGCCCATTTTTGAAAGGTGATAGTAATGTCTAACAACGACATCAACAAACTCATCGAACCCCCACACGACTTATCCCAAGAAGAACGTACTGCGTGGCAACACATTTATGACATTTTAGTGCAGAGCACACGCTACCGCAAAACCTTGGCAGACACCGAACTCATTCGGCAATATGTCCAAATCAAAATCATGCGTGACCGCGCGTGGACAGAATGGAACAAAAAACCTGAACGTTACATTCGCATTGTGACAGGGCTTTGTGCGGACGGCACTACGCCAAAGGTAGTGGTGAAAGAAAATGAACATTACGCCATTTTAACCGACTGCAACAAGCAGCTCGAAAAGCTCCTAACCGACTTCAAGCTCACGCCAAAAGCGCGAATCGCATATTAGGGGGTGTTGCAATGAAATTACAAGTTGATTATATTCCCATTACGCAGCTCACCAGCTTTTCGCGCAATAGTAAAATACACACCAAAAAGCAGATTAAACATATCGCAAGTTCGATTCGCAAATTTGGTTTTAATGACCCGCTTGCAATCGCTGGAGAAAATAACACTATCTTAGAGGGCAATGGCAGAGTTGAAGCCGCTAAATTGTTGGGTATGACCGAATTGCCTTGCTTGCGGCTAGACCATTTAGAGCCTGAAGAACAGCGAGCCTACGTGATTGCACACAACGCACTTTGCCTTGAAACTGGGTTTGACGATGCTGTTTTGTTTTCCGAGTTGGAAGCGTTGAAGGATTACGACTTTGGCGATTATGGATTGAATACAGCCAAATACATGACCACGCTCGAAAATTTGCAGCGAAAGGCACTTACTCCTGTTACAAAAGCGCATTACCTCATCAGCCTTGATGTAAACATGAATGACCGCATTATTGACATGATTGCCGCAATGCGAAACATGGAGGGGGTGGAAGTGCGTGCCACGTGTAACTAAAATTGACAACAAGTCAATCGCAAACAAAGTGTTTTTGCGCCGAAAAGCCACGGAGCATCTAAACGAATTGCGCGTGCTGGATTTATTTGCAGGAAATAATGTATTGTGGCATAATTTTGATAAAGCGCGTTATTATGGCGTTGAACTGCTGCCCGACAAAGGCAAAAACTTGAACGCTGATGCAAGGCAAGTGGTGGATTCGCTTGACTTGTCTGACTTTAATGTGATTGATTGTGACAGCTATACAATCCCCTTTGAAATTTGCAGGAAAATCATTGAACACCCAAAAGTGAAAAGCGGAACGACAGTGCTGTACACGGTAATCACCAGCATATTCACACGGCTGCCTAATGCTTGCCTTGATGAGCTTGGTATCCGCGACATGTACAATATCGCGCCTTCAATGTTTAACTTAAATGGTGCGACTTATTTCTACGATATGCTCGGAAATCTTGGTGTCAAAGAAATTTACTACTATGAAAACCTAGCAGGATTCACTAAGCATTACGGTTATTTTGTTATTCCTTAGTTCGGAGTTAAGCCATGTCCATCATCTACACCCCCAGCGGTGCCGCACGCGAATACAGCCCATACGCCGCCAATTTATACATTGGCTGCTCGCATCGCTGTCAATACTGCTATGCCCCGCACACACTTCAACGCAGGGCAGATGATTATTTTGGTGTGCCCGCGCCCCGCCGAAATGTGCTGCAATTGCTCGACCAAGACCTGCAAAAGAAGCGGTATGACAAGCAAATTCTGCTGTCGTTCATCGGAGATGTGTATAGTGAAACAACCGACAATAATGTAACGACCCGCGCGGCTTTGCAGCTGCTGGATTATTATAAAGCTCCCGTTGCTGTGCTTTCTAAGGGCGGCGAAAAAATGCTGCGTGACCTAGATGTGTTCCGCGAGTTCGGTTCGCGCATTGCTGTGGGCACAACGCTGACTTTTCTTGATGAAGCAAAATCGCGTGAATGGGAGCCCGCTGCTGCTCTGCCCGAAGAACGCCTTGCCGTGCTGAAAACGCTGCACGAGGCGGGCATTCGCACCTTCGCCAGCTTTGAACCTTCGCTTGAACCCGCCGAATCGTTGCGGCTGATTGAGCGCACCATCGCAGACAACAGCGTTGACCACTACAAAATTGGCAAGCTCAACAATTATAAGGGCTTAGATAAAAATCATGATTGGGCGGGATATTTGCAACAGGCACTTGCGTTGTTGCGTGGTGCGGGCAAGCAGATTTACGTAAAAAGCTCAATTCGCAGTGTGGTGACGGACATAGAATTCCGTGAAGATGAATTGGATGCGGAACGATGGATTGTGCGCGGGTGAAACCCTTTTAAGCGGTCGTTTCGTATGTTTTTTTGACAGACTCGTAAAACAGCCATTTTACGAGTCCAAAAATGAGCCAAAAAACGCCCAAAATAGGCTCAAAAGAGGATAAACCGAAAAAACGCTCTGAAACCCTTATATATAGCCATTTCTAAGCCCTGACAGTTGTATTTATGCGAACCTGAGATGACTCGTAAAATGGTCATTTTACGAGTCTGTTGATTTTGAGTGCAGATTTTAAAAATTTTTTTAATTTTACCGGGCATGGAAACTGACCATATGCGCTCCCGCTGCTGAAATTCGCTTGCTCTAAAAATGTAAATTGGGGGCTTTTCACGCATGAAAAAAGAGAGGTCATGTTCTGACCCCTCTTGCCGTTATGTAGTTTGAAACTCTCTCACACGCCGATAGAACGTGTTGGGCTTCATGCTCAGCAGTTCCATGGCCTTTGTTGCGGTGATGTGCTTGGCCGCCCACTGCGCGTATACCGCACCAAAGTCCGCGCTTTCGATTTTCTTGCGCCCCGTGTATTTGCCTTGCGCTTTGGCCACGGCAATGCCCTCAGCTTGGCGAGAAAGAATGCTCTCGCGCTCCAATGTCGCAACCGCGCCGAACACTGTCAACATAAATTTGCCTGTCGGCGTGGTGGTGTCGATGCACTCTTTCTTGGAAACAAAATCAACGCCTTTTGCCGTGAGCCGTTCCACCAAGTCCAGCAGGTCGCGCGTGTTGCGTGCAAAGCGCGAAATGTCGCTCACGATCACCGCATCGCCCTCGCGCACGAACTCAAGCAATTCTTGCAGCTGTGGTCGGTCAGCGTTCTTGCCGCTGGCGATGTCGACAAACACACGCTCAACGCCCAATTCCTGCATGAGCACTTCCTGACGGGCTGTGTTCTGCCCCGCGCTGCTAATTCTCACATAGCCAATTTTCATGCCGTGCCCTCCGCTTCCGCAATGATTTCGTTGATGATGGCAAGTTTTTGCTTGTTTTCATCAAAGTGCAGCTCGTGCCCGCGCTTGCTCGCCGTGAGCAGAAAATCGGCGGCGTGCTGCGTGAGCCGGAATGTGTAATAATCGTGCAAGTCGAGCAGTAAGCCCATTTTTGTTATGTTCATGGCGTTTCTCTCTTTCCGTTCTCTACTACTATTATACGATACTTGTGTAAGTATCGCGTTTGTGCTATACTATAGTAGAGGTGAAATTATGGGAAAGACATCGAGTGCGGCCAAGAACAGATATAACGAAAAAGCCTATGACCGGGTGCACGTTGTGGTGACGAAGGGGCAAAAGGAAGTCATTGCGGCCTTTGCCACTGCGCGGGGCGAGAGCTTGAACGGTTTTATCAACCGTGCCATTGCGGAAGCTATGGAGCGGGAAAATGCAGAGCAAGAGGAATAGTGTTGCAATAGGGTTGTGTTTTGCGTTGCAATATGTCAAAAGTCGAAAAGGGAGTCTATTGACATGCAATAGACCCCTGTTTATTTTGTTGCATTAGAGTACACCCTAGGGAAAGAGTTTATTTCCGTAGATATTTTCTAATAAGCCAAAATGCGCCTGTGCCAGGTAATAGGCAAATAATTGCACCAAGGAAAAAACTGCGTGCTAGCAACTCAAAAAAAGACAAATTGGATCCGGGCATATTGGCGATACTTACGGTATCGGTAATGGTAAAAAAGAAACCTACAGTAGCAAGCAGTGCCCATACACAACCCATCAATAAAAAGGCGATGTTCTTTTCTGTTTTCTCTGTTTGTTGTGGAGGCGTTGGTTTTAGGCTTGTGCCGCAGTGATTGCAGAAAGCGGAATCAGCGGGCAAGTTTTGATTGCATTTTGGACAAGGCATATTATTATTTCCTCTCTAGTTATGTACTAAAAGATTTAAAGCGCAATTTTTTGCACATCCTCAATCTTCAGCAATGAAAGTGCTTCGTCTGTTATATCCTCTTGCATGGCCAAACGGTTTGCTTGATTCCCCATTGCTTTTTCAAAGAAGTTGCGCACATCCCGCCCATTCGCATAGCTATCGCCGCGCGTGATATATCTGTTTTCGAAAAATTGATTGATATATTCCGCCGCAGTATCTTGCAGGACAATCCCGCTCTTTTTGCATAGCACTTTGAAAATCGCAAATAATTCTTCGGGCGCGTAGTCCTCGAAATGAATGAATTTATTAAAGCGGGATTGCAAGCCGGGGTTGGATTTGAGGAAATCAACCATTTTGTCAGGATAGCCCGCAACAATCACGATGAAATCGCCCCGGTGATCCTCTATGGCTTTCAGCAGTGTATCAATCGCTTCAATGCCATAATCCGTATCACCGCGCGAGGAAAGAGAATAAGCTTCATCAATGAATAATATCCCACCAAGTGCTTTGTCAACCACTTCTTTAACTTTGATTGCGGTTTACCCGACATAGCCGCCAACCAAGCCAACACGGTCAACCTCAATCAATTGCCCTTGGGATAACACGCCAAGTTCGCAATAAATTCCAGCCAATATTCGTGCAACAGTTGTTTTACCTGTGCCAGGGTTGCCAGAAAATACAAGGTGAAGTGACATGTCATCATTGCTTAATCCGCGTGATTTTCGCATTTCTCGTATTTTCAGCAAGTTAATTAGGCCATTAACGTCTTTCTTCACGGAATTCAAGCCTACCAATCCCTCCAGCTTCGCAAGTGTATCCTCCAGCGAAACTTTTGGACGTTCATCAGTTGTGGGTGGTTTTTCTTGTGGCTCTGTTTCCGTTTTGGGTGGGGTCATCGACTGGGTAGAGCACAAGGGTAGGCTGAATGTTCCAAGCTGTTGCTCGGCGTATTTTCTTACTCTTGAAGTGATTTCCGAATATTTTAAAAATGCACTTTTGTTAAAATCTCCGCAGGCTAATAGCGTTGTTCCGACTTGGCTAATAAATTCAAAAGTTAGTTCGCTTAATATGCCGCGCTTGATTTGATCTGAGGCGATTGCAATCGTCATTGATATAAACGGGTTTTCCATCCCCTCATATCGTTTCACCAGCAAATCTGTATTACTATTAATTCTTCCCAAAAGAGCGTCTTGCGTTAGGTTTTCGTCAAACATGAAATTATAGAAGCCTGTTTTTAGGGGCATTTCTGATTGTTCAAAACACATCAGATAGCAGCAAAACTGATTTATATCCATCTTTATCGTTTCGGCATCCACATTCAATCCTAGGCCGCCCGCTATTTGAGTAAGCCCACTCACGACAGTACCTAACTTTTTCTTTAGATCAAACATAATTTGCTCAGTCGACATACTCAAATCTCCCACGAATAAATTCTTGATAGAGCCAGTTTTTAGGATTGTCTCGATTCCATGTTCGACGGTTAGAGGTGGAAAACCCTTGGCAAGGTGGCCCGCCAAATAATATAGTTTGCTTGTTTTCGGGATTATCGATAGCCGGAATTTCAGTTAAATCGGTGATATCTTGCTCCAAAACCACTGTTAAAGGATGGTTAAGGGAATATGTCTGAGCCGCAAACGGGTCTTTTTCAACGGCGATTGCAACCTCAACGCCCGCCATTTCCGCGCCAAGCGACAAGCCGCCCGCTCCGGCAAAAAGATCAATACCAATAAAGTTTGCATCCATTGTCGGAGTCCTTTCCAAAGATTAATTTTAAGCGATGATACAATTGTCCTTAATTATACCACATTTGACCAAACAAAACAAGCCTCTCTTTGACAAAATTTTTAGGCTATGCCGCTTGACATTTTGCCTGTCATCATATAAAATTGTATAGGACATCCCCACCCCCACATACGCATAGCCCAGACAAGTAGTTTGGGGGTGCGCCTGTGGAAATCACCGTCACTGGGCATTATGATGATGCTGGCGAAAGCATTTCGGATGTCCTGATAGACAGCTTTAGCGTGTTTATCCAAAGCGAAAGTGAATGGCCGCTTATTTCGGAGGTGCAACTATGCACACAGAATTAATTAATTCTGCCAAAATAAGCAACCCCATGGACTATAACACCGCGTTCTACATTCGATTAAGCAAGGAGGACGACAGCGAAAAGGAAAGCGAAAGCGTAACCAACCAGCGAAGACTATTGCAAGAGTTCGCGCAAAAGCACCGCCTAAGCGTGGCGGGCGAGTACATTGACGATGGCTACAGCGGCACGAGTTTCGACCGCCCCGACTTCAAGCGCATGATCGCCGACATCGAAGCGGGCAAAATCAACATGGTACTTACGAAGGACATGTCGCGTCTTGGGCGCGACTACATCCAAACAGGGCATTATCTCGAACGATTTTTTCCTGCAAATGGTGTGCGCTACATTTCACTGCTGGATGGCGTGGACACGGGCGTCGACAGCACGGCGAACGACATCACGCCCTTTCGCGCCATCATGAATGACATGTATGCCAAGGACATCAGCAAGAAGATTGCAAGCGTCAAGCGCGACAAGCAGCGCCGTGGTGAGTTCATCGGTTGGAAGCCGCCGTATGGCTATCGTCAATCGCCGCACAGCAAAAACGTGATTGTGCCTGATGATGAAGCAGCAAGTGTTGTTCGTCGCATGTTTGAGCTGGCGTTGACTGGTGTTTCCTGCCGTCAGATTGCCGCACACCTCAATGAAGCAGGCGTTCCAACACCGGCGGTCTATGCCAAGCTCACCCCTGCGAGAATGGGACCATATTCGGGGCAATGGGCAGCTGAGCGGGTGAATGCCACGCTGAAAAATGAAGTCTATATCGGCAATATGGTGCAGGGCAGACAGCGCAAAATCAACTACAAGATTAAAGAATGCCGCAAAATGCCGCCCGAAGAATGGGTCATCGTGGAGGGCACGCATGAAGGTCTGGTCAGCCGCGACGTGTTCGATCGCGTGCAACGCTTGATTGAAAGCCGTCAGCGCACCCGCAGCCGTACTTACGATTATCTGCTCAAGGGCATTATTCATTGTCACGAGTGCGGTTATCCGCTGGGGGTTATCAATCGCAAATCGGGCGGACGTGAACTACTCTATTTCGTCTGCCGCACCTATCAACGCTTCACAAAAGAAAGCGCGTGCACGTGCCATTGTGTGAGAGTCGAAATCATCACCGCTGCAGTGCTGGAGCAAATCAATGCCTTGTGTCGTGAATATCTTGACCGTGACCGTTGTGCCCAAGTGGTTGCTAAGCAGCAGACACAGAACAACGCTGCTGAGCTTCGCGAGAAAGAACTTGTCCAGCTGCAAACGCAACTCACTGCGAAGCTTGATAGCGTGTACAATGACAAGCTTGCGGGTGTGCTTGATGATGCGGACTTTCAGCGGATTTATGGCAGCATCAAAGAGCAACGGCAACGGTTGCAGGTCAAAATCAAACAGCTGCAACGCAACGTGCCGCCGCCCGCCCCGCCAGAGCAACAGGCGCAAGAACTGGTTGAACGCTTTCTCGCAAGCACGGATACTAATCGTGAACTTTTGGTAAGCTTGATTGAACGCATCGAGCTAACCGAGCAAAAAGAGCTGCATATTCACTGGCGATTCCCGCAAATGAACCAGCGGTAGCTTGTTTTTTACAATATTTGGGCAGGAATACATAGCTGCGACTAATGTCCAGCTTTTTGGCCACCTGCCGCTGTGTGTGGAAATCGTTGCCATAAAGACCGTAGCGCAGCACGAGAATTTCCTTTTCGCGGGCATCTTTCAGCTTGCCCAGCACGTCATACAACTGCTCCACGCGAATTTTCAGGTCAATTTCATCGCCCACAGTGTCATCGATGCTAACCACGTCCATCAGTGTCAGCGGGTTACCCTCATTGTCCACATCAATGGGATCACTCATGCTGACGTCTTGCGCACATTTTTTTTGTGCACGAAAATGCATAAGGATTTCATTGTCAATGCACCGCGCGGCGTACGTCGCCAATCGCGCACCCTTGCCAACATTGAAGGTGTTGATCGCCTTAATCAACCCGATTGTGCCCACGGAAATCAGGTCGTCTTGTTCCATGCAGTTGGCGTAGTATTTCTTAATCACATGCACCACCAACCTCAGGTTGTGCTCAATGAGCTTATCTCGTGCAAGCTTGTCGCCTGCGGCATGGGCTTGCAGATATTCCTGTTCCTGCGCAGCGGTCAGCGGCGATGGAAACGACCCCGTGTTGCTCAGATGCAGCGCAAAAATCAGAAACTTCGACGAAACCAGTTCAAGTAGCATATGCAGCATAAATATATCCCCCTGTTCGTTAATAGTGCAGTATATGCACGGCGAGGAGGGGGACTACCCTGTTATGTTGTGTGGATCGAGCAGACCCGTCTACGAAATGCGCAATTTCAGCAGCCGAAATCGGCAGGCCATCGCGCTTTTTTGTGATGATGCTGGACTTGTCGGCGTAAAGCTCGTGGGGCAACAGGCAAGGGTAGGAAGTGATTTATCGCTGAATAACCACTTCCAAAACAGCACTCATCACCCTAAATAATTCAATTTGGTCATCTAACTCACTACAGCCTTTAAGACCATGAAACATATTATTACGAATACGAAAAATCGCCAACATCGCTCCTGTTAGGTTGTCTTCTCCCTCGGATTCAATAAATTTAACAACCAATGGCATGTGCGCTTTCTTGTTTTCTGGTGTAATTTTTGCGCCTGCCTGCGGATAGATCCTTTTGCTTACATACTCTTCAGTGCTATCTCCCAATCTTCCAGCTCGTTCGATAAATTCTTTTGCCAATCGCTTAAAAGGCTCTTTGCCCAAATTCTCGATAGCATTTTCCATGTCGATAATTTTAGAAGCAGAGCAGTGACAATCACAGCAATCACTCTCGAAAACATTCCATAAAACAGAAAATTTACCTACCTCAAATATTGTCTCTTTATCAATGTCAATGTATCCAATACAAACTCGTTCGTTCACTGTGTTCTCTCCTTCTACACCAACCCCACCGGCCAAATCCACACGCCATCCGTGAGGGGCAAGACTTCTTTCGCAAGGCACACCACCGCGCCAGACCCCACTTTCTTGTTGGGGATATTCGCAATACAACGAAACGACTTCACCATTGACTTCACAGGGTCACTGGTAGTTTTTATTTCAACTGGATAGAGCGTATCACCATCTTCAATGAGCAGGTCAATTTCGTTTTTGTCTTTGTCGCGGTAGTAGAACAGCGACGGCTTGACAATCCCATCATTGTAGTAACTTTTTAGCACCTCGGCGAATACAAAGCTTTCAAATATATGCCCCCACATGGCGCCGTTGACGAGTTGTTCGGGCGTGTTCCAGCCAAGCAGCCAACAAGCAAGCCCTGTGTCGAGGAAATACAACTTTGGCGACTTAATCAACCGCTTGTTGAAGTTATTGTAATACGGCTCAAGCAGATAAACAAGCCCGCTGGATTCCAACACCGACAGCCATGCCTTCACGGTTTTGTTGTCTTTGCCGCAGATTTCAGCAAGGGCATTGTAGTTCAATTCTTGCCCCGTGAGAGCCGCAACCGCTTTCACAAACTTGATAAACGCCGCTTCGTCCTGAATTTGCAGCACATCTTTGATGTCTTTTTCGATGTAGGTTTGGAAGTAGGAGCTATAATAATCCGCCCAATCATGCAAATCGCTTGGGCTTTCGTGCAACTCAGGAAAAAAGCCCTTGTGGATACGTCCAATCGTCTTGTGATAATCAAAGCCCTTGCATTCGCCCTGCATCGCCTGCAAATGCTTCATCGTCGGCACAAAGGGCTTGCGGCACTTCACGCCGTCCAGCTCGCGCATAGATAGCCCCAGCAGCCGCACAATGCCCGCACGACCCGCCAAGCTGTCGCTGACGTTCTTCATCAGCTTCATGCTTTGCGAACCCGTGAGATAAAACTGCCCTTTGGTTTTGTCCTCATCCACAATGTCTTTGATATAATCGAACAACTCAGCCGCCTTTTGGATTTCGTCTACAATCACAGGCGGCTTATTCGCCTCAAAGAACAATGAGGGATTTTCCACCGCGCTTTGCCGCACAAGCGGGCGATTGAGCGCGACATAGTTGAGGTGGTTATACACCTCTTTGAGCATGGTGGACTTGCCCACCTGTCGCGCACCAGTCAGCACCAACACGGGCTTGCGCTTGGCAATTCGCTCAATGACGGGTTCAATATGGCGGGAATAATACATCGCACAACCTTCTTCCGGCTAAATTGGACTGCAGTTCCATTATAGTCGAATTGTTGGTGTTTGTCAAGGGGGTTATGCGATTTTTTCTGAATTTATGCGAGAATGAAGGCATCCGCTACTCAGTGCAGATGCCCTTTGAGGTATTCTGCTGTCTAAGACCGCAAAACTTAGCTCGGTAATTTTAATCCAATTAAGTGTTGCGCTTAAAAAGGACCGCAACATTTCATACTTATCCTTTGAAAAATAGGTGAACTCAATATCCAAACAACTATCGTCTAGCGCATCAATAAATTGCTTCAGCAAGCAATTTTCTTCTTTCGGAGCGAGTTCCTTAATGTTCTGCTCTTCTCCATAGGATGAAAATTCATCTTGAAGAGCCCCCTACTTATATAGCCGAAAAATTCGGGGGTTGACCACTATTATTTTTGTTTTATTGCTATGAAATTTGAGTTTTCTTTTAAGGATTTTTTCTTAACTGTTCTCATCCTCTAGCGGGTCAGCTCCAACGATTAGACCACCACCAATATATTCTTGAGTTGCGCTCACTGCCAAGTCGAGAGAAAATTCAATTACCCTCATCTCGTCAGCAATATATTCCGCCTTCATTTGCTCATCAGCAAAAACTAATTTGATGCTATTCATCGTAGGCATGGAAGAACTTGCAATTTCATGAGGTTCAAGTGTTCTAATATTTACTCTCGCATTGCCTAGGTATAGCTGAACAAGTCTTGTATTGATGCACGCCAAGCAATCCTTGAATCTGCCCAAGCGAGTAAAATCGGATGCTTGCTTTAGGAAGCTTTTATATTCTGGATCACGCCAATTCAATAGATGCTCACCACCGGCTACAGCATTTACAGAAACACCTTCAAATTGTTCCCGCAATAGTTGCACGCTTACTTCACCTCGGGGAATCGTTCTCATTCGCATATTTTTCTTTAATTGAAAGAGAATTTCCGCATATAACTGTGTGGAAACCGCATTTTTTATATATTCCTTGGGATAGTTTATGGGAATTTGAATAGAATGTTCCCATCGTTCAAATTCGCTTTCCACATCAATAACTGGCGTGAAAATGTCGCAGGCTTCTTCAATAATTTGTAGAAAATCTACTTGGATTGATTTTATATATTCCGTTATACCCTCATCAAACTCCCTTGCTTCTTGCTTTGCTTCTTCCGCTTGTTGCATAGTATACAATTCCATTATAGCGTTTTTTAACAGGATATAATCTTCCTCATCATCCGCTCCATAGCCTTTCAACAAAACTTCTCTAAATTGCTTAAATCGGCTAAATCCCCGATTTTCTTTGTCATCATGGTACGATAAGAACAATCTTGTGCAATCCGAAAAAATCTTTGAAATGGTCGTTTTCAACTCATCTTTATTTTGAAAAAAGATGCATGTAAGAGTAAATATCATAAAATCAGTTGCTACGTGCTCATAATTCAAAAATTTAGACGTATTGATTGCCCAATGTTCAAATCTTCCTAGCATGATAAGTAGATATTCATATAGTTCTTTATAGGTGCCAAAGTCCTTGCTTGAGTTATCAAAAAACGAAAACTCGAAACTTTGTGCAAGTTTTGCTAAGATTTCTCTGCAAAGGTTACGATTTTCTTCGACATAAAGCTCTTCTCGGTATGCAGCATAGTACAGAAACAAGACAAGAAAAACATTGACTTTCGTTAATTTGATTCGACCAGAATGTGGGCAGGCAACACCTTGGTAGAAACGCTGAAATTCTATGTTAGCATCTTTCGTGCCAAATAAAACGTTCAGCAAAATCTCCTCTTTCGCATCAATAAAAGCCTTGGTGAGTGAAAGATAGTTTGTTTCAGCATAAGGTCGCTGCTGCTCGCTTGCGTGCTCATAAAGACTTTTCGCCATATCTAAAATATCAAAACATAGTTTTTGCTTGTTGTGATAAGCATTTTTGTTAGCTTGCACCGCAGAGTATAGTGCTGTTGCAATTGAACTTGCTGGCCCCAAATTTTTACGTCGACTAATAGAAGCTATTGTTTCACCGCAACCGTTGACAAATATCTGCCGTTGCCACTCGCGTAATGAAATCTGCTTTTTCCAAGCTGTTGGATTATCAAACATTTCGAGTTGACAGATGCGCAGAAGATAATAAATCTCATAGTTATCTAATTTTAACGAAACAATATTGTCTTCATCACGATTTGCGTAGCAATACGCTGAGATAAATAGACGGAATACACCAGCATTAAAAGAGGTGTTATTATGCTCAATGGCAACGTTAATAATGTTTTGAATATTTTCTTCGATTTGCCTTATGCGTTCATCGGAAACCCCTGGAATAAGTTCGATACTTAAAATTTCAAGCACAAAGTCAAGATTTTCTTCAAATAAAACCTTATCTCCTTTAACAATGCTTTTTCGAATTTCTTCGAACAAGGTATTATAGGATTTCGATGATATTATATACGCTTTTATCTCTTGCTCCAAGTTGTTTGCGGAACGAAGGGCTCGCACTGCATCTTTAGCTAACATAAAAATTAATATAGTTGATATGAGGAATATCGCAACTGACAAATTGTACAAACCTATAGCTACAGCTAGCCAACCAGTTGCAGATAATATAATGATTGCACCGATAATAAAACCATGTTGAAAAGGCTTCCAATGCCGGTATATCATCAAATATTTGGTCAGAGGTACACCATATAGTCGTTCTTTAGAGATGACTGCTAAAAGCGAAACAATAGCTAACCCTAAAGCTGACATTGACGCTTGAACTTGAGCTAATGTTTGAAATATCCCGTTATTTGGGTCAATTAAAAAAGCTTCCATACGTAATTGCCTTAGAATGTCTGCAATCGGTAGAAACTGAATATCGGCAAGCAAAGAACCAAGTGTTAATAAAATTAACACCGAAAATATCCCTAGTTCGATTTTCTTGATACGGCTTAAATGCTTCATGCTTTCTTCTCTCTGTGAAAAATCGTCCAACTTGATTATACCATTCTTTGCCTCAAATAGCAAGCAGCGGACAGACCATTTTGTCTGTCCGCCTATTCCGAAAAGTTACTAAAACCACATCCAAAGCCAGCCAAAGCCGAGGAAGAAGAGCAGCCAGTTGAAGAAAGTTGCCTCCCAACGGGTGCTGAAAATGGTGTTGTAGACGCGGATGGTGGTCTGCGCCGTGCGGTTGCCGTCGGCGGTGCGCACGGTAATCGTCGCGGTTCCGGCTGCGCGAGCTGTCACCAGACCGTTTGCGTTGACGGTCGCAATCGCTGTGTTGCTGGATGACCAGGTCACATTTCGGTTCGTTGCGTTAGCGGGCGACACTGTCGCGCTTAGCTGTGCTGTTGCGCCGATGTTCAAGTTGCGAGTTGCTGCGCCGGCGATCGTCACGCCGGTGACGGGTTGCGTCACGTTGATCGTCACGCGCGCGGTGCGATTGCTATCTGCAGTTGTGACGGTAATCGTCGCGGTTCCGGCTGCACGAGCCGTCACTAGGCCGCTGGCGTTGACCGTCGCAATCGCCGTGTTGCTGGATTGCCAGGTCACATTTCGGTTCGTTGCATTAGCGGGCGACACTGTCGCGCTCAACTGTGCTGTTGCGCCGACATTCAGATTTCTCGTCGCTGCGCCGGCAATCGTCACGCCGGTGACGGGGACAGTAGCCGCCGAAACATTGAATACCACTTGTGCGACGTGTCCACCGTCAGCCGTTGTTGCCGTAATAATTACTGTGCCGGGCGCAACGGCTACAACTACACCAGCGGTGCTGACAAGAGCAATGGCGTTGTTGCTAGAACTCCATGTTACTGCGCGGTTAGCTGCATTTTGTGGCATCACGGTTGCAGTCAGCTGCTCGCTTTGCCCAGCGATAAGTGAGCGCAGGGCAGCACCGGGAATACCTACACTCGTAACGATAGTTTCGAAAACAGCTGTTGCAGTGACGGCATGTGCAGGCATAACGAAACTAGCGGTGGCAGTAGTGGCATTGCCGCTGGTAAATGTAATCGCAGGACTAACTTCCCAACGCAAGAAACGCTGCCCCTGTGGTGGATTTGCCGTTATCGTGACCATATCGCCTGCATTATAACTGCCGCTCCCAGTGCCATTGATGACCGTAACATTATTGTTAATCCAATCAAATACAGCCGTTGCGGTCACGGCTTGCGCAGGCATTGTGAATTGTGCCGTTGCACTGGTTGCGCTTGTGCCGTTACTAAACGCAACTGTGGGGGTGATGTTCCACCGTATAAAGCGTTGACCAGCTGGCGGGGTATTGGCTGTGATGGTAACTGATGCACCTGCGGCGAAGTTGCCACCACCCGTGCCATTGTTGACGGTTACGGCATGGCCAATCAGCGCATTTTGCGGCCAAAAACGGAAGGGTTCATCGCTATTATGCTGTCCAGCTATATCGAATAAATCATCCCAGCCAAGCACATTTTCGGGACTGCTCATCACGTTGTTGTAAATACGCAACTTCTCCAACAGAACGTTTTGTGAAACATCTAGGGTTGATAGTTGGTTATTGCTGGCATTCACGTTGCGCAAAGCAAGATTTTGCGTTAAATGGAGTGCTGTTAACGCATTGCCCGACACATCAAGTTCTTGCAAGTCAGCGAACAATTCAATACCTGCAAGACTAGTGATACCCATGTTGCGCAAATTCAACGTGGTGATTTGCGCAACATCTTCGCCCATGATTGGGCCAGTTGAGATGCCCGTAACGTTGCGAATGAGCGTGACGAACATATCACATTGTGCAATTTGGGTCAAGTCACCATCAGCAAAAATGCTGGAAGTAAATATAATTGGCTCCATGTTATCGCCAGTTATGGCCACAAATCCAAGGTGAAGTCCCGGTGACGTTGCTTCGGCAGTGATAGTTAAGGGAATAGTTCCGTTTGGTTGCAGAATACCAATGTTTTGCGCAGAAACAGAAAAACTATCGTTGGCCATGCCGTCTAAGTTAAGCACGTCCACACTTATATTGTTTGCCGATAAAGACCCTGCATTTTGTATTGTTAGTTCAATAGGTGGAGCATTTTCGCCGACAATAATTCTTCCGAAATCAACAGCAAAGCCTTCGCGGTCATCTAACCAAGTGCTGCCGTCTTGTAGTTCAACATCAATTCGATCCAACAAAGAATACACAAATGTTGTCCGTAACCCTGGAGTCACTCGCTCTTGCACCCAATTCCGACCACATACGCAGACGTCCATCTCGCAACAAAGGACAATAGTTTCGGTATAAAATGCGCGAGTAGTTATCGTTCTGTTTGCGTTGATGAAGCGGCTTTGGCTTTCGTTGAAAATCGGACTACTTGTGGTGGGTAGTGCACCGTTCAATGTATAGCGTACCACAACATTGGGTGAATCGCCAGAAAGCAAAACTTCGGTTCCATATGCAACCGCAGAGCCGGAAACTATGTTTGCGCTTGGCAAAGTAACGACAGGGCGCTCATTGACAGCGATAGGGACGGCAATGCTTGTGGTGACGATGAATCTATTGCCTTCAATACGGCAAATATAGCCCACCTCAATGATTACCTCCGTGTCTCTCGAAACTAGGTCACGCGTAAGAGGACGAAGATAATCTCCTTCAAAATTAGCATCATCATAGATATCCCAATTCACAATGCGATGTCGAACATTTTCAGGCAACTGCGTGAATGGATCCCATTCTATGGAGGCACCAAAAGTGCTGTTGTTCATGTATTGCCTTATTCGCAAACCTTCCGGAATAAACCTTTCTCCTTCGTAGCGCATAGTTTGTTCATTCCATGAAGGAGGCACAAAAACAAACCTATCGGGCATTCTTTCAATCTCAAGCCTATATGCGACAACACGATTGACAGTAAGCGGAATTCTTCCGGGAAGTCCTTGGTAATGCAAATCAATGCCAAAATCATTAATGAAATCATCCGCTCTAACTGGTCTATCTGTGATAAAATCGCCATTGGTAAAGCGAAATTGTATTTGATTAAAGTTAACAGGCAATATATTTCCGTCTTGAATTCGGTCAACTCGCAAACCCTGCTGCTGCAATAATTGAGGTGTTATAACAGCACCAGCGAAATAAGTTAAATTATTCGGCATATGCGTAATTCTTAGCCTGTCCGGCCCAATTCGAGTTCTGCGCCAGAGTTCACGGATTGATATCCAGTCTGGGACGGGAATATCAAAGATATCCGTTAGATCACTTTCTGTAGCAACCTCAAAACTTGTACCAACTCCGAAACTTCCGGCTTGAATATTAGAACGATCAACACCTGTTTCTCCGCTTTGTCCTTTGCGACCTCCGCCAACCATCGGAACCCAGCCAAGCACAACTTCACCAGCTGCACCCGGGGTCCCAGCGCGACCTCCTAAACCGCCAGCGGAAGACGTATTGGGCGATGTTCCTCCAAAGTTTTGAGAGTTGCTGCCAGTCGCTCCAGTTGAACCATTTCGGCCACCATTTCCGTTTCTTCCACCTGTGCCACCGGTTCCGCCATCACCGCTGCGTCCGCCATCCAGTCCCACAAGGGTCGCTAAAGAGGCTTCGCCACCGTTGCCACCATCGCCTCCATTACCACCGTTGCCGCCTATGCCACCATTCCCGCCAAGCCCAGCAGTTAAGTGAACGCGACCATTAAAGCTATCACTGCCTATAGTTTGTCTTATTGCGTTTCCGCCAATTCCTCCATTACCGCCAGCACCGCCGTTTCCGCCGACACCACCAGCACCGCCTTGGTCGCCATTTAGACCAACTATGCCTCCGGGACCATATATAATTTGCCCTGGACCCCACCAACCAGAATCGTCACCAAACCATCTCCTGCCGACTCCATGAAATCCATTTTGTCCGCTGCCGCCATCGCCACCATTGCCACCATTGCCCGCATTGCCGCCGATAGCAACTATTTCTGTTTGGTTAGCAAAACGTATCAAATTTGCATGTAGCCCTGCGCCGCCATTACCACCGTCATTTCCAGGCTTTCCATCTCCGCCCGCAATAGCAACGGCTCCAGACAACGCTCGTGGCGCTCTATGGTCAGCACCATTCGGACCATTTCCACCATTGCCGCCATGACCGCCCCGCGCCGTGAAAGTGGCATCCAATGTAATTGACAATGTGCCATTTGCATGGATTGCGTCACTACCGTGTCTGAATATGTCAGCGCTCGGCTCTCTGAAATCAACAGTCAAGTTCGCGTAGCCGCCGATATGCAAATTGCCACTTGCCTGCACGGCGTGGCTATCATTTATATCATTCCAACCTCGAATTTGATTGTTTCTGCGATTACCTACTGACATCAACATTGGAGTATCGCCTTGGAATGTGAGGGCACTTCTTCCAGGCTGCGCTTGAAATCTGAAGTTTTCCAACACGATAGTTGTATTGCCCTCAACCACAACGCTAAGTCCTTCGTACAAAACATCACGACCACTGAAAATAACCATATCGACAGTGTCTGCGATATTGACGGTTCTGTTGATTTGATTCGAGTGAGCTGTAAAGTCCACAAGCACAATATCGCCAACAATTCTTCCGTTTGATGGAATTGCAGTTAGCGTTAAGGGTGCAGTTGCGTGAAATTCTGTATGTGCGTTTTCAATCGCTCCATTGTTTGTGCCCGCAACGCTATTAAAATGCGAAGTGTATTGAACACCTAGATTTGAAATGGTTCCCGAATTCAATCCGAATAAACCAGGGTTTGGTGCATTTCTGCATACATTCACGCTGGTTATTATATTGAACCCACCGTCAAATGTGCCGTTAAAATTCGGCGGCACCCACGGGTTGAAATCTGATAAATCAATGTCATCTGTTAGGTAAAACTGCCCACTCGGAAAACGGCGGACAAGACTGTCGAACTCTGAGGCAGTCGATATCCCTTGTGGAAATTCAATGTCAGTCACAGTCAACGCAAACGGTCTAGAGGTAATCCCGTTGATTGTTAGTGTTAACATTATGGTTGCGTCTTCCGGCGTGCTGCCTGTTAGCGTCAACGTGCCGCTGTTGTCTGTAATCGTAAGCGGATTTTGAACCGTGATGCCGGGCGGAAGATTGCTGACTGTTACATAATGCGCTCCATCAGCGATGCCATATGTATAGATACGGAAAGTGACAGTACCAGCAATGCCCGGCAGCAGGCGGCCTTGTTGGGGGCCGACATTAGATGAAGCAGATGGCCGTAGTCTTAAAAAATCTTCACCAGTTGCACCACCGTGGACTTGGACAGGGATAAGGCGGTTTGTTGTTGTGCCATCGCCTATCAGACCTAAATAATTATCGCCCCACGCCCACACGGTATAGTCCTCGCGTAGAGCATAACTGGTTGAATGATTTGTGGTCGCGGTGATAGCGATTATATTTTGCAAAAACGGATCGTTCGTTGCACCACCATGTACTTGAACAGGTGTTCCCTGAGGGAGATCTGAATTAATTCCTAAAGCACCTGAACCCCATGACCATACCGTACGATCAGAGCGTAAAGCGAGGGAATACGATGTGCCAGCTGTTATCGCAATAACATCTTGAAGGTGTGTATCATTTGTTGCTCCTCCCTGTACTTGAACAGGGATGCTTCGAAAAAAATGAATACATGGAATAAGAACACATGATGAGCAACGAAATATTCCGGTTCCTAGAGCCCCGCCAAAATCAGCACCCCAGGCCCAAACCGTTCCATCTGTACGCAAAGCCATGCTATGATTTGAACCAGCGGAAACGGAAGAAACATTCTGCATAACACCTGTATAATGTTCATCTGAACGAAGAAATGCAGGAGTTGACCTATTTTGTGGGCCCTCAAAACTACCACGAAGACCATCTCCCCAGCCTAGAACAGTACGATTGCTGCTAAGCGCATAGGAAGTGCCCCGACCTGCAGAGATAGCAATGATGTTTTCTAAGAAAATACCGCCCGCAGCGCCAGCATGGACTCGGATAGGTATAGAGGATGTAACGATAGTGTTACCGTTATCGCCTAGGGCGCCGAGTTGATTATTCCCCCATGCCCAAACCGAACCATCAGCACTAAGTGCAATGCTATGGGAAAAGCCTGCTGAAATAGCAATAATATCTTGCAAGAAATCATTGTCGCTACCACGTACTTGTACAGGTACAGAGCGAAATTGGTTTCCGCAAGTTGATCCGGCGAAGCACACACATGAAGCACCGATCCCCAGTGGATTACTCCAATTATCTCCCCATGCCCAAACTGTTCCATCGCTACGTAATGCCAGTGAGTGGGCACTGCCAGCTGAAATAGCAACGATATTTTCTAAGAATTCATTGCCCGTTTCGCCGCCTAGAACTTGAACTGGGGTCATTTCATATACGCAAATAGCACATCGCCATGGATAACATGAACAATATGTCCCGTTTCCTAGTTGACCATGTGAGCTACCTCCCCAAGCCCAGACTGTTCCATCATATCGCAGTGCAAGGATGTGACTCCCACCTGCCGAAATCATAGGTGCGGTGGAGAACGGCGCAGAAGCGGGCGCAACTGGCACAGACACGGCAATGCCAAACGCACCAGCAGCAGGCAGCAAAAGCAGCGCGGCCAGCAGCAAACCAATAACTCGACGTAATGTTTTTTTCATGAAGAACAGTCCCCCTTATGCTAAAATAGTAGTTTTTTGCAACCGTTGTGATTTTTAGACACTTTCCCTTATTAATTATAGCATGACGCTATCCTGTATGCAAGCGTTTTTTCGCAACCTGCGGAGCTGCCGTTGCAGGAAACTCGCAGACAAGTGATGCGCAATGGCAAATCAGACTGCCATGAATAAAATATTGATATCTTTATTTGATTGCCCTCCCATCTTGGTCGTCTGGCATTGCCCATTTCGCAATAAATTCAGAAATTTCTCTTCCAAAACCACTCGCTCTTCAACTCCGCTTCCAACTTCACAAGCCGGTCAAAGTCACTGCGAAACAGCCTGTGTGCAGGACGGCCCTCGAGATACTCATCTAAGCGGTATGTTCGATTCCGTAATAAGAACCTTTTTCAGATTGTTATTATCTAAAAACAGTCTTAAGTCCAAAAGGTTTTGTCTTGATGTTGGTCCGATAACTAATTCTGCTATTATAGTTTTTTCGTCATTGATTTTCCATATTGGCGACAAATCAAGCTCATAATAAGAACGAATTGTTCCTCGCATCGCGCAAAATTTTATACCCTCTATTCCAGATGGATTAGATATTTCTTGATTTTGTTTCGTATATTCGGTAACATAATTCAGTAACAATCTTACTTCATTTTCATTTGCAAATGATAGATTTTTAAATCTCCCTTGAGTATTAAGCATTATGCCCATCGCTAGGTCAAGTCCTGTCCATTCAAGGCTGGGATTTTCTATATAGTCATCTAATATTGCTTGTGCTATATCTTGAATGTTTCCATACAAGCATTTGGCTAGGCTCAACCCTATGAAACCCTGTAATTTATATGTTGTTTCAATATGCTCATTAAGCATATGTTGATTAAACCCAATGGCAACGCCTTGACCTGATTTTCCATACATACTCCAATGCAGCAAAGAATCTTTTTCTTCTACAAAAGAACATGAATATGATGCCATAATGGCTGAAGGCGAAAAAAGTCCGATTTTTTCAAACTTAGAAATCATTTCAATTGCTGCATCGCACATCTTGGAATACCTATCAGGATTTAGCATTTTTAAGTTTTTGAGTGCAATAATAATGTCATTTGCCCTATCGGCTGATTCATTTGCATCATTCATGTTGTAAATAGAAGTCAGACGCAATTTTTTAGACACAATGATATTATATAGCGCCTCAATTGATGTGTAATGATACATATCACTCATTACTCTCCTCCCTCAACCCCGTCCCCAATTCCACAAACCTATCAAAATCACTACGAAACAACCTGTCCTGCACAATGCGGTACTTCTCAAAATGCGCAAGCGCGTGCTCGCGGGCAATTTCGGCGGTCACTTTGCCGGCATCACTGAGCGTGTCATAGTCCGCCGCCTTGATAAAGCGGTTCAGGCGCACCTCCCAGTCCTCCATCGTCATGGGGATTTTGCGTTGCGCCATGCTTTCGGCGATGTCCAAATACGCGCTGACAAGCCGCTCAAGCTGGCCCATTTCAAACTCGGACAGATAATTCTTCGCCACCGTCACATCAAACTGCTGGATTTTGCCCTCGGGCGCAGCTTTCCATGTGGTCAGGCCCATGTGCTGCTTTTCAGCATCGGCACGCTCGACGATAAGCTCCGCCGCCGTGTGCCCGTGAATCGCCCAATGCAACTTGTTTTGCACCGTGGCGAAAAAACGCTTGGTCACCGATGCAGTCACGTCATAGTCAATCGAGGTGGCGTAAATGTCGGTGATTTTTTGATAAAACTTGCGCTCGCTCATGCGAATTTCGCGGATAACCTGTAACTGCCGGTCAAAATATTCATCGGTGAACATATGGCCCTGCTTGATGCGCTCCACGTCCATCGTCCAGCCTTGTATGGTGTAGTCCTTGACGATTTGTCCAGCCCACTTGCGAAACTGTACCGCGCGCTCGTTGTTGACCTTGAAACCCACGGCGACAATCATCTGCAAATTATAATGCTTCACCTCGCGACTGACCTGCCGTGCACCCTCTGTTTGAACTATCCGGAAATCCCGGATAGTTGCCTCGGGCGAAAGCTCATCATCAGCAAAAATGTGCTGGATATGCTCGTTAACGGTGCGCACATCAACGCCATAAAGCTCGGCCATCATTTTCTGCGATAGCCAAATATTCTCGTTTTCGTAGCGCATTTCGACGCTCTGCTCGCCGTCGCCCGTGGCGGCAATGAAGGTGAGATATTCCGCCGCCGCGCTGCGGATGGTGATTTCATTTTTGTTGGGCATGTGACGTCCTCCTGTCTGTATTTATTATACTGCAAAACATCCGTTTTGTAAAGCCTAATCACATTCTTTTCCGCGTCGCAGTGCCTCTTTCACATCAATATCCTCCACCCAGTATGCTTGCAATTATGGAAAATCACTTGACAAATCCTCACCTCTACGTTACAATAGAGAGAATGAATGTTTAGTTGGAGCACATCATGCAAATCTTCACCATCGGCTACACCCAAAAGAGCGCACAGCAATTTTTCGAGCTTATCAAAGCCAATCAAATTGATGTGCTCATTGACGTACGCTTGTATAACTCCACGCAGCTTGCGGGCTTTTCAAAAAGCCGCGACTTGCAATATTTTCTCAAGGAAATTTGCGGGTGCAGCTATGTTTGGGCAAAGCAATTCGCGCCAACCGCCAAGCTACTGGATGACTACAAAAATGGGCGCATCGATTGGCCAACTTACGAGAAAATTTACTGCGATAATCTGCGTGGGCTAGACTTTTTTGCGCAATATCACGGCAAGCGTGTTTGCCTGCTTTGCGCGGAGCACACGCCGCAACAATGTCATCGCAAGTTGCTTGCGGAGGCGCTAGCCAACAAGGTCGTGCATTTATGATCATTTCCGCCTCCCGCCGCACCGACATCCCCGCATGTTACGCCGACTGGCTGGTCAATCGGCTACACGCGGGCTACTGCATGATGAAAAACCCATACAACCCTGCGCAAGTCAAGCGCGTTTCGTTGCTGCCTGAGGATGTGGCCGGCATCGTGTTGTGGACGAAAAACGCCGCGCCGTTGCTGCCCAAACTGGCCGCACTTGAGCCGTACAAACATTATTTTCAGTACACCATCACGCCCTACTACGCGGACATAGAAAACGGTCTCGCGGACAAGAAAAGCGTGATAGCCGCGTTCATTGAGCTAAGCCGCCACACGCGCGTGATTTGGCGCTATGACCCAATCATAATCACGCCGAAATACACCCATGAATATCACGTGCGTGCGTTTACTAAGCTGTGCGAGTTACTTGCCGGGCACACCGAAAAGTGCATCATCAGCTTTGCCATTGCATATAAATCCGTGGCAAAAAATCTTGCGGCTGTTGGCCACGTGGGGCTGCCTGCGGAAGAAAAATTGCGACTGGCAGCTGACTTGCGGCACATCGCAAGCGAACACGGCATCACGCTTTGCAGCTGCTGCGAAGAGCTTGGATTGCAGTCCATTTCGTGCATTGACGCAAGCTTGTTCAATACGATTGCGCCACGCGATAAACACCAGCGTGTGGGCTGTAACTGCGCCATTAGCGTTGACATCGGCGCGTACAATTCCTGCATGAACGGCTGCTTGTACTGCTACGCGAATCATAGCTTGGCCAAAGTGTGCGCGAATTTTGCGGGGCACAACGCGCAAGCGGAGTTACTAATAGATTGAGAACAGGAGAAACACCATGCACAACATCACCATCACGGGCTACAACAGCGAGGGCGAAGGCGTGGGCCGCAGCGATGGCCTGGTTGTGTTTGTGCCCTTTGCCCTAGCCGGCGAAACCGTACGCGTGCAAATCGTGAAGCAACATAGTTCTTATGCCCACGCAGAGCTGGTTGAAATTTTGCAGCCCTCGCCCGAGCGAATCACACCCGAGTGCCCGCACTTCGGCGCTTGCGGCGGCTGCGGACTGCTGCATATGACATACGCAGAAGAGCTGCGACTGAAACAAGGCAACGTTGCACGCGCGCTTCGTCTGCCCGATGTGCCGATTATTCCCTCACCGACGGTGCAGCATTATCGCAACAAAACCACCTGGCAAACCGATGGCAAAAAAATCGGGCTGTATGCACGAAAATCGCACGACGTGATTGCCGTTGAGCATTGTTTGCTGCAAAGCCAGCAGGCAAATGCGACCAAACACAGCCGGCTTTTTTATCGAGAGCCACGCCAAAATTTATGCGGGCTGGCATTTCAGTTGAGCGACACATCGTTCTTTCAGGTGAACAACGCCGCCGCCGAAAAGATGATCGACACGATTGCGCAACATGTTTCGCCCACTGATCATATTCTCGATTTGTATTGCGGCGTTGGCGCCATTGGGCTTTGCCTCGCCAAGCATGTGCGCAGCATAACGGGCGTCGAAATCAACAAACAAGCCGTGAAAGAAGCTGCTGCAAACGCTCGTCGCAACAACATCACAAACGCAAAATTCCATGCAGGCAAAAGTGAAAACGTCATCAGCGAGCTTGACCTAAGTGCCTTTGATGTTGTCATCATCGACCCACCGCGTGCAGGTTGCGACAAACGGCTGATTGATGCACTGCAAGCCCAGCGCGTTGCAAAGCTGATTTATGTGTCGTGCAACCCGGCCACACTCGCCCGCGATGTGAAGCGGCTGGCCAACTATACATTGACCTCCGCAGCCGCCGTTGATATGTTCCCGCGCACCGCGCATGTGGAGACGGTTTGTGTGCTGGAGACGCAGAAAGAGAGTGCAGAATGAACATCTTGATGTTGCCAAGGGCTCCCCTGTAGGGGAGCTGGCACGCCGTGAGGCGTGACTGAGGGGTTCAACATCAATATAAAAATCTAAAACAACGAAATAAAAAAAGAAAGCCTTGTCATCAAGGCTTTTCTCTGTGGCTCCCCCTGTTGGACTCGAACCAACGACCCTGCGGTTAACAGCCGCATGCTCTACCAACTGAGCTAAGGAGGAATGTATCCCACAAAAAGTGGGTGTTGGCATCGACCTATCTTCCCGGGCCGTCTCCAGCCAAGTATTTTCGGCGCAAGTGAGCTTAACTGCCGTGTTCGGGATGGGAACGGGTGGAACCTCACTGCCATAAATACCAACTTTACCTTATCATTATACACATTTTGGGTGCGTTTGTCAAGTGGTTTTGCGAATTTGTCACATTGCACAAAAATCGGCTGAAAATTTTAGCAAATTGCGAATTGTAAAAAGTCTGTGAATATGTTATACTATAGGACAAGCGAATATGAGAGGAGGAATGCAAATGGGTAGTCTTTTGAGCATGATTGTGTCTCTAGCTTCAGTCCTTGTTAACATTGCGCTAAGCGCAGCGATCATCTTCTTTTCCCTGCGTTTGGGCGGAATCATCTAATAACTACTTACGATTAACGAAAGGAAAACAGTACATATGATGGATTTTCTATGGGGAGTTAACCCCCTCACTGGTCTTATTTTTGCTTGGCTTGCTGTGATTGGCGTAGCCTTTTTGGTGTTTTTTATCCAGTTGCTGATCGCTATTATTTTTGGTTAAAGAAGGAGGAATTTACCTATGATTATATTGAGCTTGTTTGGCAGCATGCTTCGCTGGGTTGCGGGTCTCACCACCTTGATTGGTTTGATTATATGGGCGATCAACGGCTTTGTCGTGCCTGCATAAATTAGAGCATAGTATCCACCCCCCATGGGGTGGTTTTTCATGCCTACTCGCCCGGATGAAAATGCTCCCACACCCACTTTGCCGTCGCTTTCGTCATGCCAGGCGTGGCGGCCAGTTCTTCCTGCGAAGCGGCCTTGATGGCCTTGAGCGTTTTGAAGTGCGTCAGCAGAGCCTTCACCCGCGCAGGCCCAATGCCGGGGATACCCATCAGTTCGGAGTCCAAGGTGGTTTTTTTGTGTTTGGTGTGATGATACGCCACGGCAAAGCGGTGCACTTCATCCTGAATCTTCGTCACCAATGCGAAGGCCTGCTTCGTTGCGGTGAATGCAATCTCACCCCCGCCGCCTGCAGCGATGGCACGGGTTTTGTGTTTGCCGTCTTTCACCATGCCAAACACAGGAATCACCACACCATGGCGTTCCAGCACAGGCTGCACTGCATGCACCTGCCCCACGCCGCCGTCCAGCAGAATTAAATCAGCAGCGGGCATTTCATCAAGGCGCGACAGTCGCCTATCTAAAACTTCCGCCATGGCGGCATAGTCATCGTTGCCCTGCCCCTGTATCGCATAGCGACGATAGCCCGCTTTGTGCGGCACACCGTTTTTGAACACAATCATCGCGCCCACGGTGTCTGCACCGCCGGTGTGCGAGATATCATAGGCCTCGATGGTTTCGGGCGGTGCAGGCAAGCCCAGCATGCGAGCCAATTCCTCCAGCGCAGCGAACTGCTTGCCGCCCTGTCGCCCGGTTTTGTTCGCCAGGTGCTCCACTGCGTTTTGGCGCGCAAGGTCAACCAAACGCGCGGGCTCGCTCTTTTGCGCCACCATAATTTCCACTTTGTGGCCTGTTTTGTCTGCTAGCCACTGTGCCAGCAATTCGGGTGACTGCGTCTCGCCGTCCAGCACCACGCGGCGTAGTTTCCCCGGCTCGCGCATGCCATAATATTGCTCCAGCAAGCGCTGGCGCAATTCTTCCACCGACTCTGCTCGCGGCACAATGAAGCTTTCGCTGTCGCACAGCTTGCCCGCACAAAACCGCAGCGCAGTGAAGCAAACCTGCTTGGCATCTGCCGCCAGCGCAAACACATCCTGGTCTTCCACGTTCACGCTCACCACATGCTGTTTTTCTTTCAGATTCTCCATCGCACGCAGTTTGTCGCGCAATGCCGCCGCTCGTTCAAACTGCAGCTCTTCGGCAGCCTGTTCCATCGCGCGTTGCAACTCGCGATGGGCTTGTGTGCTGCCCCGCACCAGATAATTTTCTGCATCGCGCACGCTTTGCACATACTCAGCATGTTTGATTTTTCGTGCACAAGGCGCAGCGCAGCGTTTGATATAATGCTGCAGGCACGGCCGTCCCTTGCCAATGTCCCGCGGGAACTGCTTGCTGCACGTCGGCAACTGATAAATCTGCTGGGCATCGCTCACCGCACGTTTAAACTCACCAATGGCGGTGAACGGCCCATGGTAGGTCGCGCCGTCATCGGCCTGCCGCTTGGCAACGGCCAGGCGTGGCCAGTCTTCGCGGGTGATGCGCAGCCAATAGAAGCCCTTGTCGTCCTTCAAGCAAAGGTTATACTTGGGATTGTGCTGTTTAACCAGCGATTGCTCCAGCACAAGGGCCTCGTATTCCGAGCTGGTGATGATGGTGTCGAAGTCCGTCACGTGCTGCAAGCCGAGGCCGATGTAACAATGCCCCTGCAGCCCTTGCGCAGTGAAGTATTGACACAGCCGTGCCCGTAGGTTTTTCGCCTTGCCAATATAAACCACGCCGCCTTTGGTGTCTTTCATCAAATACACACCGGGCAGCGTGGGCAGGGCGAGGGCTTTTTCACGCAGGTTAGTCATGCTGTCCTTTCTTGCTACTTTTTTGAAAAAAGTAGCACAAAAAACTTTTTAGTCGCTTCGCTGTGTCCTATGATAGGCACTGCGATTTAACTCTCGCTTCGCGGTTGACTATTTATGTTGGTTGAAGACACAACCCCCAAGCTCCTTCCTCGGGAAGGAGCTCCCACCCGGGGTCCCCGCAAATGCTTGCATTTGTGGGGTGGTAACTCGGAGAGGGTGAGGAAGGCTCGCGGAGCGACGTGATTTACGTTTCGCATATTCGCCGTGTCAACCCGCAACCCCTTGTGTAGGGGCGGCTATCAGCCGCCCGGGATTTTTATGGTGTATGGAACAGACGACCGCAGGTCCTCCGTCTGTTTTATCTCACCTTCTGCTTGGATAGCTAATCTCACGCGCCCAAGTGTCAATTTCCCGCGCAAATTGCGGCACGCTCATCAGCCCTGCGCTCCAACAGTATGCCCTGTCTTTCTCAGACATTTCATCAAGCGCCAGCCAGCGCACCTCAATTAAATATTGCTCTTCAACCTCCGGATCATAACCCAACGTGGGGCTTTGGTCACCAATGTCAATGTGATAGGTATAGAAATGCTTGTCATCGCTATACGGGTCAGCCCATTCGCTGCTTTTGCGGATGATCGTACCCGTCACATTGCATTCTTCTTGCAGCTCACGCAAAGCGGCTTGCTCCGGCGTTTCGCCTTCTTCAATGCCGCCGCCGGGCAGGCAATAATGCACATTATCACCGCTGCGGCACGTATGCTTTACCATCAATATTTTGTTGCCGCGAATCACCAACGCTTGTGCTCGCCCTTTATATTTTCCCACTGTGCATCCTCCATCTCTAAACGCCTTTACGTTTCGCTGTTGCCATCCTCTTAAGCCTTGGCTCCTTCCTCGGGAAGGGTGAGGAAGGTTCGCGGAGCGACGTGATTTACGTTTCGCATATTCGCCGTGTCAACTCGCAACCCCTTGTGTAGGGGCGGATGCAAATCCGCCCGAAAGTTTCGTCGAACGATAAGGTGCTTTTAGATCAAGCTTTTGGTTGTTGCCAAGGGCTCCCCTGTAGGGGAGCTGGCACGCCGGGAGGCGTGACTGAGGGGTTGGTATGTCTAAAACATCAAACTACAATAGAACACAGCGAAGCGGCGGAGCCCCCATCGCAGGTGGTTACTGCGTAAATTTCCCCATCGCCGCGTCAATCTCCCCCTGCACAATCAGCGCAATTGCCTCGCAAGCACGCTCGCACGCGCCGCGCAATTCCTCCTTCTCCTCGGGGAAGAAATCCGACAGCACCCAATCGGCAGTATTAGCCTGCGGACTGGGCTTTTTGCCTGCTCCCAGCTTAATGCGCGGATATTCCTCGGTCTCCAAGTGCGCGGCAATGCTGCGCAGACCCTTTTGTCCGCCGTCACTGCCCTTGCGACGAATGCGCAACACGCCCGCTTCAAACGAGATGTCGTCCGTCAGCACCAGCACGCGCTCCGGCGGAATATCATAAGCCTTTGCCGCCGCGAGCACCGCCCGCCCGCTTTCGTTCATGTAGGTCGTGGGTTTCATCAGCAGGCAGGGCACACCGGCGATATCACACGCCGCAGTCAGGCTGTGGAACTTCACATTGCCCACTGTCACGCCCAGCTGTTTGCTCAGCATGTCTATGCACAAATAGCCCGCGTTGTGGCGATTGAACTGGTGCTTCAGCCCGGGGTTACCCAGACCCACAATCAGCCACTGCGGGGGATTGCTATTCTCTTTTTTGCGTCGAAAAAACATATGCTTTCTCCTTTTTTGAGGGCGGCGTTGACGCTACCTGAAACTTGTTATTCATCGCCAATTTTGCGCTTGTTAACCTCTTAAGCCTCAGCTCCTTCCTTGGGAAGGAGCTGGCCGACCTCGGGTCGGTCTGAGGAAGGTTCGCGGAGCGATGATTTTGCTGTCGTACCTCTTAATCCCCCAATTCCCCTCCGCCGGGGTCCCCGTAAATGCTTGCATTTTGGGGGTGGTACGCGAGGGGTGAGGTCGGTTCGCGGAGCGAGAATTGCGTTGTCGCTCTTGCCTCACTCGCCCAAATTTTCGCACTATTTTTTTCGGTCAAAGTGCCTT